>JAAUYG010029586.1_pt1 | contig 11228 bp, 3 predicted proteins | sample 7278091 | NCBI WGS metagenome assembly JAAUYG01 (sample SAMN14350201, study PRJNA611818) | marine sediment metagenome | isolation source: surface marine sediment (0.6m) | place: French Polynesia: Moorea | collected 2018-08
ACGCCGGTTATTAGCTGGTGCTGCATTCTCTGCTACGATCATGCAAAAGTTAGGACCTGATGTTCGCTACGTTAAAACAATATAAGGACTCGTCCGAGTCCATAAATTTTAGTGACAGATTTATACAGCCACACTCCACCACATGAACATATAAATAAGAGAATTAGGCCGCTGAGCACCCGTGCACCGAGTTTGATATTTGGACTGGTTTTCAGCAGCTATTGGTCAGTGCCTGTAGCTGTGAATTATTGCACTCTACTCTTCTCAGGCAACCAAGGTGGTCATTTGCTGAAGGCTGTTCGGGCAATACCGGCATTGAAATATAACAAACAAACAAACAAGAATTTAGGCCCCAAAATGCAGAATTTTATTTAAATATTTCTTATCCAGCAGAAGATGGATAATGTGTTAAAAACTTCACACATACAACTTTTCTGCCATACCCTTTATGACGGAGAAAAAAAATTACAACACCTTTGCTTGTTAACCCTTGGCTAACCCAGAGATGGCACCATCCTGGAATTACTGGTTAATCAACACCTATATTCAGTGCTATGTTGTTTGAAAGTGTGAATTCTGTGTTTCCACTGTTGCATTGACCTGGCCCCTCTCTTGTTGTTTCAGACTTGGCCTGTATGTACAAACTGTTCTGTCGTGTGCGGGATGGTTTACACACTATGTGTGTCTGTATCAGTGGCTACCTACGGGAGCAAGGCAAAGCTCTGGTGGTGGAAGAAGAGGGAGGCAAGAACGCCATTGCCTTTGTACAGGTAAATTAAACTTCATTGGTGTCTGGGGTGAGGTATATGATGAAATGTTAGATATGGAATGAATTGAAGTAGTCTTGTGTCATAAGTGTAACCTTTTCATGTCTATGTTCTATATTCAGAAAAGGTATGCAAGCATTGAACAGAGCTAATAGATTATTGTTTTGCTTGGTAGTCTTGGGGAAAGTATCAGAACTTGGGTTGTGGTTGATTTAGCTTTAAGGAAGAATGTATTCATTTTAAATCTCCTCTGCTCTGACCTGATCTTTTGTACTGGTAGTTATCTCTACAAATATTTATTAAATAGCTATTTTACTGAAAAAATTATAGTATTTAGTAATTAATAATAAGTGTTCTGAACTGTTTGGAACTTAACATTGCATGTTAATATACTTTTCAGAATCTTCTCGAGTTGAAAGACCGGTTCGACCATTTTCTGTATGAGTCGTACAACGGCGATTCCAAGTTTAAACAGATGATATCATCCGACTTTGAATACTTCGTCAATCTCAATATGAAATCTCCAGAATACCTGTCCTTGTTCATAGATGACAAACTAAGAAAGGGTGTCAAAGGCGTAAGTAGTGGTCTGTGCGAGCTGGCATCTTGTTGAGAGAGCAAAGCATGACTAGGACTAGTAGGATTTTAATTAAAATGATTCAGGACCATTGTTCACTACAGTGCCGTTTTGACAGGTTTACTTGGTGTGGTTGTCAAATCTGATGTTTCAGTGGCTTTAGAGTTCTACAATCTGTCTGCAATTTCTAAATGGTGAAAGAAAATGTTTCGAGTATCGTTTGCTTGGAGGATGGATAAAGCTTTCCGATATCGGACTGAAGATGGTAATTCAGTAGCAAGGAGGCCAGAAGGATTTCTTTAATTGTCAGTCATCATGATCATTCACTAATAAAAGTTCCATATTACAGTGGCACCCCGCCGTAAGACCTCTCACAATTAAGACCTCTTATTGTAGGACCCAGACTTATAAACCAGGGCTAGCGTTTTGAAAAATACTTAAGTCTAAGTTTTGATTCAAGTCTGATTCTTAGCCAATCAGAGCAATGTGGTTTTCGAGAACTCAAACCCAAGTGTCATTCATGTTATTTAGTTTCCAGAATAGGACCATTCTTGGGACTTAACCATGTGTGGTCTTAATTACAATATGCAACTGTACATAGAAGTTATTGTACTACAACCTTTACTGTTAACTTTCCAGATGACTGAGCAAGAAATTGAAAACATATTAGACAAAAGCATGGTCTTGTTCCGCTTCCTACAAGAGAAGGATGTGTTCGAGCGATACTACAAGCAACACCTAGCCAAACGATTGTTGCTCAACAAATCTGTATCAGATGACTCTGAAAAGAACATGATCTCGAAACTCAAGGTTAGTGGAGCTCGAGGTAGATGGATAAGTTGAGGCCTTGAGGGAAAGCAAAAAAAATTATATTAATTTTATTGCTTTTAGCTACTCTCCAGTCAGGTCAAAACTAAAGCAGTTCTGGCACAGGATTGCTGACTAGCCTGCAAGAAGGTTTTACTGGACGTCATGACTTAGTATACATAAGTTTAATACAAACGATTGTGATGCCACAATTCCACCCTGCATTGTGAGCTTTGGATATTGTGGCTCAATCAGTGTTGGTGCAAGGCTCAAAGTCAGTATTTGACTACTGTGTTTGTGAAAAATGTAGTGCAGAACTATATGATTCTAGAGATGGCAAGAAAAAAAAATAAACAGATATAGTTTAAAAAGTGAAGTGATGCATGTGAGAAGTGAGGTTCACTATATGTAAGGAAGACATGGCATCAGATTAGTTGTAGCGTTTTGACATGGTCAGAGACCCGAGGTAAAAATGTCCTTTTCCGTCTCCTCAGACCGAATGCGGTTGCCAGTTCACATCCAAATTGGAGGGAATGTTTAAAGACATGACAGTGTCCAACAGCACAATGGAGGAATTCAAATCGCATTTAGCAGCAGGACCGGTTAGTACCATATATTTATAAAGTATTTGAGAACAAAATATTGAACAACAGTTGTTTTGCTTTCCGGATATATCTTAGTGCTCCTTCATCACTGGCTGCATTGCTATGGTGGAAAGAGCCAGTGGAAATAAAAGCTAGATAGCACATGATATGGTTTTGTAGAAAAGTGTTTTGCTTATTTGATGCTGTCTCCCAATTGTGGTCCAAAGAAGGCCGTTATCCATGTTTCAAGTCACGTTTTGAATCATTTTCAGCCCGTGCATCAGACGTCGGGTGTTGACTTGTTTGTCCGAGTTCTCACGACAGGTTTCTGGCCGTTCCAATCAGCTACCTGGAAGTGCAATATCCCTTCTGCTCCTAGGAATGCCTTTGAGTCATTCCGAAGGTATTTTGTTGCCATTGGTCTTGCATGACTGAGATTCGATTACAATGGTTCTGTAGCCACCAAGTAAGAGCAAAAAGAAAAAAACAAAAAATGAAAGCGACTTTGTTCATCCCAATGTGTTTTAAAGATGATATTGTGCTATGTTACATTTTCTGTACAAAGTCACACCTGTTTGCATTTTTCAAGCTCAGTTTTACCCCTACCAGGACTTGCAGATTATGCCCTGTAACTCTATCCCCTCTGTGTGATTGACCTACTGGTCTTTTTTCCCACCCAGGTTTTACCTTGGCAAGCACAGTGGCCGACAGCTCAGCTTACAACCCCAACATGGCTCTGCCGATCTGAATGCCACCTTTTTCGGCGGCGCACGGAAAGACACGGACATTGGTGATGAAGCGGCCGCCGGTAGCTCCTCGAAAGGTCCTCGCAAACATATCATCCAGGTGTCCACGTACCAGATGGTCATCCTCATGCTCTTCAACAACAGAGACAAGTGGTTGTATGAGGTAAACAATGTCAGTCTCAACTGTCACCTTGACTTACAATACAATGGAACCCCGCCTTAAGACGACCCCAGAGTTCTGACCACTTAGTGTATGACTAAAACTTGCACACTGATGCTATATGGTCTCATAATTAAGACCATGTTGACATTAAGACCACCCTGGTCTACAGCATGTCTGGTATTAACCCCGGAGTTCCATCATATTTGGCTCGGACGGGTACTCTTTTCTGCACAAGTGATGACTAGCTGAACCAGACTGACTCTGAGTGTTCCAGACTGAAGTTAAACTCCTGAGCCTATAACCTGTGTTGCGATATTGATCGTGGGTTGTAGGGGATTGCATCCAAACTTCGAATTCTTCCAGCCACATGTTCTGGGGCTTCTGTTTGGCCCGTGTATATCAGGTGGAACCACATCACTACAATCCACAGTCTCTATGATCGCCATGCTTGCCCTAATGCTGTAAATTCATTAATGTTTGCGAGGGATTTATTTGGCGAAATTCGCATCCATCTTTAAATTGCAAAGATAAATACATGTACCTGCAAGTGTAATTCATGTACCTACTAGATAATTCACAAGACCTGAGCTAACCACAAATATGAATCCCCACAACCATGGTTTTGTCTCAAAAAACGCAAACATTAATCCCAGCGAACATTAATGAATTTACAGTACTGTACGGCATAAATCTATGTATGAAATCTTTGAAAATAACTGATCCATCTCTTCATGACCACTGTTAAAAAGGAGGCCACCCAAACGTGTGGCCAAAATTTGTTGCCACTACTACAGTAACTGTGAAATGATTTTAGTTCTTTCTCTTGGCAAAGGCCAACTCTCTAATGTATCCATTAGTTTGTATCGAATAGGGTAACCTGAAAGGGGGACCATTTTGTGTCAACCTTAAACCTTTATAGAAATTCAAACGAGTTATATGAATTATTGATAGTTTATCGATACTACATTGGCTTATACCAAGTGTAGTGTAGTATGACAAGTATGGAGTCTAGACAGGCTGTAACTCTCCTGTCGCAGTGTTGAGGAAAAGTTCCAGACTGTGCTATGTAATCTTTCCCTTTGCTTGCCTATCCAGGAAATCAAGAATGAGACAGACATACCGGAGAGGGACCTGATGAGGGCGCTGCAGTCATTAGCGTTAGGAAAAATCACGCAACGAGTCTTGACGAAAGAGCCTAAAACTAAAGAAATTGGTGAGATAACTTCGGCAGTGCAGTTTAGGTTATCACTTTCATAGTTGATGTTAACTGGTGATGGTAGGACGTGTGAATGTAAATCTGCTATAGAGACCACCTGGTTATAAAGACTGTATTTTATAGTCCGTATTTTCCATCTTATCGCACCTGTCTATGTAGACCTGTCTATAAGGACTGTATGTTATTCCTCGGGGTGGTCTTAATTTTGTAGTTTGCTTTGTATATGTATTTTCTATCATGTAACAGGTATGAACCACTGTAACTTTGGCTAAACTGTAATACTAAATGTCTAGTATCTTGGAGTAGGTTTTGGCCTTTAATATTTGTATTCTCTGATTTTTGCAGAAGGGGACCATATATTCATGGTGAACGACCACTTTACATCAAAGCTATTCCGAGTGAAAATACAAACAGGTGAGAGACAAGGGTTCAGGTTTCGTAAAACTGGCCCCAGACTGCACACAAGACTGTATATGTAAGAAACTTGTATTCTGTGAATGAGTTTGAAATTACAACACAATAGTGTACTGAATGGAGTATATAATGCTGAGCACTTTCCATTAAACCCATCTGCTCCCTATTAAAAACATTTTGCTTAGTCTTGGGGCATGACAAAATTAACAAGAAATGTCAACTAAAAATGTCAACAAAACTCTCCTAATCAAAATCAGTTTGAGATTTTGTCAATATTGAAACATTGATTTGTTTGATAAAATTCAACCTGCTTGTATTTTTCCAGAACTTGTTTCTGAAAGCAGGTGGTAGCATTTGACATTTATAATTATGCAATGTGCTACTACTCACATTTCTTGTGTCTCAAATTCTGTGTTGCTTTCCCTAGTGGCAGCCAAGGGTGAGTCAGAGCCCGAGAGAAAGGAGACACGGAGCAAAGTCGATGAAGACAGAAAGCATGAGTATCCTTGGCAGTGCATGATCATAGCTTTTTGTTGTTTTTTTCTTCTGAAATCTAACTTGAGGACAGGAGGGAAGGGAAGGGAGGTGAATTGACACATGCATCAACAGTATGGAATAGTTAGTCTGTAGTTGGGGGGTAACCAACTTTGAGTACAAAAATAATTAAAAATGTAGTAACATGTAGCCCTTGTGTGGTAGTATGTATATCGGTGTCTTGGGGGAGTCTTGCCCTCCCCTTACCCCCACACACGTTATTAGCCTTAATCCCTGCACAGAATTGAAGCTGCAATTGTGAGGATCATGAAAGCAAGAAAGAGAATGCAGCACAATGTATTGGTTGCTGAGGTAAGTGCAGCATGTACATTGTAGCTGGCACAATATGGGATCCAAAGGAGCTGCGCTTGAGCAGACGGCAGATGTGAAAGATTGAAGCCAATTGGTCATTTAAGCTTCTGCAATCAGAGACTGTATTCTAAACATTTAGTGTATTTCATGGTATATATTTATCATAGTCAAACTTTATCATTACAGTAATATTCACCGCTATGTGATGTATAGTGGCATGTATTGGTCAGACATTCAAAGCCACTGACTATCCAAGTATTGACAATTAGGATGTAACTAAGTCGTCGTGACCCTGATTTGACCTTTGACTTGTTTCTGATTTCCAGGTCACAGAGCAGTTGAAGGCCCGGTTCTTGCCTAGTCCAGTTATCATAAAGAAACGAATAGAGGGCCTAATAGAGCGGGAATATCTAGCTAGGAGCCAAGAAGATAGGTAGGAGGATAGGTTGTGGATCAAAATACAGTAGATACCTGGACTAGAGTCTGGTCCTAGACTCCTAGTCGAGGCCGCAGTGGTTTTAATTTGGAGACGGTCTTGATAATGTTAATGCTGATTTTGCTCTGGTGTATCGTTTGGTCATCCTATGTTAAAAGTGCTCTTGAGTCTGGGATGGTCTGAAGGCATGGCTCAACTGTAGCAGCCTGATAATGACAGAATATTCAAAGATTAAAATGTTATAATTGATGTATATGTTACAGTAACTTGTATAGAACTTATTGCTGATAACTTTTGTATCATGACTGAACTTTCACTCCAATAATTTGAAGATGAACATGATTATAATGGGTTACTAATATGTCAGTAATACTTTTGTATAGTAAAAAAAGCATCTCTGAGCTAAAATTTTGGTTCGACAATGTCAGCTGGTGATGATGAAAAAGAGTAAATTTCATTTTTACTTTATTTTAATGAAATTTTCAAACTGATAGTAATTGCGGTTTCTCTTTTTTTATTCCAGGAAAATCTATACATACGTGGCCTAAGAGTGCGAGGAGTTTAGCGTGATGTTCTGAATTTGTGTGCAAGTGTGAGAGTGGTCTTGCTTCCCCAAAATATTATCTCCTATTGGCTGGCCATAAAGGGTTTGGGGATCACAGGGCTTCGGTGCATATGCACTTGGACCGTTGCATATTTTGTATGACTGAGATGCTGACTTAGTGCAAATGTACTGAAACCAGATACATGCTGGCCTTGTTATGTTATGTCGAGGGAATGGTATTTAGATGTGTGCTCTTTTAGTCTTTTGCTGAAGGTCTATCTTGGTATGTTATTAACAGTTATTATTTAGACAAACAACACATATTCATGTACATGATGTTAAATCTTGGTACTAAAAGCTCACATTAACATGAACAAATTTAAAACTTTTTTGTTTTTTGCAGAATACAAATTGTGAAATGACTTTTCATTCCAAGTTTATTCAATTTCTATTACCTTAATACCACCATCTTGAGCCGTTTTATGCATACTGGTATGGTAGTTATGGTACTATTTTGATGATGTCCAAACTTCATTTTGAAAGACTGGTAGAAACCGATTGAACCTTGCCGAGTTGAATTCCTCAGCTATTTGGGTACAACGTACATGTACCCAGGTGGCAAACTCTCATTTAAGGATGGAAAGAAATAGCATTGTGTGGTTTGCATGCGCTAGTGTGGTTGCATTTGTCCATATGGATTAAGCATCAACAAAACCTTTGTATTGGATATTAGATGCTATTATGTCAACATGTGTTGAACAAAAGTATTTTTGTAAAAGTTGCTCATTCGTAGTCCAGGAAATTACCCTCAAACAGCACGTAATGCTACTTATCATATTAACTGTAGTAATTGCTGGTCACGTTTAATTAGCATGAAGTAGTAAAATTTTATTTCTTCAAAAATTTATAGGTCTATTTGCAACAGAACCAAGTAGTTTTACTTGCTTGACAGTTACAAGTTAACAATAGGCATCTTTATGTACTGGTTTTCGCAATTTAAGTTAACAAAGCCAGTTAATACGTCAAACGACTGTGAATGAACCGAGAATGTTATCTTTAAGCTTTTGTATGGAAAACAAGGTACGTTACAACTTACTGAAACTTCCATATATGTATTGTGTTGAGGGTTGTCATATTACATTGTTTTCTTGAATATCACAATTGGAGAAGAAATTCATCCAGTTCATTATCAGAAGTAGAATCTTGAGACCACTTTCACACTTCTGAACTCGGCTGAACCATGGCCCTAGATCATGGGCTAGTTACCTTCGGGTACAGGCCCAACTGCAAAGCTAGGTGATGTAGTTGATGCATTTAAGGCTGTTTCCACGTTTGAAATTTCAAAAGGTGAATTTCTCAAAATTGGATTTTAGTTCTAGTGATGGTACTTCAAAAAATATATATCTATGTATGAACTGTTCCAAGTTTGTTTTAATAGTTTCAGTATTATGTAGTTGTAGATTTTGTTTGACCATTGAAAGATTGAGCATGGGCAGTAGGTACGATATAGTTTAAAGGACACTGCGTCAACGTTTATGTGTCGGGTGTTAGAAATGGTTCTTCTGTGCAATTGCTCAACAGGTCAGAGACACCAACTCCTGAGTGATCACAGATTTAGCAATAAGACCACAGAGCTTACACCGGGCAAGATCTGGGTCAAGTTTCTGGAAAAATCGAGTCTGGAAACGGACGCAACTGACTTGTTCACTTATCACCTTGGTAACCATGGTCTTTTCCATGCCTAAGATCACTAGAACACTTTGGATTTTTTTTGAGAAACTGGCCCCTGGGCTGTGTAATCCATCTAGTGGAACTTCACTTCAGGCCATCCCAGAAGACTCCTAGAACAAAAACCACTTGTTGGTCAATCAAATGTAGTTCCAAGTCTAAAATTTTTTTTTCTTCTTCAGAATTAAGACCACCCCAGAATGAAGACCGCTTTGGCCTCAGCTGTGGGTGGTCTTAATCCAAGGGTTCCACTGTCAAGACTGGCACAGGGCAAGAAACGTGATGATATGTAGACTGGTTTCAAAGCTACCACAAAATTGGTGTCTACACAAGTTCTTTTCACTGTGCAGTATATCTACCCCCTGGTTTTGAAATTACAAAGTGATTTTCTCTTTTCCTTAGTTTCCAAAGTGTATTGCCATTATAGATGCCAGATTGTGTATTTGAGAGAGGGTTGGCAACTGTAGGAGGGTGTGTGTGTGTGTGTGTGTGTGCACGGAAGAGTGAGATCGGTTTACGTACAGACCATACCTGTACACTTTGTACAATTGTTTTCAGTGCTGTACAGGTCAATAAAATAAGAAATAAAATTCTACAAGATTTTTCTCCATGATTTGGGAATCAATTGTCTGTTGACTAACACTCACATTGTGGCAACATCTCGAAACGTATATTATTTATCCCTAACATATTCTACAACAAAGTTCCCCAGTGCAACTTGTAAAACTTCATGCATTGTAATTCCCATGTTGAAAGGGCAGTCTTATTACAAGAAGTTACTTTCCACACAGAATTCCCTTCTACAGGAAAACGACCAGGTTTAAAGTCTCTAGCATCTTTACTGAACCCCCTGGAGATGTACCTGCCTGTTATCACTCACCTAACCGATAAAACCTAGTTCTGCTTTGTTCTTTCGCCTCTTGAAAAGCAAAGGGCTTTAATCACTGCTAATAGGATCTTTTTGGGTTCATGATAAATAACTGCATGTGTACACGAGAACAATCCTAGGTTATTCAGTCTGAGAACTGATCTTGCAAGGAAGAGTAAGTGGGGGGTCTCGATGTCCTCTATTTAACGCAGTAGGCCCTTCACAGTAGTCCCTCTATTTTAAGACACCCATGAGGTCTTTGTAAACTTAGATTGCAGGTGGTCCTACATTCATTAGTACACAGCATTTCGGACCAAATTAAGTGGCCTTATAGTGAAGGTGGTCTTAAGGGTTGCAACAAAGGGACCACAGTGACTGTACATATCTTCTTGATGCTGGACAATACCACCTACTACCATTGTGAGTCCTATTCGGAATCTAAACTTATGGGTATGTGCACACAAAAGGCTACCAAGTAAAGTGCTAGGTTTATCTTTCTACCGCCAAAGCACCTCTGCGTTAATTGACACACAAAAGGAACATGTTGCTAGGCTTCTTACAAAATGTTAAATTGAGATGTGTGACATGAGCATAGATTGTGAGTTCATATTTTAGGTGACAACAGCATAGCCAGGCAAGCAAGAGGTAACGAGAGAGAACATAACTTATTCTTGCTCTTGGCAATTTCTTGTTAACATCGTTAATGTGGTCATATCCAATGGTGTAATAGTTGGAACTTGACGCATTGTGCTTTCTCCATAGTTTAATAACGGAAGCCATGATTTAATATAATACCAGTCACACGGCTGCATTAAAGAGGCCTTCAATTCGACAGAACTCTTCCAAACCAACAACTCATCAACTAATCAATATAACCAAAGAGGTTAGAATGGTCAATTCCATCAATATATATCCTCTTTGGCATAATGACACAATAACAAAAAAACACGAAGGTACACTAAGCCAGTTTGTTCATAGTGTTTACAATAGTTCCAATGAAAATTACTGTCCATATCCCTGAGATTTACAATCATTTTCTGCACATGTACAATGCACAGTTTTCATCCTTATTCTACATTAAATATACATTTCAACATTTTTGGGGTGTTCTACAGTCTACACGTGAACGTCTAACATAGTGACAGATAATTATTTGTAAACTACTCTGTACAAGTGATGGATTCGGGAAGTTGTGCATGCATAGATGGTCTTCAACACAACCTCACAATTTCAACACAATCTTGCATAGCAAGTATTGAATGTTATGCAGACGTGGATTCAATACAGCTACATGTAGATGGTTTTGAATTTGCACCTTTGGAGAGTACCTATTGTAGATTATATGACTGATTATACCAAGCTAATAAAATAATTAGATAACATTGTCCTGAAATGAAATGGAAGACTGTGGTCCATTGTATGTTTCACATACACAGGGGGGGGGGGGGGGGGGGGGATATTTTTTTTGGTGGTTTTAATTATTAAAAAAAAAAAAAAACAAGAGAGGTGATAAATGAAAAAACGGGGGGCCC
>JAAUYG010053737.1_pt1 | contig 11228 bp, 3 predicted proteins | sample 7278091 | NCBI WGS metagenome assembly JAAUYG01 (sample SAMN14350201, study PRJNA611818) | marine sediment metagenome | isolation source: surface marine sediment (0.6m) | place: French Polynesia: Moorea | collected 2018-08
GACATACTAAAGTATTACACTCGAAGTCCTGTTCACCTCTCTACACTAGGGTTGGAGTTTTCAAAATATTAGGTCAAAATTTTGACTTAAGTCTTAGCCAATCACATTGTTCAGATTGGTGTCTACAAAATTTAGACTTTTCGAGCTTTTCCAGCCCAGGATACAGAACTGATTATACATGTTATACGTAAAGTTAAACTAGTACTTCTTTTAAACCAAGTACTACTTTTTGATGGTTCACAGGAAGTCTTGAAAAGTTACTTAATACTTGAACCAATGACCAGACAAAGCAAGCTAAATCCCACAGACGGTATACTTACCTGGAGACCCGGGCCTGGAGATAACATTCATGAAATATAACAGGTATTTGGTATTGGCCAATGATTTTTGGGCTCAATGCATGGAGTATTTTTTATAACATTTTTGCCATAAAATTGAGTAAAAAGTCACCCGAAACCAAAAACTGCCCTCAGTGTGCGTAATACTACATATTCTCTTCAGGTCTGTAGGGCACAGACCTGTTATCTGGTTACCAGTTATTATATGATGCTCGACTCATCAAAATGCTGATGTCCTGGGGCTGATAATATGTCAGTGGAGTTTGAAACAGATATCACATCAGAAAATAAACTGCCCATCTAGAATAACTCTAGAGTATACTAGAAATGCTTCCAGTGAGTGTCTGGCATGTCTCGGAGACTTGTGAGTCTATTCAGTGAGTCATCTGATGACCAAAATATTTGCTAGTAAGTCATGTTAGTGCCTCAAAATTGCTGCCGGGAATGCGGAGCCTAACTTATGAAGAACAATTGAGGAGATTGAATCTATCAATCCATCGGTACCATAGACTGGGAGGGGACATGATTGAGATGTTCAAGATCTTGAAATGCAACCCCACTCATGACATGTTAATGCCAATGATTCTAAATTAAATATGTATCATGAATTACAAACGTTAAGCACTGTATGATGCTAGGGTGCAGCATATTGCATTAGTCATCTGGTTATGTGCAAGTCCAATAACACTGAAATATTAAATTTCCCAAATGGTTCCATCGTTCCAACCTATCATGACCTATAAGCTATAAGTAACATGTATAATAGTCAAATCAAGGAACACTTGACATTATTATACGTAGTCGCTGAGTTAACCACCTTTGCTATAACTTAAATTGTCTTGTGGATGTGTGAGCGAGTCGTTCGACCAAAGGTGTGAGAGAGCCGTCCTAGTGAGAGAGTCCACCTGTATTCGCCTGTAAACTACTAGAGATGACTCCTATTTTCGCTCACTTTCATGACTTCAGGTGATTTTTATGGCACTTTCTGAATGAGCAGATTCTGATCAGAACACATCAAAGTAGATATCGGTTTATTGCTACTGTTGAAAGTAAATTAATGCAACATCCTTTATTTTTCACTTACTTTGAATAGAAAAATTGTCAAATAACGCTCAACCACTTGACGTTCGCGTCATCTATACGTGTAACACGATGGACAGTCTTTTCAACCACTGTAGACTCACTTTCTGGAAACGCTTGCCCCGGGATCTATTCTTTTAGCTTCTTTTGCTGCCAGTATTGAAGCATCCGCTAATATTGACTACAGTGGACATGTGTTTGAAACATTGGCTTGAATACATGGATTACGAATAGTCGGCGGGTCTAGAATATTTCAATGGTATCCCAAGATCATCATTATGGATTGATTTTACACGCATTAATTGCTGGTTTCAAATGTGAGCCTGAAGTATTGAAGCCTTGCCATTGGATGACAGCCTTTTGTCTTTAGGTCCGTCTCCCCTTTTTATACAGTTCCAAGTGTAGACAACGGTTAAAAGGTTAGATGTCATGTAAAGTTTAGATTCCCACTGGTGGCCTCATACCACAGTTTTTTCTACATAGGCTTATGTACTAATGTTTGGGCTTGCTATGGATAGATTACGGTAATTAGGATGAAAATGACTTGATAGATTTAAAGTGTAACATTTCGCCACTCATTGGTCCAAATCTTGACAGGGGTTGTCCAGCTCGTTTTTCTCTCATATGGGAATATATTGGGCTACCCTACAAATTCATGGTTGACATACGTGAGACTTGCAGAAACAGGAACGGCCAGACTTTGGCCTAGCTAGATCTTCACAAATCTACCAAGCTAACCTTGCCAAGCTGTATATTTTGACAGATTAGATCCACCTAAAATAGAATCGAGCCACAAGACACGGAATATCAAACCATGGATTGCGCGAGAAAAATAATAATAATAATAATAATAATAATAATAATAATAATAATAATAATAATAATAATAATAATAATAATAATAATACACGTTCTTCCGGTTCGAATTGCAGTAATTGTGGTCTGAAACCTTTGCTTCAGATAGCAGCCTATCCCCTGGATAAGTAAAAAAAAGATGGCGGCAGTTATTTTTATGCATATCGCTTGGGCACTTGATCCATATTGAAACGATGTACATGTACCTCAAGGCAGAACCAGGGTACGTAAAGTAATAGAAGGTTACGATATAAGCACCGAATTCAAATTTGGTTTAAGATATCCTAACAATAACAATTAAGGAGCTAGAGGGTCATTTGTAATACCTGACGTTAGAGATGTAAAGGCCCTGTTTGGTGTTTACACGTCCCCGGCAAAAAAGGAATTTACACGTCACCGGCAAAAAAGGAAAGAAGAACATTTTCATTTCGGCATTCTGGCAGCCAGCATTGTGTTGCCCCAGCTGGGCCCTTATGCATGGAACTGGGGTGGTGTTATACCCGGATAAGGGCTATCATGCCCGGGATAATCTAGATTTTATCGATCCTCGCTCCTGCACTCGAGATGTGCTCACACGATATGAATGTGCTAAGTGTTTATAGGAGTACCGGTACCTTGAAAAGGATCACTGAGTTAAGTGTGCGTTACAGTCTCCTCAAAAGACTTTAGTTTTGTCGGCTCATCAAAAACCGTCACGCGTGGGCTACGGGTGGCGACAATGGTGCCGCGGTTCACTTCAGCCGTAAATGAGTATCTGGCTATAGACAGAGATGGCAATTGTACCTAGCTTAGCCGTGGCGCCTTGAAGCGTGTAAGCGGGTGTATAGTCCCCAGGCAATTGAGCAGGTGATGGAGGTAACAGGTCTGCCAGGTATAATAATATGTAAAGCACTTTGAGCTAGCTTCGGCAAGGAAAAGGCGCTATATAAGAACTGCATATCATTGTTGGTTAAATGTTTGTATTCAAAGCGCTCATATTTTACATATAACTGGGTATTACAAAAGAAAGAAAAAAAGATTCAAATGAAGTTATTGACTGAAATTATGAACATATAAAATTTTTGTCTATAATTTAACTTGGGATATGAGGCATATGAGGCATCGAGGTAGAATGTTAATATAATAATAATAATAATAATAATAATAATAATAATAATAATAATAATAATAATAATAATAATAATAATAATAATGTCACTAATTTGTATAGCGCAATTTTATGTATGCATATGCATTTCTATGCGCTTGTTAGTCTCCGTATATTCCAGAATACAGGTAGGTCTTCAGGTTCTTATACACCTGTATGCGTTGGGTCCTTTTCACGGCAGGTTAGCCGAGAGGACATTAGATGCAATTTGAAAATTTTCTGATATCAAGATGACCCCCCCCCCCCCCATCTCCCAGTTTTCAACCGACTTCAGTCAAACCTTATGAGGACATTGATACACTGGTAAACTTAGGGGAATACTACAGGCTGTACTCTTCTTGGCAGTAATCAAATTTTAAAAACATTAGGGCTTTGAAAATCTAAATATTGGAGTCAGGGTGGAATCCTAAAATCCTAATCGTGGAGCGAATCGATAAACACATGGCACACTCAAAATTTCCGACGTTAAGGTAGGCTACTGGTTTCCTTGGCAATCGCCCAAACAGCGGTGTCGATGAGAAGCTTAAAATCCGGAATGTTTGGAAAACGACTCATTAAAACCGAAATCTAGAACTTTTTAGATATTTTCCATTGGGTCATAAGTTCAAGCAGATCGCCAAGGTCCCCAGGCCTCTTGTTTTCGCAAATAAGGAGTTTTGGTTAGGTACAAATGTCCTGGTAAATTAACAAGCCAAACGCTGTGTGGTTTATTGTGTGGATATGGGAATAAGAGGGTATTGTGTTGGGAAAGCCGATATTGCATCCGACATATACATGTACATACATGTACAGCTACATGGTGCCAGTGTGCCATTTGAACTCATATCGATCACAATATTTCTATTTAAGGTGAAACATTTAATATAATTTAGTCGACGTGGAGTTGTAATTTCACTAAAAAAAAATAGTCATTTCATGTGAATTTGATGTAGTATATCCATCGCGTTTGATTCTCTTATATTACATCAACTTTGATGTCGCTTCATTCCATAGATTATTGTTTAATCCCCCAGACTCCTGCCATTGCCATCATGGACGACTCAGAAAGCCGCAGGCGACACACTCACATGGGCATCTCCCTTTCTCCAATGAAAGAGGTAGAAAAGCACATCCATCAAAAGTTACAGAACGTAGCGTCACGGCCGCGGCGAGCGGAGTCTCCGCAGTGCACCCCGTGGTCTCCGAACGATATTCCAAAATTCCTAATCGACGATGCCTCGGAGGGTGACTGGCAAGGCAGTTCGTCCTCAAGCCAGCCGGTCGCCCCGTCAGGCCGAGTCAGCCCGCAGATCGTCCTTAACGGCCAGTTACTCCAGTGCACATCTCTACATCACGGGGAGCCGGGACACGAGTGCGATCCGCAGCAATATCTGGAATCCCATACAGCCATGGAGGGCACGTTAGAAGGAGGAAGAGGAGTAGGAGGAGGAGGAGGAGGAGGCGGAGGCTGTCAGATTTCCCCCAACCCTTGCTCTGGAACTTGGCAAGAGGAGAGCCACGTGTCCCCGAAATATGGGCATTTTACGACTGGATCAGTCTCCCAGGGCAATAACGCCACAACTGCGGCTTGGTCAGAAAAGAGGGGTCCACAAGCACCGGGCAACTCTCTACCAACAGATGCCGCAGGTTTAGGACCGACCCCGTTAAGCCGCGACTCGCCTGTAACAGTAAGCAACGGGCAGCGGACGGAGCTTGAAGCGGCCATGGCGTGTCCCACACTCAAAACGGCGGAGAGAATTACACCCGCCCTCGGACATCAAAGGCGTAAATTGTCCTCACCAGCCTTCATTTCTTGTAGCAAGGTGCACGGGACACCGGCACGGAAGAACGGCACTGTGGTGCTGCCAGAGCTCAACGTCCGACACATCGGAGACGCGAGCGGCAGTCTCGTCATTTACTTCCGGGGACGTGCCCGCGCGGTGTCTCCGGATGTCCGCCGGAAGTCGGCATCCGCAGCTATCCTACAAAAACGCGCTCGGACGCCAGACCCTGACAGAACCCCTATGACGTTCTCGTGACGAAAGAGTTGTTTCAGTTCCTGCATAAAAAAAATAACACATAAGTATCAAAAAGACACGTGACATCTGCGTCCACATGCCCTGTCCGCACAAATCTATAATCACGCGTTGTCGGTACCAGATAACTACCTGCATTTACACCATTGTTACTATTCTATGTGTACTTTGTTACCGATGGTTGTGGTGATCCCTCTGTCAACCCGGTACCCGGCATGTCGGGTGTTTAGGGTGGTTTAGGGTGGTTTTTTCTGTCATTTATCTTGGCTGGTGACAGAGGATTCAAGGACAGCAGCGTTATCTGTCTAAATCACTGCTGAATTAGCCCAGCTGCTTGGAGAAAGGTGTAACCTGTGCCAGCTACATACATGTACCTGCGTGACCGAACTCAGTAAATATGAATAAAGACACAGACGTAATGAACTGGCAAAGGGAGCTGACGAGAAGCGATAAAGGAAAGCTTTTCTCTACTCCTGCCCAGCACGATGTGAAAACTGTCCTCTGTTATATTGAAACATCGAAGGCCTTATTAAATGTTTAATAAACTCATCAAATGTCATGCTATGCAGAGGCAATAATTGTCCAGTTTTCTCCTGCTCTCTGCTATAAAAAACCAAGAGCCTTTTATAGTAACAGTAAAGAACGTAAAATTCTCGTGCCATGAATAAGGAATATATCATGGCACAAGAACGTTAGCGTTAACGTGTCCACGCTATTATTTGGTATAATGGTCGTTTTGTATTGATGCGTGAAAGGTTCGTGGTAGTGACTGCTCATTGACCCTCAATTACCTTAAACTACATGTATGTTTCAACATCGGCCATAATAAAGTACTGCGCAAATGCGGCGATTGCAGAAAGGGGTGGCTGTACGTGTTTCTGCATGTTCCCGTATAGACAGTGTGTTGAATTCAAGTCAAACTAAAAAAAGGCGAGTTAAAATCGCCAAAAATACGATATCTTCCCCTTTTCCAACACCTCGACTTTTCTTCCTCATAGTAATGTGAAAAAAAATCCCACCTGATTCATCGTCCGAGTATCTTAATGAACAGCAAAGTGAAGAGTTCGGAATGAAACGAAACTTGAACATAATGTAACGTAATAGTACGACATAATAACTTTGTAATATTACAACATGATGTGTCGTAATAATTGTATTTTTGTATTCATATCGACCACTGTGTATCATGCATTAAATAATGAAAATGGAGCGCTGTGTTTGTTCACTTTAAACTGCGACACAAGCGATGGTCCACATTAAACATATCCCAAGTTGAAATATAATATTGCATATACTGTTGTCAGAAGGATTCTGCCGGAAGAGGAAGAAAGACATTACACCGGAGTCCCTTCACCGCTTGGGACATGCGAAACGTTATTAAACGCCTAGGTACTGGGCAAAAGACGGGAAATTGCAGACGCACATCCATAGGGAGGGACCACGGCGTTGAGTAGGAACCAGCCTTGATAGGCGTTAATTTTTGTCTGCGGGGATGGCAGAGCCAGGGCATAGGCGACAGATTCTGTCACCCGTCTGTCTCCGACTTGTCTCCCCTGACCTTTCCCCCGGACCTGCGATCCTCGCTTGTTGTGACGAGGTGACCGGTTGGTAACCGGTGCTGGACAGAGATAAAGGTGCCACACAATTAATCAGACCAAGGTGTCTCATATGAGTCTGCCGTGCCAGCAGCCAGGGAGGGAACCACCTGTTTTTGCCACGACAAAGGCTTGTAAGTCTAATGCGAATTCTAGCAGTGTATATATGTCCAGTTTCTGATGCCTGGCTATCTACAAGACATGAGGCCAAGAAAAGATTCAGTTAACAGGTTTATTGAATCAGTAAAAATGGGAAAGCGTCCAGGTTTATTAGTTTCATCGCTATCCAAGCAGGAAATTTTACTATTTACTCTTACTATCACTAGTACTACTACTACTACTACTACTACTACTATTACTACTACTACTACTACTACTACTACTACTACTACTACTACTACTACTACTACTACTATTTGTTGTTGTTGCTTATGTACGTTGACTTAGATTGCATTTAATGATCTAGTGAATGATATATGAAACATACATTAGTAGCTAATTAGTATTACTTATTAATATAGCTACAGTTGATACCGAAGTCGAGGTAGACATGTTTGTTTAGACAATTAAAATATCTTAAATGAAAGTGTGTCAATTAAAAAAAAATACGCTACGGGTAGTGGTCCAAAACTGATAAGCATAATTATGACCAAGAGTAGTCACGTGACTAATAAAATCATACAGACATGAGAAACATTATCAGCAGACATTTCACTGCGCAATAAACTACTTCCTTTTAAAAATCCCCCAGAGAAATTTGATCTGTGACTCTTTGCTCTGCTCACTAAAGCTATTCATTCTATTCAATTATTTTCTGCCCCCGCAATGCTCATTTTTTGTGTGCAAAAAGCCAGTCTTGTCTTTTTATCTTATCGGATATAAATTTCCGCGACTTCCACCATATGTCGCATATAAATATTCCGAGCTATCTGAATTAATTAGCGGGGTTCTGTAACGCTCTCAGTGCGGACTCCACGCTTGGTCTCTTCAGCTATTCTCTGTCACCCTGCGCCCACCAAGAGCGCACCTGTAAACGCCTTTGATATATCTCCCGGCCTCATAATGGGCCTAATCTATTAAATGTAATTGCTTTTAATCTCATTCTAATGGTTGTCATGGGAATAGACGGGTTGTCCCCTCATTCAAGGGGGGCAAGCTAGAGGCGCCCAGGCACGGACGGAGAAGGGATACACGGTTAAGACAACGCTAGCCAGGTGCTGCGGGACACTCGGCCCATCTGGGACAGGCGACACTTCAACCCAGCACATGGCATTAATTGTCTCACTCGTTGTCACTGAGACCAATTCGGGGTTATTTGGCAAATCAAATTGGAACTAAGCACCAGTCGTTTTCCAACGTGACCCGCCGATAAATCAACGTGGCCCTGGCACACGTACAAAGGACAAAAGTGCTTTTTTCAGCCAATTTTTGTCGCAAAAACTGGCAAATTGAATAGTTGGGCTCGTCTGCAGACAGAGTCTTTAGAAACGCTTCATAAAGCTCGAGCAATGCGCTACAAAGAGGTGCGTTTAGCGGCGGTTTCCTCAGAGTCAGGAGGGGGATGTCTAATTACCCTCGGGCTATTCACCCCAAACATGCGGGTCTATTGAAATTGTTTCTTCCTGTTTGGTCAGCGCGGACATCCGATACTGACACTGACCCAGCCAACCCTAAATACCTTTCCCGGGCTACGCTCAGAGAGAGTGAAATATCGGGAGACAGGAAAGGGAAGAAGCGACTTCAGTATGGCCCGACCCTCCATTATTACCCACTATCGACCATTAACAAGAAGTGATTAATTAAACAGCATGCTTTGCGCCATGCTGGGAAAAATCGAATTTTAATTTGCCCTTTCGTATGTATGGAAAAACAAAAATAAATAGATTACGCCCTGGAGTAGGAGTGCTGTGGCGACAATACGTACTTGAGACCTATTTGCTGCGGGATAATGAAATATCGATTCGGGGTCAGTTTATAAAAGATCGTAAATTCCGAAATCGAATTCCAGCATCCATTGCCGTTTCTTGAAAATAATTTCTCTTTCCTTACGACTCATTTTAAGGCCGGGATACTCGCTACTTCAGGCCCGATATCCCTGACTGCTGATCAGCCATGCTAACTACCTCGGCGTGATGACTTGGGAATGACTTGAGGCTGGTCGGGGGGTTAATTCTGTTAGGTTATGCCAACAAACGCCTCCTCCGTTATTCATTCAAACCGTTAAATAGTTTGGCATATCGTTGCTATAACACGCTGCCATTGACCTTCTCAGTATTCATATAATTTTAATTTGACAGATGCTGTTTATTAAGTAATTAATCACAGACAGGAATTGTCCAGTCATAGATTGCTGTTATTCACTGTAAAATGTCAGATATTGCATGTCGAAAACGCTCTAGCTCGAAAGACCTTCCTGTTTACTATGTTCCAGACCGACGAGGGACTGCTGCCTGTACACCGACCCAAATGTTCAACACTGATAAACAATTTAGACTTGTGAAGAAAAGAATACATGCAACACAAGAAACCCTACAGCGCAATCGTGGAACTTAAACTTATTTTTTTAGAAGCGTGGGTAGCGCACAATTAAGAGTTTAGAGGTGGCATGGAATATGAAACGTAATGTTTGTATTTAATAGTTTTAACTGTATTTTTGTGTACATGTTACAACTCTTTGGGACTCGTGTCTTCTTCACCTCTTTTTCCATCTCCTTAAATAAAGTCATTAAATATATCATATATCTATATCATCAGTTTAATTTAGTTAACTCGTCTTCGTGATCTTACTCATTAATCGCCCTGGACATTCATCGTTCGCCTGTTAATAGTAGACTGTAATATGCGTTGTTATCACCCATATACATTCAATAATTTTAAATTCTATTTTATATATTCCACACATTAACTGTTTTCTGTATAAGATTCCAATGTAGCGGTGTACGGTGGCGTATTAGTGCCACATGTGAAAAAAAGAAAAATAAGTCCTACGTAGGACTTACTAAGCCCTCGTACGTAGGAGATAATAAGTCCTACGTAGGACTTAGTAAGTCCTACGTAGGACTTATTATCTCCTACGTAGGACTTAGTAAGTTCTACGTATAGGACTTATTTTTCTTTTTTTCACATGTGGCACTAATACGCCACCGTAAACGGTGGCCGAACAGCCATGGTAGAATTTCTACAAGACGTAGTATGGTTATGTTTGCCCTGCAAGGTTTGCAAGCGACATCAGAACAGATTCGACGTTTGAAAGCATATAGCTGATTATGTTAGTGATTATTATTTAGCTATGTTAATTATTTATTAATACTCCAAGACCTGTAATCACTATCAAAAAGAGCCATTTCCATAAGGGCAGTAAATACCTTGAGTGCTCCATTCTTCAAGTGTCGCGATCACGTATTTATTTATTGTGACAAGATTGGATTCGGTGACAGATTGATTTCAGTCACTAACATGGATACAGTTAGCCTTTTGTTACTTTTCATGACCTTCAGATTCTGCGACATACAGCGTGCATTGTCGTTGACCATTAGAAATCCCATAAACCTATACTGAACGTCACTGACAAATGAATCGTTTGGGAACTATCTCTGACAGAAAAAGAGACCTAATGGAGGATTCTCTGACCACCTACAACGTCGACATGAGTTGTTGTACGTTGTCCATGTTTGGAGTAATGGTTAGAGAGTGTGCCATTGATCACTAGACAGAGTGCGTATTCTGTTGCATACTGTACTGTAACTGCGATCAATACTTTCTCGCGTAAAGAAAGAGAGCAAGGGCCGGTTTGTAGAACAATCGTAAGTCGCCAATGAACTTAACCATGGAAAAGATATTGTCTCTGGACTTAAGATTTTCTGGAGAATGTAAATCGTTCCGACACATACATGTCTGTATGGGCAGTGCAATGTGGGCCTGTACTAGCCACAAAATGCCTTTTCAACGAACCCACATATCGATATAACTACAACTCCATAAAATGGAAATGGAGTGATTTCTGCAAACATCTGAGAAAAGTGATATGATCAAATCTCTTTATTTCCAAGAAATTGTTACACACGAAACAATGAGTAACTAAATTGTACTGCTGTTATTATTATTATTACTATTATTATTATTATTATTATTATTATTATTATTATTATTATTATTATTATTATTATTATTATTATTATTATTATTATTATTATTATTA
>JAAUYG010252619.1_pt1 | contig 11228 bp, 6 predicted proteins | sample 7278091 | NCBI WGS metagenome assembly JAAUYG01 (sample SAMN14350201, study PRJNA611818) | marine sediment metagenome | isolation source: surface marine sediment (0.6m) | place: French Polynesia: Moorea | collected 2018-08
AAGAAGCTTTTCCTAAAATACCAGGTCAATACAAGGTTTCCTTCATTGCGTTTGGCCTCCGGAAATGCCATTTTCGGCAGCGGAAGGAGGAGAAAAAAAAAAAAAAAAAAAGTCGGGTCACAGGACGGGATGCCCCAATCATACAACAGTAGCCTGGTGCCAAGTTTCACACTAAATTTCAGGACTCGGGACTCGAGTCCTTATGTTGTTATAACGTTACGAGATGAAACTCATAATTACTTCTTACAGTGTCTTTATGTGCAATAAGTAATCATATTCTACTTTTCTGAATCAACCACTATTTTTGACTAGTTAGTGTTCTTTGTACAGCAGGATGTCAGAAACAGTCAGGTAGATGATGTTATGATTTCGTGCTATCCTAGGCATACCTACCCCTGCACTCTGTACCATGTCAGTGTCTGAGTCCCCATCCTCGGCCTCCTGGGCTCGACGATCAAACTCACGGTCGAGTTTCAACCGATTAAGACGACCTTCTTCCTCCTGAGTCAGACTGGGCCTCTGTTCTAGTTCCTGGATTTCTCGATCTCTCTGATGACTCTTCTGCTCCTTCTCGTTCTTTTCTTTCTGCTCCTGTTCCCATGGAGACGACTGGCGAGGACCGACAGATAGGCCTTTGGGTTTGGCAGCGACCGGAGGTGGTGGTTTCTTTTTACCTGCCATGGGATCGCTGATTTGGGCCGGGGGTTTCTGAAGGCTTGCTTGAGGCTTTGACTGCTTGTTGGCATCCAGAGCCGACGGGGCAGGGCGGGGTGCGTAGTGGTAGCTGAGGGAGAGGTCATGTTCCTCGGCCGGGGACCGGGGTTGAGATTCAGTGTAGGGCGGGCGTTGCTGTGGCTGGGGTGGGCCTAGGTGAGGAGATTTAGCAGGCCCTGGTAGATTCTGGTAGTTGGATGGAGGAGGGCCGCGTTGAGAAGGATCTGGGTATGCCTCATATCCAGACCCTCTCTGCTGATGTCCCTGTGGGGTTGGGCCATCCCGTCTCTGCAGAGACTGGTCTGGGCCCTGCTGGGGGGGTGGGGGCAGGTCTTCCCCTAGACCACGCAGATCCTGCGGCAGTGGGGGGACCGCTGGGGGTGAGTCTGGGGGTGGGGGTGGGGGTAAATCTGGAGAACGGTCTATATTGGGATCAGGTCGTCCATCCATACCTCTCTGTCCAGTGTTATATGGGTTGGGTATCTGGGACTGCTGACTGGCTGGGGGATATTTCTGCTGGCTGGGGTAAGACAGGGGCTCCGGCTGCTGCTGCTGGGACAGCCTGGACTGGGGCTGGGGGGAGGCCTGCCGGGGGTCATAGAACTGGGGCTGAGACCGCCGGTTGTCTACATCCACCCTTGGTACCTCCTGGGGGGTAAAGCTAGGCCGGCTGGCTGGGACAGGTTTGGACACGGGCAACTGTCTACTACGATCTTGTCCCTCCATGGGATCTCTGAGCTGGTTAAACGGAGGTTGTGGTTCCTGAATGCGTGGTGTCGTGTTCTGGTAGTAGTCTGGCTGAAGCTGCTGGTTGTTGATCTGTGTACGGGGGATGTCCCGGGGGTCGGTCCCTGGCTGGTTGCCATACCTCTGACCCCACATTTCAGCCTGCTCATTTCTCTGCTGCCATTCCTTCACAGCCGCCCGGCTATGGTCTATCTCCTCAGACTTGGGCCTTGTCCCCTCACCCCGGGGGGCTCCCTCACCGGTTTCCACAACATTCGGCATAGACTGGGCCGGTTTGATGTCCGGTCCACGGCGGCGGGGCCGAGGTTGAGGCTGGGGCTGGGGTCGGCTGGCCTGCTGGGGGCCAGGGGAAGGGCGGTCTGATGGGTAGTTCTCATACATACGCCCCTCATCTCTATTGAGATTGGGTTGGGAGGAGTAGTGCTGCTGCTGTAACCCAGGCGCGGGGCCAGGGGGAGCCCCATCCCCCTGGGCTGACCGGGGTAAGGTACTGGTAGACTTGGCATGGCGCTGGGGGCCCATGTTGGGGACGTTTTGGTAGTCAAGCTGAGAGGTGGACATTGAGCGGGGGTCTGCAGAAGGCTGCTGTAAACGTGGATCAGACGGTGGGGGATAAGGTCCAGGAGCCTCATTGCTCTCTGGGGGTGGGAGGTTGTCCTGAGAACGAGCACCTGGAAACAGAGCCACTTCTTAAACTGCTGCAGCTATAAATGAACAGATTAACACCATACTAATTGCTACTAAGGTGTCACATATATTGTGTATACTGATCCACTATTAACCCGCAAAAATCATCAAGCATATCATTGTGCATAATTTCCCCAGCTTACATTGGCCAAATTATCCATTTATTCCAATGCCAGAACTCCATTTTGCATAAAATGATCCACCAGAGACAGTGAATAACCACTGTAGGACCTACCAAGGACAGTGAATAACCACTGTAGGACTTACCAGGCACAGTGAATAACCACTGTAGGACTTACCAGATATATGGGGGGAGGAGTGAGCACCGTACTGCATGTGGATAGGTTTCTGTCGTCCCGGGGGTCCCTGACCCTCATACTCCGGTGGCGGACTGTCTCTAGGAGGATTGAACCTGGAGACGTCCTCACTCACAGGTCTCGGCTGCTTCCCTGCCATAGCCATTGGGGGCCCTGGCTGGGGTATCCCCGGTAACCCTGGACTGGGAGCCATACGGTTAGGGGAGGCTGCAATGGGGATGAGGGTAAGAGACGTTCAGTAGTACCAAGCAAAGCTTGTAATATATGATTTATTAAATTGTAGCATCTATGCCACATTGTCAAATCCGAGACAAGTTTATTGTTTCATTGCCAAAGTGACAGTAACCCAGTCTAGCCGTGTGCATGAAATGCAGGTCTTAAACCCCAAATTGATTTAGGTCTCATAACAATGATTTATGTTGCATTAATCTTACTGTTAGTGAAAAGATAATTGCTAAGCACAGCAAGAAAATTAAACTACTTTTTTTCTACTTCACGTCACTCAAGATTTGAACGAACAGAATCTTTTCTAGATTAAAGTCTATTCGATTCAACTCTACTTACTGAGCTTGTATCAATACTATAGACAAGTTCTTATGGTGTGATTTCCCCCACAGCAAGGTGTGTACCCCCCTACCTCTCTGCATGATAGGTGAAGGCTGACTCAGCATACTGGCTAGGCCGTGGTAGATAGCTCCCTGTCTGGCCACCTTCAGTGTCACCCTCTGTCCTGTCTTCATCATTAACTCAGCGGCTCTGGAAACAAAATACAACACAGGTTACCATTTGTATGTTACCTATTATCTAAAGTCTTACTTTCTCTTATGTAAAATGCACCTTTGCCTATCGGAAAAAGCTAGTTTCTTCCCAATGTATTTTTAATTTCTTCTGAATACTTCTGCATAACAGTTCTGTCTTACTGCTTGCCGAGTCATATTTTTCTCCAAATACAATCTCTGTGATCACAGAAATAACCCTATAATGACTCAAAATCTTCCAGAGTCTATCCCCAGCCAGTGACCTCTCCTGTGTAAGACTAAGCATCTTTCAGAAACTGTCCCCAGATATAAACCTCTCCTGCATGACACTCAAGTATTGTAAAGTCTAATGTCACTTTCGTGTGGTCCGGATGGTCTAGTTCCTATAGTGCAGAAGTCACATACAAAGGGCCATAGGTTCGAATCTCACCTGGTAACATCTCTACCGTTTTTCATATACTTTTTTGTATTCATTCATGTATAATCCCAGACATCACCTCATTGTCCGATGTCTAGGGTTTGTCACTGCTGTATCAGGATGAATTGAAGGTGCGTATGTATAGGTGTAAGAACTGTCACTTCTAACTGACCTCTCCCGTATGACACTTCAGTATCTTTGACAATCTGTTCCCAGCCACTGACCTTTCCTGTGTAAGCCCAATAAGGTTGTTCCTGTCAACCTCCAGCAGCTGATCGCCGGCCTGCAGTCGCCCATCCTGGAACAATCACACAATAACCAATGGGTGCCTATCTTGTTCACTACACATTATATGTCCTCAGCTGCGACATACAGCATCTAAACGACCTGTAGCATCTAAAATAATTCTGGTACATTTAGAATTTGTGACAGGAAGACCACTTGTTGGCTGAGGATAACACAAGGGCCCGAGTTGTCGAGAATTTTTAGGACTTGGACTAGTCCTTATATTGTTGTAAGGTAGGGAGAAAAGTCATAACTCTGAGTCAACCTGAGCGGCACAGCACAACTGGCATGGAATGTGACTTGAGTATTTGTGAGATCTTCAAACCCCGATGTATTAAAGGTAACTTACCAGAGCAGCTCCTCCTCCAGCCACCACTGACTTGATGTAGATCCCTCTCTCCGGCTGATGCTCTCCCTAGCAATACAAACAGGTACAGAGGTGTACAAAGGCTCAGGATGTGTACACAGGCTCGGGACTACAACTGCTACATAAAACTGAACCGAAGTATTCATATCACCAATTCACCAGATGCCATCATATATATGAACCTTTCAATCTTCACAGAAAAATGTAACGCATATCAGACATCTATCTATTCAACAAACCCGTTTGGAGTTGACTAATATGACTATGTCATAGGGATGAGTAACAGGTACATATATTACAAAGCATTTAGTTGTTAAGCTTTCCCATGTTTACGCAGACTGTAAAAAAATTTCCAACACAATTTACGATTTCTGCCATATTATCAGATTATGTCTCAAACTTGCAACATTTGGGAATTTTCCCACAAATTATTCCAATCTGAAGCCATTTCCAGCCACACGAACCTTTGCCGCCACGATGCTGAGGCCAATGCTGCCTTTCACCTTGTTGAAGGTGACAAAAGCAATTTCGGGTTCCTTTGGCAACCCCGGGGGTAGCTGGTCCGTTGTTGGTGGGCCTGTGCCTGCTTGCTGCTGTAACTGCTGCTGCTGGTTCTGGGCCTGGGGACAAAAAACAAAACACCGTCATCGAGTGTAAGTCACTGAGGTGAATATATACACCATGCACATTATGCAAAACTTAAACACCTGGATGCAAGCTAATAATTTCCGTACCACCCACTTTCCTGTAAATTAAATCCAGAAACGGTTATCCGAGTTTAATAAATACCCCAACCAAAAGAACAAGGGCATTGAAAATGCTGTTCTCAAGCAGCCACGCCACGTCAAATCAAGTCTGTACTAGTGATCCCCGTCCTATTTCCAATACCTGGACTCAGCCTTTAAACAGAATGCCTCTCAGAAATGAGAAATGCATGAACACACATTGTATGTGGGGCTTGGTGGGGCCGGTCCACACAATGCTTTCCCCGATGACATGGCACCAGGTTCCTCCACCCATCAACATGATCAAGTTCACACGTGTAAACCAATGTCTATGTGTGCAATAAGCATTGGTTTAACCATCGTTAACCACCATTCTACATGTTCTACAGCGTACACTATCCGCTATAGTTCCAGGCATGCATCTTTTATACCCAGGTGGGCGACATCTAAAACAATTTTAAACCCACTACTAGTAATCATCTTAAGCATACAAAAAGAATGGTTGCCAAGGTTACTCACAAGTGATTTGTGAATTACCGTAAGTTCATTTCTTCACTTAAGATTTTTATCGCAACTGGCCCATGGCATAAAAATAGACTTCAGTTGCTTATCCAGCCGTCTGGAGCCTCGGATGACCACTCCCTGTAACATGTACTAGATACATGTAGTCCAGTCTGTGCATGTAGTCTAGTCTGTACATGTAGTCTCATCTGAGTCACCGAGGTGACAGTGGAAACCATGGGATGGGAACCATGGGAACAGCATTATGTTTGCAGCCAGACCTATTCAGTTAGCCTGACAGGTGCACTTGCCTCTCTATTATACACAACACATTTCAGCAATGTCAGTATATCAAATATGTGCAACAATACTGGGTATGCATTAGCCAATGACTGTTTTGGTGTAGCAGGTCAGTTACTCCTTTGATTGATATTGCACAGCAGCAAAAGGCTTACCTTTTATTTTATGCCCCAGATTTTTACCATGGTTAGGCCCAAAGCTAACACACAAGCAAGTTGTGACCCATAACAAGGTAGAGTAAAATATATCTTTTAAAATAAAAGACCACTGCCATGCATGATGACGGAGCAGCCATGTTAGTCATGTGGACTACTGGCTAAGGCATCAATTTAGGGTACGGTAGGCTGTAGTAGGCAAGGATGTCAATCTCCAACCCCATAAAAAAAACGTTAAAAATTGGGCAGTTTCTATTGGCTAGTTGATCTTCATAGACAAAACACCAACACAAAGCCCAATCCATTCACTCAACTGCTAGCAGACCACTTATGTCAAAAGACCACACACAGTATTCTCAGCAGAATGTCAAAGGATAACTAAACCTGTCACCAAAGGCCACCTGCTTTGAGAAACCCTATTCTTATTGCCAATCTGCATGATCTGGCAGTTTGTCAAGACACGATCTACTGATCTATGCACTGTATTGCTTATGTATATACAACCTCCACTGCAGAGATCAAACAAGCCCAATGACAATACATGTACTAAAGTATTAATGTGACATGCATGACTGGATGGGACACCAAAACCAGCCTTGTTGTCACAGACTACAATTAATAGAATGTAAAATGTGTATCACTAGATGTCAGGAAAAGTTTAATCATTTATGGACCAGCATCGACACATCAAGACGATAAATTGATGAATACATGTCTATTACCCCTATTACATCACACCCAAATGCTGTTTCTGAATTATAAGTAATTATAATTTATGATGAGAGATCATTCAATTCATTATAACAAGCCCATCCTCACTAGCCAAGGCCCTGAATACTTCTGCATCAACAGAGCTTGGCTACTGTTTTTCAAAATCGCTCTATTCCCAGCCCAGGCAATGAATATTCAGTAGAAATTTGTGGCTCAGTTGCTAGGGCCCCTTTCAATGAATTGTTCTGGGCCATTACCCTCACTAATCTGATCATGTAATTTCATTGCCACAAAGATACCCAACAGTCAATAAATAATATGCTGGCTGCTCCACATTCATTGTCAATACCTTTTAGCTTTTACACTAAACACAGTTAAAAGCCAGGGCATTACCTGATGACACCGGTACTCTTGACATGTACCACAGGGAGTTGGTGTCCAACTCATTCATTGATTGGTATTGCGCAATGTCATATGTTTGGACAGCCGCAACATGGTCCATCATAATCTGATGATGCAGCCATTGCTGCTTCAAAAATCCTACGCCCAGAAACAAACCTAACTCCACTAATTGTTTCAGTACTGATCTCAGGGCTGGAACCGACAATGGCTGTCAATGGTAGGGGGTGTAGGGGTAGACATGGGTCTATAAAATAGAGAACTATGAATCGCAGATCATTATTTCAGACCCCTATCTGAATCGTATATCAATATTTAACACCCATGCCGAGTCACAGATCACTCTCAACAGAAATGGTCTACTCGCAGATCAATCTTTAACAGCCATAGTCAACTAACTGCAAGCCACGGATCGTTATTTTAACGAGAGACTGGCTCATCAGATCGTAGTTTTATAGGTGGACTGGCTCACGAATCGGCAGTTAACAGGGGCATCAAATTGCTACTCGCTCTTTAGTGAGGAGTGCAGATCGTGACTCGCAAGATAACAATTTGTTCGGTTCACTAGATCATTTTGCCAAAACGGCCGGTTTGCATGATATGGTTGATTCGTTTTAACCCATGTGTACCCCTATTGGTTTCAGGTAGAACAAGTTCAAATCTACCTGCTCTATTTAATACAGACCTGGAATGTATTAAAAGCTCGACTTTCAGATTGCCGAACTCTGTCTTCCATACGTTTTATATTTCTGGTGTATTCAGACAGCATGTTCTCAACCTGCAAAAATGTACAGACTCGATTAAAGTAACCTTAAAATCATAGCACTATTACACAATAATGATTTGTGTTAAAATTTATTTCTGCAAGAAGGCTGTCACATTTTGATTTAGAAAGTGTATTGTAAATGGATTGGATACACAGATCTTGGCAGCATGACTGATTAAAACAACTGGATGTGGCCTTGGGCCAAATATGAAGAAATGTACTAAACATGTTGGCTGCTAACAGTGCCTAGCCATTACTTTCTGACATGCCTAGGCACTTCTAAGTTTGTTTAAGCAACATATTAACTGAAGGCTCCAGGTATCTGGGTTTATCCTAAACAGTACAGCAATACATGTATGTCTGTTCACATTCAGTCAGGATATTCATTCAGATTTTGCATATTAAAAACACAACACAGAGATCTTGTTTTCTGTCCAGTTTGAACCAGACTTACATATATTTTATGGAAGTTATACCTCGAGATTTTTGTCACGGCTCTCTTTCAGCAATTTTGTCATGTCTGAATTCCTTTTCTTCTCACGGGAAAGTTCATCACGTATCTCGCCGACTTTTGCTTCAAACTTGTGGGTGATTGTCTGACATTCCTCCTTCCACCTGGGCAGACAATATAACAACAACAAAAAAATTTTTTAACCTATTGTAGCTTCCAAGATAGTTATATGGTATGTATTGAAGAACCTGTAAAATTTACCATATTTAATATTCATTTATTTTCCACAAAGAACCGGGTCTATATCAGTATAATGTTTATAAATCAATACAGACTTATTGTGCAATCCAGTCTAAAAATATTTTGCTGTATAAATAGACTAATTTGTGAGTATTGATAACCCATTATCTGGTTGCTCAATTGCACAAATATATAAAAAATATGTTAAAATGGTATAACCAGAGACTTGTGGTTGAGCATTGATTTTGATTCTGGTTGCACTGTCAAACGGATTTATGTATTTATCATGTTTATGTCTGCTTCACCTATATAATTATGCTTATTTATTTACTTGGCACTCATCCTCTGCTGGGATGCCAGCATCTGCCGTAGCTCCAGCATGGCATGACGATGACTGTCATCCAGGCTATGGACTTTCGCTTCATACTCTTTTTGCTTCAAGGCAATATCTCTTTCCAAACAGCTGGTCTATAAATAAGACAACATACCTGGTTATGCATTCTAATTGAGAGGTAGAGAGTACACCTACAGTTCAGCTTAGTGAGCTTGATGTGCTTTTAAGTACTTTAGAATTCCATGAATTCTATCCTCTGACAGAAATAGCTACTTGAAAGCTGTAGCAATGTCCATAAAGTGCTATTTAAATGTTAAAGTCTCCTATTAGAAATTTGGTGGAAAATACCTTAAAAGCTAGAGGTGCAGTAAACTAGATGGGACTTAAAATAGCCCTACCATGTAGTATTATATACATCTGCAGGAGCTTGGGTAAAGATATTTCAACAAACCTCTTTCAGACGGTTCCTCTGTGCAGCGTCCTTTTCTTGCACAAGGTGCTGTATCTTCTTTTTCAGCTCATCGCTTTTTTCTGTGAGCTTGACTCTGTCTTCATTAGCCGTGTCAAACTCCTGGTTCATCAATGCCAGGCGATCTTTCAGCTGTTCCACCTCGGTTGTCAGGTGTCCCTTCTCTTGCTTTAAGCTGAAATAATTAGCAAGGCAGTATCAGCACTGTGAACTGCTATTTTCAGCAAAATGCATTTTGTCATTATCACCAGCAACAGGCATCAGAAATGGCCATGTTTCCAAAGGAAACTTTAAAGGCTTTAAAAAATCCCAACCAGCCTCAGGAGAGGTTCCTAGATGGAATCATGGTCACCAATGCCTCAATATGTGCCCAACATGTACAAGTCCCGGGGGAGGCACTGCCTATGTAAAAGTGGTAAGGGTGTGCCACGGACACCCAGCACGGCATAGGCATCGGGAGAGAAAAATCCAAATTCTGGGGGGCATTTTGAAAGTAACTTTTTGGGTATTTTCTGAACTGTAATTTGTTCTGTAGCTGTTGATATATGCATATAATGCTTTTCCAAGGTCTAAACTTTATGGAAGGGTCAGTCTTTGGCATTTCTTTGCACTATTGTCATGAAACGTCACATTGCCATAATGCAAGGGATAAATTTTGTAGGTATTATGAAAGTAAAAGTGGCTTTTTGCATGGGCAAATTGCATGTAAAATGGCTCAAAACAGGGGCATTTCCGCGACACATACCTGTACTACTTACTATAGGAAATGCCCCCCAACTCCCTGGGGTACAAGTACAAATCTGTTTATTGGCACAATAGACGTAAACTCTTATAGTGTGAATATACAGATGTTTAGATGTTTTCTACCAGCCTGATAGAAATTATTTTATTATATGCAGAAGAGTCTTTAATCAAGTAGCAGTTAAGTGCCTAATCATTACTGGTATTAATATAAACTGGAATGTGAGCAGAGTGTAGCTGGTCTACTTACGTCATAGATAACCTTGTCATTTCACTCTGTAAGTTGTCCACACGCATCAGGGCCTCATCTCGTGTTCTTTCCGCATTACAGGCTCGACGATTGAGATCATCATATGCATTGTTCTCTCTGTTACCTTGGTGAAGTCCCTCCTGGTATATCTTAACAAGGGAGCATATAACACTTTACTTGGTATGGAAAATGCTATCACATGTACTGATCTTATGAAACATCTTTCGATGAGAGTTTTTGCCACCTTTTTTGAGACATTTTACTCTTTAAACAGAGCAGACTAGCTGTTTCACATGCTTTGATAGCTTTGTAACAGTTACATTAAAATATTGCCTAATCAAAAGGCTTGAAATTTTACTGAAGTAAAACCCTTACAAGTTTTTTTGAGTTCATTTCATTACAGTGTAGTCAGGCAGCCAGTTTTATTAGACTTCCACCAATGAAGAAATGATACATGTACTAAAATATACATGAGCACAAATTTTTGGAAAATATTTTGCATCACAAAGTAGCTAACTACCGGTAGACAAAATATGACGAAACAGTTTACTACATGTATTACCTTTTCCAATTCTGACTCAACTGCTCGTTTCTCACGCATTGCTCTCTCTATCTCTGCTTGCTTCTCAGTGTTTTCCTGCAGCAAGAGAAGTATCACATCCCAGCATACAGTTCAGCTTTAAAATTGGACAACTATCATTTGCTTTTAGCTTAATCTTCTGCTACAATTGAAGATCGATCTGTGCAGCTGCAAGTGCAATAAAAATACTCTTTATTCTGACAAAAATTTTATGGACTCGGACGAGTCCTTATATTGTTTTAACATAGCGAACATCAGGTCCTAACTTATGCATGATCGCAGCAGAGAATGCAGCACCAGCTAATAACCGGCG
>JAAUYG010032838.1_pt1 | contig 11227 bp, 8 predicted proteins | sample 7278091 | NCBI WGS metagenome assembly JAAUYG01 (sample SAMN14350201, study PRJNA611818) | marine sediment metagenome | isolation source: surface marine sediment (0.6m) | place: French Polynesia: Moorea | collected 2018-08
TGGTCTAAGGCGCCAGACTCAAGCACAAAGCTTGCTCGATAACATGTGAAATCGAGTTTGGGTGTTCTGGTCCGCGAATGCGGGCGTGGGTTCGAATCCCACTTCTGACAACGTTCTTTTTACAGTCACAAATTAAAATTAGTTTGTACAAACCACCGGCCACTTTTTGTTGTTCATATGGCATTCTCATTGTGGGTCGGTGAAACTCTGTTCTTGTAACATTATTACTTTAATACCAGTATTTTGCAATACGTCTGCTGATGCTATGTCATGCTGATGAAATGACTAATGAATACACGTGCTAAGAGTCTGGGGATTCGTGTCTGGCGATACATACCGGTACTCTAACAGCCTCTTTCTGTCACATTCAATAGCATGCCTTATTTGACCTGGTAATGGGATATTCAAGACACCAACCCGATATTGCACACCGCAGAAAGGCGAGAAGATCTTTTAACTGACTTACTTGTTATCAGCTATCATTCCCGGCATACTTCGCGCCAAAAATAAATTTACGCACACCTTAAATTTGCATGGCCCTGAGATCTGGGTCTGATAGATAAGTTGGTTTTTTTTTCAAAAATACTGAAATACGTACATGCATCTATGACTTAAGCCAGATTCTTATCAATCAGACTGTTGAGATGTTGGACCTAAGTAATGTATAGCTAAGATATCACCAAGAAAGCCAGCCCCAAATGTTGGCTCTGTAGGGTGAAAACTATTCGAGAAAAAAAGCACCTTTCAGCAATTTAATGGCCTATGAGCAGTACTCTCCATGAATCATCCTCATTCAGAGACGCTGACAGCTAGTGGATTCGGAGTCGTCCTCCATATTGTGGCTCTGGGTGGCACTGTATAGAACATGTGCAATTAAGATAGCGCCCTACTTATCTGACGTACTGTTGTAAGCTTTTTTTATTTGAACACCAATGTGTTAGGTTTGCATCTAGCCGTACACCCGCGGTACCTAGCTGTTCTGCCGCCCTCGCTTTTATGGATGTAAATTTCAAAATAGGCTCTCGTAATGGCTGCAATATGTTAAGGACATTAAACACAGCAAGGTATTCATATAGGGGTATTAAACTAGAACGTCTTTTATCGTAAACCACAAGCTTGTGTCCTTTCAACTTTCTAATCTTCTAAATACCGTAGTACTGTGCTACTCTATGATCGCGACCGACCATACATGTTTTCGTGGTACTTTCGTATATTAAGCATTGCTGTTACCTGCAGTGCAAGAATTCAATACACTCTTCAATCTCTCAATATCAACGCAGCCACTGATGTTGAAAGGGCTTGAAAATAGTTAAGTATTCATATAATATAGAGCAGAAACATTGGGGTGATACAATCCTTCTCAATCTAAGTTGAAAACGTGTAGGACATTCAATGTTACTTTCGCCCAAGTCCAGCTGGAAACTATTTATCGAGACAGGAACGTTCTGTAATAGCACAGCTTAGGTCAGGTAATTTTACCTTTCCATATTGAAACTGCGTAGATTTCTGTGCGGCACGTGATATTGGAGACATTGAGCGTGAGTGCCACTCTCTATGTAAATGTGCGTGATAGTCTGATTTGCGCGGCCCCCTTTTAGAGCAATCCCGACATGATAAGCTATGTTAACAAGAGTTCGTAATGTGTTCACAAAACGCAGAACAATTTGTCTATATATTTATTAAAACTCGAAAAAAATATTATGGTTGCCAAATTTCTAGTCAGAGCGTTGAATTACAGAATAGATGCATTGTATGGGTTAATTTGATGAATTGTAAATAGTAATCATATTAAGCGCCATATTCGCCTGTTTGGCAACATCAATATTTTCCATTTATACATCTAAATGTATATCTATATTTCTTCTGACTAGACGTGACATGCAACTTTCAATAAATGTGTTATAATTAGTGTGTAACCTAAAAGGAGTATGTCAGTGTAATAACAAATAAGTGTATCATGTTCAGTGTTCGTATTCATTTAAGGGACACCTGCACAATTAAGATGTAATCACGAAAGTATGCAAACTAGTCTTTGCGAAACAGTTCAGTCAAGGCCTTGAAGAAAGTCTTAAGTAAACCCGAGAGGTCGTCATGACGCTGTATGAGCGGATGTTTGGTGACACCAGGCTGAATGTTATCAAAACCACGGGATGGTTGCTCGAAATGTCTGATCTATAAAAGTCAGGTGAATAATCAGACTGGGATAACCATATATTTCCCTTTTAAGATCCCCTCGATTGGGACAGGTTTTTAAAATAGCACCCCACCCACCCTAGTCTGTAATCCCGTGTCTCTATCTCTCTGTGTACTTGCCATTGAGTGATGAGCAAGAGGTTGTCCGAGACTGTCAGCTTGCCTGCTGATTGAACGCTGACTTTTGTTTGCTGAGCGATTCCTTAATGACAGTTAATAACACTAATAGCTAAGCCGTGCTAATATTTGTCTAAATAATGCCTTGTGTGCTTGAACATTGTGCATTGTGAACATAGAGCCTTTCCATTTTTAGGGTGTGCTTTTAGTACTTTCAACAACCCTTTTAATACTGGCACATACATCCAAATTAGACAACTTTGTATAGTTTGTCAGTGTAAGTTATATTGTGGCATTCTTTCCAGACTAGTTTACCACATATTAATTAACAATAATCTCTGCTACTAAGTGTACATAATTATCCCTGGGCCTTTCTGGTTGGACGCCATGACGCTATTGTTTCACGGCCCAGTTTAGCAAACCACCGCTTGTGCAGAAAAGGGCCTGAAACAGACCATTCAATTTCTGATTGTACGTCTTTTCCCCTGACAATTTTTGAGAGAGAGAGAGAGAGAGAGAGAGAGACGTATTAATCCCAATGCCTGTGATATTTGAGAGCCGGGACGAACGGTTGACATGTTGTCCCTACCCCCACCCCACACCCACCAAACACACAAACTGGTGGAGACAGCAAACTGCAGGGTCCCGGATCCTTCCCTGCAGACCGGAGGCTTCCGTGCTGAATAAACACGGTTCCCGGGACTTCAGCCACGTGGGCCGGGACCGGCTCGACCCGCTGGCCTGCAGCGTGTGTATGGCAGTACCCAACTCTGAGGGCCCTAATAAGGACAAGTGATTCTGGCCAGAAGGGCCTGGCTTGTGACGGGAGAATAAAGACTGATATTGGCCGGGAGATGTAGGGGGGAGGAAGGGAGGTGTTCTGATCAGTATCACTCACAAGACAAGTGCCTAATCCTCCCAGACTGCCTGAACATAACGGCCTGGGACGGACGGCGCTGCCAGATTTGGTCAGTGCCACTTAGAGAGGGCCCCATATTGTGGAGATTCAGCTTGGTGTGTCAGACGGCCGTGGCCGAGGCAGTACACATTAGGCCAATTAGCCGCTGTGAGAGAAACTCCGAATGCAAGGTTGTATTAAAGGTACTCACAGTAACTCAGTCAATATAGCTGTAAATGTGACGTCATAGCTTTGAAGCCGGAAAATAGAATTGGGTACTGGATTGACATATGATCGGTCGGTGGATACTCATACTCAAGACTGGAAGAGCACGATTAGCTAGTACCTCCCTATGCAGATGATGCTATTGCCATGCTCCATTGACGAAAGGTAGGTTACTAAATCGGTATTATTATAATGTTAGAAACTGCAATCAAAGAGTGTAAAAAAATCTTTTTTTACACTCTTTGCTGCAATGGAAATTTGTGAATTCAACATAAAGCCTGCCAGTGAGCCTCCGCCGGCGTTGTAATATCCATTACCCCAATTTCGCTGAAAGGTTTTAACTAGTTGCACTATACCTTGTTTATTAAGTCTACATTACAATGCTCCCCCCCACACACACACACACTTTATGGCATCTGCCAGCGCAGCTCTACTGAGTGATATTCTCTTGCCAGACTTCTCCCTATAATCAATCATACAACGCGAGGTCGAGGTAACAAGGGTGAACGGCATCGAGCAATAAATTCCTCAACCATTTGGTATTCCTCATCAGCGAAATGTATTAAAAAAACACCTAAAACGAGACATGATGCAATATCTTCCTGATGGCCCCCAGCACCGCTGACGCTGGCGCCAGATCTCACAGAGGGGGCCTTTGTGTTACACGGAATTCGATACGTCTGAGATATGTCTGGTTGCTGTGGCTGATCGCATTGTTCGTGCTTTTAATTTCGGCGAAATTAAAATTTAATGAAGCGATTTTCCCCGCCGGTTGCCCACTTATCTGTTTCAAATCTCTTTTTTCCCTCTCACGCCGTCTGCGATTGATCGCGTTGTTTTGCGTGATGTGGCAAAGGTGCCAACGTAATCGTTCAATAACATCGATTTAGGGTGGAAAAGAATGTGAAGTCACGGAATTGTATAAAACATAAAATCTAATTCCATTACGTCGTTCTTCTAAAGCATTAACATTATACGTCTGAGGACATATTGTGTTGTTCGCTGTAAACATTGCCATAATTTACTGGTGAAATAGTTTTGCGTTAGTTTTCTTTAAACATGGGAGGGGGGAGGGGTTCGCTACCATTCCTTATTGGTTGTTCTAAGATACTGACATGTAAGCGACAAAATTAAACTGGGTTGTACCGCCACCATCAATAATTAATCCTTAAATAGTAACGATAGTGTTGCTTTATAAGATTGAAACAGGTGATTAATTGTAAACGCCTCCTCAACTTAGATGCCTGTAAGTACACCGCGTGAAGTCATTCAGGTGTTTAGAATTGCGCCATGTATACATGTCTCTTCAGCACTTTAAGAAACGAACGCAAAAAAATAGGTCACCCATATCCATCGCTCCTCACATCGTATTGTAATGTTAGATGAATAGGTGTCACTCAGCAGAATAGGTGTCACCCGGGGCACCACAGAAAATTTCCTTCTACCAAGGACGATTCTCGGGGTTCTTTTTAAAGCCCATCTTTTTTCCTCTTTCAAATATTGGCAGAATACATCCCCGAAACAAAATTGAAGTGCAATAAAATACATTCACATTGTATCTCCACGCTTTACTTGTCATATTGCAGCATGTGACTTGGTGCTTTGCGTGATGCATGGCACGGGAATTTAATCCTTGATGATACAACTTGAAATTTTGAAGTGTAAATCCATACAGCATTTTCTTCACACAGTGTTTTCTTTTTCTTTTTTTTTCTTTTCCTTATTTAGTGTATGTTCTTTAGTGTACCGGTATACATATTTCTCCAACAGCACATGCATTTCTTCTCGTTATAAAATATGATTGTAACAATATATATTTAAAAACATATTTTATAAAAAATATTTAAAACATATTTTAATGGGTAATAACGTAACAAGGCTGGGTTAAAAATACCTATTAGCCACATAGCCAAATGCTAAAAAAAATCCATGTGGCTAAAAGAATTGCTTTGATTTAGCCACAGTGGCTAAAGTAATAAATTTACCTCATACATTGTATGTAGTTTACGTGAAACACTACTATATGATAGCTGTCATTAAGTCATTTAGACAGTTAAAATAAATTTTATCAAGTACATGTATGCATCTTGATTTAGAATCGGTGGATCTAAACAAATACTGTCAGCACCTTTTACAGACATGTTTCGTTGCTCAACAAACTCATTTGTGGTTAAACGAAAATATATCTTTTAGCCACAGTGGCTAACTAGATAATTTCCCAGCGCTAGCTCAGCAAGGTAAATTAAAATAGAACAAAGTACTGTTAATAACGATGTGGTTTACTTATCCTCCCCAGATGGCTTCTTATACAAAATTAAACTCATTGTAGCTTGTGGACGCAGAAGCGTAACATGTAGCTGGCACTGGCTATATGTAGCTAGCGAAGACTAAAAGCATCTTTACTGATACCTGCATAGGACATGTACATGTCTTTGACCAACAGGATTACATAGCATTAGATAGGTTCAATATATAGAAGTAAAGTGTGCAAATCACTATACATTATAGAATTGAATTGGAACTGTGCATATAATTTGCCCTGTATAAGTCAACCCATGCCTTTACCACGTTGTGGTAATTATCATTCTACTAACTCATATTCAAGCCGACAGTTTTCACGAGTACCCATAATCCCCCACACTTTCTCTGCAATAAAACCCATCAGGAGACGATTTTACAACCATGCAGCTCTGTAAGATTTACGGGACGCTGACCACCCTCAAAACGCGGCAAACAACAGTGAGGCATCCCAGATACATACAGGGTTTTCTTAAATGATCAGCGATTGAGATTGCACCCCCTCCCTCCCCCCAGTCAACCCTAGAGTGATTGTTCCTCGGTGATAACAGAATGAGCTATACTTTTGTACCTCCAGCATCCACTTGCTGCGAGCTTGCAGCTGCTCAGCCTATGTGCATTCTGCCTAGTCAGAGTCTTGTTGCCCCCACAGAGAGCTTTTGTGCGGTAGTCACAACGAGTTCTGGCGGCCAGAATGCCTATGTGTCGAACTCTATCTAGCCACATGGCTACACAATGGCCGACCGGTTTCTAGAACAATGTTAAACCTACTAACGAACATAAGTCCACTAATCCCCGTTGTGTTTCCCATGGTTAAGATCGCTAGTGGACTTCAGATTTTTTCCAAGTAAATGTACCCATATCCTCAGAATCCTCCCACGCCCAGCGAGAATACCAGTTGTCAGTTCGCATGCATCTTGCGACACGCACATGTGTGTAAACGTTGGCTCTTACAGTGCCATTTAATACAGCTGCTGGTATTGCTCGATATACATTGTATGTACATGTATGGTCGGCATTCTTCGAGAATAGGTCACATCGTAAATGCGATATATCCAAACCCACCCAAAGGTATTACTAAATCTTTTCAGCTTATGTATTAGTTGCGAACATTGGAAGTGACGTTGAAACTTTTTGTTTTGGTTTGCCCCTTTTCTTTCGTTAACTTGGACGGTCATGGGCTAAAAATACCGAAGCTGCATTCCTGCTACAGCGTTGTCAGTCGTATTTCATGCTGATTCCAATGACTTTTGTCTAAGTTCGGGACAAGTCGACGTGGCATAGAATGTTAAAATCGTAATGCCACTATGTTAATAATCATCCCGAAATATTCAGTGTACTGCTACGGTAGATATCACACCTACATGTAGGTTCTTTTGTTTGCGAGTTCCAGAAAAAATTACAGAATGCCGAAACTGAATTGAACTAAATTATTTTTTTTTATAAAACTAACTCTTGAATGGTAAATGGCAAAATGTATAAGACTTCCCTGAACAATACAACAATCATATCAGTATAGTCAAAATTTTCACAGAAACAATACCACAGCACCAAAACATTTTCACACAGTTTACGGTTTACAGCCGAAAAACTGTGCGTCGTAACAATAGCGTTGACTTCTGGATGATCCTGACTGTTATACTTAGTCCGAAGTGATATAGTTCTTGATAATTCTGTATGGGGACGCGAGATAGTTTTTGTCCATGAGGGACAGTTCTTGAAACTTCAGAGACCTTAGTTGCACATAATGTGCACACGAAAGGTTCTACATCCGAGCAGACTCTTAATTCTTCACAGGCAACAGCAACAGCCAGAGACAGACGACCCCGCAGACGACCCGATTCTCACACCGGAAGGCATAACAACCTCCCTTGTGTATTTCCTGTTTCCCCAGCCTAGGAAACCGAAATACAGGAAACGTCTGTACTTCTAAACTGACTCTACACACAGTACAGCCACAGGAATCTCGCATTATGACTCCTTCACCAAACGGCCAGTTCTTATCTTCAAATGACAGGGTCACAATACTTTACTAATCTCGTCAACTTCCTGTTTTAGCTACTCGAACCGGAAACCTTTTTCACAACAGTTACATTGTAATTCCTGTTGGTTCACAGCCATAACTGGATAAATAGCTCATCCACTGCCGTCACTCACAATATCGCTCCAATCTGAGCGAACAGTCTCCTGTAGCAGACCGATTTATTAGACTGACCCCGGCAGCCGCTTCACCTCTCGCCTTTCAAAAATACTCCATGTCAAAACCGCTTTCCTGAAAGTATAAATCGCTATTTTCACACGATTTTGTCACTTTCCAGAACACTTCAGCACATTCAATTAACGTTATTTACTAAGCTTTACTTGTACACAGTGATCTCGTTCATTTCACGAAATAAACACGGGGAATCCCCACAGGGCTTTCTTAACTTTTACTCGAACATCTGCAGTGCCGCCCGCCAATACACTTGCTACTCACATACGCAGGTGTAACCGTACAAAAAGGTGTAATGCGTGATCTCTCAATTAACATTGGTAATCACATCGGCCTTGGTTGGGTGTCGTAAAACATACGGAACACACATGCTTGACCACTGAGTTATTAAAAGTCATCTATTAAAACGTCATGTAAGCTGATAAAATGCTGATTCTGTACTTGTCCAATTTCAAATATTTAATGAATAACAGCTACAAGTTTGGTAGAAAATGTCTTTGTTTATGCAAATATTGGATTTAGTCAAAGGATTTTGGAATTATCAACCAATACATTGATAACAGTACTAATTGCGCCATACAGTGTGATACAGGGAGCTGACGTCTGATCGCGTCTTGTGTCATTTTCATTGTTTTATGTCTGATTTCTCATTGATCTGTTCTTGCAATATTTATATACAGCATATAGCTGTAATCAAATTGTGATAGCTCATATATACATGTATATTGAGCCAATGTGTAATTTATGCATGTCACACACAAAGTACATAGTGCTGATTTTATAGAAATAAATCAAACCAAACGAAATTCTTGTTTACAGTTCTGGTATATCCTAAGCCAATGTATAATTTATGCATGTATCATAAATGATAGATATAATGTTGATTTCATCGAAATAAATCAAATCAAATCAAATAAACAAAGTTGTCTTCGACGTTGTGGTCAACGTCTCAACTTCAGATTACTCTGAATCCGTTACGTTTTCTTTCAACCTTTTTTATTTGTGACCTGTACGAACACTGGACATGAAGCACACTGAAGAAAAGTGCTCTGGGTTTGCTAAATTTTCCTATACTTTGCTCATTTGCCATGTTGCGAAAATTATTGTGGTACATGTGACCTAAGGCTCGCTCGTGATTTGTGACATTGAAGACACGTGACCCTGGCGCCTCCTATTCGTCCCCTTCCCTCAGACAGCTGACACAGGCCTGGGGGTTGTGACCTCTCACACAGCACGACATCTGTAACGCTGGAGACAGGGCGGAGACAGATGGCTAAGACTCAACCACTCACATCAACACTCTTCTTTGTGATGGGAAAGGTTACCAACGGAGACCCACTTAGTGACTAGCACACGAGAATTTCACGTTAGCCGCGAGTAGGCCCTTATTACATGTGTAGTACACTGATCAGAGAAAACAAATAACTCTTGCAGGTTTGTCTTTTACAAAGTCCTCTTGTTGTTTGTTAGCATTTTGTAAATGGTTGATACAGTTACTAACAGTTGTTGATTCAGGTGAATCTGGGAAATGTTTGAATGGCACAGCGGTTCTGCATTCTGTGGCATCGTTTCATTCACTAAGTAGGTTTGTCTTTTACAAAATCGTCTTTTTTGTCTTTTTGTTAACATTTGTAACTCACGGCTGATACAGTTCCTAATAGTAGTTGATTCTCGTGAATCTGGAAAATGGTTGTCATAGCATAGCAGTTCTGCATTCTGTGTCATCGTTCCATTCACTAATAACTACATGTACCCCCACCCCCACAAACGAACTCTGGATGACACAGGTTGCGTGGTGACACACCGCACCAGATGTCTCATGTTGCACGCCGGTGTCCCAACGCGATCTTCAGGCGGCGGCAGTTACGTAAAGTTCCTCGCGTCCTGAGCTCTGCACGGTGACACTGCAGGGAGAGGGGTCGATACGGCGGCCAGAGCGCGCCATACGCTACGCTGTCGCAGGGGGAGGCAGCAACACAGGCAAGGCAGGCCACGGAATCAATATCACAACCAGCGATTGTTGTCAGTCGCAATGTAGCAAACACGGAAGCCGGGAGGAACAGTCATTCGCTCGCAGAACAAATCAGGTGTGCCAACAAGAATCGGGGTACACCGACCGGCGGAAGGAAGCGACCGAGGATATCTTTATACCAACACCAATGGTAGGTCGTACCGTGGGGGTAGCGTATCGCAGTAGTCACTAGGTTCTACTGTAGCAGAATGTACGTGGTGTTGACTCTTGAATGAACTATACCAGACTGCTGATGAGAATACATGTAAAACGCAGGCCACGAAATAACCCAATAAGTATACCAAGCATTGAGACCTGCAGGCTATTAGATAACTAGGATCGACTTACAACTTTAACCAAGGCATTGTGCTTTGTTGTCAGGCAGTTACACATGAATAAATGCCCCCAAGAAATCGATGTTAGTGGGCCATGTTTACAATGGGTCGTACAAGCTATCGAAAAAAACGCTATATGCACCTGCGCCAGTGTTTGCGCTTTGCGAGTACAATAGCCTGGGATTTATGTTTCGGTCTCACCCCTTCCCACAGTCGAAATAGCGTCTGACTGGGATAGGACAAATACTCGAGGTACATTTACCTGTGGCTTTGATTCATATGACATGCGCGACATAGAACGTACGTTTCGTGAAGCTTCCTTCCTTGTCTTCATAGATTTCCTACACAAAGCTTTCTCGAGTTCGCGGCATTCTTGTTATTCGACACCGCCCGGGCAGTCCTACTTTTTGTGTGGACCTACGTAAAATAACTAATACAGTACATCATAACGCATTGTGTTTTTGTCGCCCCACTGTGATAGGCCAAGCAACTTTAATGGAAAGGTCGCCGATCTCCGCCGTCTAGACCACGCTTAAATAATGACTGTGACTTTACATCCATTTAACATTTTTTGTACCTCAATGGAAGGCGTAACAAGAATAGAAAATGGTTGATTAAAAGATTTTGTTTATTTCTCACTTGATTTAAATCCTACGATTGACCTGATTTCGGCGTCGTAGAAGTAAGCCTCGATCCATGTTGGGGTAGGGGTGAAGTACAACGGGATATATTTAGTAGTAAAAGCAATAGACTGGATTCTCTAGCACAGATTGCATGGAATTTTCAGTAGTGTAAACTGCTGAGTAGTGTATAGAGTATACATGTACATGTTGTGTATATGAATATTAATGTTGGTATTAGGTAATATAAAATCATTTTAACTTCTAAAGAAACTATTTACATTTTTAATACTATCCTGTTGTGGTAATTTCCAACAA
>JAAUYG010045941.1_pt1 | contig 11226 bp, 11 predicted proteins | sample 7278091 | NCBI WGS metagenome assembly JAAUYG01 (sample SAMN14350201, study PRJNA611818) | marine sediment metagenome | isolation source: surface marine sediment (0.6m) | place: French Polynesia: Moorea | collected 2018-08
ATACTATTAATACTTCCCTTGGGTGCTTCTGTCCATCTTCCTTCTACATCTGCACCCCAATATAAATTATTAACAATTAAATACCGACCATTAGGAGTAAAACGAGCCATATACGGGGCTTTTTCGATTTTTACTGTATTACCCCAGGGTTCTAAGGCTAAACTATCTGATAATCTGGCAAAAGATACCTCTGCTGCAGTTTCGTTAACTAAAGCTATGACATTCTCTGTAGGATGCCATTGAGCGTGAATCAATCTATCTCCTTGAGGTACACTACTAACGGCAGGATAAACAGGTTCGTCTAATTGTCCATTACTAAAAGGAATTAAAGCCAGAGGGGTTTCTGTACCCGCACCACTAGGATGAAAGGAAACAGCTACTAAAGAGCTATCAAAATTAATACTCACTGCATCGGGGCGTTCTGCGATCGCACTTTCTTGAACTAGACTAGGATTTGTAGGGTCTTGAAGATCGAATACCTTAATACGATTTCCATGTTCTAAATCCCCAAAAGTTTGATTTTCGGCTGCACCTTCTGGTCTTTGTGTCCAAGTTTCTACCACCATCGCATAACGACCATCGGGGGTAACTGTCACTGCTACGGGAGGCCCTGCAACAGAATTACTAGCTGGTGCTTCAAAAGCTTCTAGTTGACTGACGTGCTTACCCACAGGAATCACACTAATTACATCTTCTCCTTCCCTCGTTCCTAAATTACCATCAATATAAGCCGATGCCACCATATCTGCATCGGAAACAGAAACTAAATAACGCCCTGCAAAGTTCATTGGTGCAGTACGATTTTGCGCGATTACGGGTAAAGCAATTCCTGTTATGGTTAAAGTAGCAGCCAACCATTGTTTTATGTTCATATTGAATATTATTATTTTTATTGGTTAAATTAATTACAAACAGATAAGCCAAATTCAGTCGGTCGAGATTGCAATTGGTTCGTCTGTGCTGCGATCGCTAAATCGGGCAAGGTAAAGATATAATCGCGATCGCTAACTCTGGTATGACAACTCAAACAAGAGCCTTCACTGCTTGATACTAAACTACCTGTGGGACTATACCAAGCATATTTCCAATTCCCATTACGCAGATTTTCTGAATGTTCTATGCCAAAACCTGACTGCTTTTCCCGAATAAAAACATTATTTAAACGACTTGGTTTCAATTGACCACTAGCGTCAGATACAGCGGAATGAGTTTCCATGACAATAACCGAACCATCTGGTAGCGGGCTATTTTCTTTAGCAGCACTTATTGCTATGGGATTGGCATATATTTGTCGGACAATGCGACTATTGGGACAGGCAACTGAAGCATAATGAACGAAGTCTTGTTGATAGTTACTGGGAAACTCTAAAGACTCAGAAGCAACTATACGAGATAGTCCCAGGCTTATTACTACTGAAAATAATAGTAAAGCTATCCTAAACAACCATTTTTGAAAATTCATGGTCTTTTTTGCTATTTAATTTTTATTAGTACTCAAGAATTAATCTCAGTCACTCATCAAATCCTGCATCCGCGCTTCAGAAAGTTGCGGCTCGAAAGATACTCTGGGGTCTAAAGTTGCTACTGGAAAACGTGGTGTTGTCGGACGACGAAAATCTATTGATTCAACATAAGCAACCAGATCGGCATTTTGAGTCGATGCACCATTCTCATTGTATTCTTGATAGTTGGGATAGTCGGGAGCCATCGAATCCCAATCTGCATAAGCGGTTAGACCTACGTTAAGAGTTTCGGGCAGATCGGGACGGATAAACTGCTCTAAGACTTTCCATTCGTTAGAGTTTTCTTCTTGATATAGTAGTGTAAACAGTTCCTCAGAGCGAGCAACCCTTAAACGCATCCATCCTTCGGGAGCATCGAAAATTTTTAGAGTAGAAAGACTATTGTAAGTAGACTTAACTTCAAACTGCGAACTACCAGCAGGAAAAGCAGTACCGACACTGAAGAATAGCCAGTTTTCTTCATTAGGTGTCCAGCTAACATTGGTAAAGGTTCGGGGTTCTCGAATAAATAATCCCGCTAGGGAGAAAGATCTTTGCGGTATGGGTGTTTGCGTTCCCTCAACTTGCATGCGGGTAGTAACGATAAAATCGCCTGTAACTTCACGATAAAGATGTCCTGCTTGGTTATCTTCAAACCAGCCTGAAGATTTTGGTCGCAGCATTAAGTTGCCATTTTCTACTGTGGGGGTTTCCCACTTCGGCACCCAACCCTCTACCTGCAATTCTTGCCAACCTTGTAAGCTTTCTGGACGCTCGAATCGGGTGGAGAGCGATCGCAAATCATCGGTAGCATTTGTTGCAAAGTTAGTTGGTTGACTAACGGTTAGAACAGGCTTTGTCGTCTTATAGTGGAGTCCCGTCAAGCGGGATAAGCCTAACGGCATGGCTTCGCTACGAGATAATTTCTGACTAGCCACCTCATTTTTAGTAACTGGCTCTTTGGTGGCAACTACTACACTAGATACAATCAGAGATGAAATTATCATACTCCCGAAAATAAGCATCATTTTGTGTCTCATAGATACCTCCCTGTTATCTTTAGCTTTTTTTAAGATAAAACGGGGGGACTTATAATGTCCAATAGATTTATACAGGGTTATTAATAGCTGTAAACTATTAGTAAAGTCATTAATGGAACTGAGACACCTAAAATATTTTGTTGCCGTAGCAGAAGAATTGCACTTTGGACGTGCTGCTGCTAAAGTTCAGATTACTCAACCTGTGATTAGCGACCAGATTCGCCGTTTGGAGCAAGAATTAGGAGTAAAGCTATTTTTTCGTACCAAACGCATGGTACAGCTTACCGAACCTGGAAAAATCTTTTTTAAAGAAGCTAAACAGATTTTAGCAAGAGTGGAAAAAGCCATTGTAGAAGTACAGAAAGCAGAACGTGGAGAATTAGGAAGCCTAATTATTGGTTATACAGGGCCAGCACTCTATACATTGCTACCTAAAATTATTCGGACTTTTCGCGATCGCTATCCTCAAGTTGAATTGATTCTTAAAGAGATTTGTACCAACGAACAAGTAAAAGCTTTAAATTCGGGAGATATCGAAGTTGCTTTTTTGCATCCACCCATAGAAGGTGACTTTGAATCGATCTCGATTATGACGGAAAAAATGGTTTTAGCATTGCCAAAAGATCATCCTTTAACCACTTTTACTCAAGTACCCATTAGTAAATTATCAGACCAATCTTTTATTCTATTTCCCCAACAAGAAGGACCATCACTCTACCGTCGTATCTTCTCAATATGTCAGCAAGCAGGTTTTAGCCCTAAAGTAGTGCAGGAGGTAACCCCCCAACCGACTATGATTGGTTTAGTTGCAGCAGGAATTGGCGTTAGTTTTGTTTCTTCTAGTCTGCAAAATCTCAATCGTCCTGGTGTAGTTTATCGCGAATTAGATGTAGCAACACCCGAACTAGAATTAGTCGCAGCTTGGAAAAGAGACAAAGTCTCTCCTGTCTTACGAAAATTTCTGCAAATTGTACAAGAAATTGCTATTGACAAAATTCAACTAGAAATGTAGATAGCCATTAGAAATGTAAATAGCCATGACACAAGTCATTAGACGATATCTCATTAAAATAAAGATAAAATAAAGAGCTTCATAACTGTTCCCTTACCCAAGTACGAAAAGCTTTCATCCCTTTATTTCTGCCTTCAGTTCGACACTGGGTTAAATATTGAGGAATTACTTCTATTAAGGCAAAATTAGGAAAATTACGACTAGTTTTAGACTCAACATACTGATCATCTACAAGTAGTAAAATTTGCAGCTTGCCTTTTTCATATCTCCATAATTCCGATACACCTAAAGACTGATAGATCTCTGGATGGCTACGATTGATAATATCTATTTCTAAAGCTAAGTCTGGTGGTGGATCTATTGTTAGATCTAGTCTATCTTTCCCTCTAACTGCCGCCTCATTTTGAATATAAAAACAGCTGTCAGGTTCAATTCCTTTAAACATTGATTGATTCTTAAAAGTAGTAGAACCCAGAGGACAAAATTCAATGTCCAATTCTTCTAACAGAATCTCGACAAAATTACTAATGTAAACTTTGTTAACCTCGTGTTCTGGTAAAGGAGTCATAATTTCTAATCTTCCTTGGTCATAGGCTATTCTAGAACCGCGATTTTCACCTAAATCTTCTAAAATAGCTTCAAATTCATCCCAGTTAATGTTTTCTAAAACTACTGTTTGTCCTGGTGGAACTATGATTCTTTTTACTTCTAATAGCATGATTATTTAAATAGCAATCGCCAGTAAGCCTAGAAAGTTATGCCGACTGCTAGCTAAGTCCAAAGGACTTGCTTTGTAATCGCGATCGCATTATTAATTCAGTTATCTAAAGATCGTAATCTAAGAACGTTAGACATTGCTATTTCCAACTTGCTCATTTCGTAAAGCTTTGTTGCTTTGTCTTGAGAAAAAGAGACTCAGAGCTGGCTTGTTTTTTATTCTGGCTACAAGGCTTACTCTATATAGTAATAATTGTATGTTCGCGCCCTTTAAAGAATATTTAGAAGAAGAGCTTTTTAAACGCTTCGATTTACGTAGTCGTTCTATTCCAGCGGGATTAGAATCCAATGTTAGTGCCAGGGGCAAAAACCCCGCTACAATTCAGAGTTGGTGCTATCAGTGTCCACAGCTGAGAAAAATACGCTATTCCTATATAGATGCAGGAGAAACTGCTCAAGTATTTAATAGTGTTATTTATCCTGCTCATCATTACGACATTCCCCTACTGGGGGTTGATTTTCTTTCCTTTGGGAAGAAGAAAATATTAGTAGTGATGGATTTTCAGCCATTATTTCGCGATCGCGCTTATCTAGATAAATATATTGAACCAATGCGGGAAATTCGCGATAAATATAATGAATTAGCGCAAAACCTGGAAATGAAGTTTTACGACGCTAATCAATATTTTTCTAAATACCTGCTATTTGCTAAAACCGACTCGGAAACTGTAGTTAATCGTTTGTTTCCTGCTTACCAGGAATACATCAATCTATACTGGCAAATGTTGGCTGATGCTAAACCTTTAACTAACCCCAAAGATATTCAGCGTATTGTCGAAGCGCAAAAGGAATACGATCAGTATAGTGCTGAGCGCGATCCTGCTCATGGTTTGTTTAGCAGTTATTTTGGTCCAGAGTGGTCAGAGAAATTCTTGTACGAATTTTTGTTTGAAGATGCATCTCCCCTAGCAGTACCATCTGTCATCAAATAGTTACCTACAAATTCAAACTTTGAACACAGTAAATAAAAAGCTAACGGCTAACAGCTAACAGCTAACAGCTTTGAAAAACATGACATTATATCAACCTTTTTTAGACTATGCGATCGCTACTCTGCAATCAAGATTAGATCTAGCACCCTATCCCATTCCTGCTGGATTTGAAAGAAAGGAAGGAGTAATGGGCAAAGGCAAAAAACAAGAACCTGTTTTGACTACTAGTCATGGCTTCAAGTCTTCTAAATTAAGACAGATTAGAGCAGCTCATGTTCAGGGAGGAAACTCTCTTCAGGTACTAAATTTTGTAATTTTTCCCGAGCTTAATTATGATTTGCCCTTCTTTGGTGCAGATTTAGTTACTTTGCCTGGGGGACATCTAATTGCGATCGATATGCAACCCTTGTTTAGCCAAAATGAATCCTATCAGGCTAAATACAGCAAGCCAATTATGCCGATGTTCCACTCCTACCAGAAGGATTTGCCTTGGGGTGGGGATTTTCCCGAAGAAGCACAACAATATTTTTCTCCTGCTTTTTTGTGGACTCGTCCCTCAGAGACAGAAGTAGTAGAAACTAAAGTGTTTGAAGCTTTTAGCGACTATCTTCATGCTTATATCAATTTTGTGGAACAAGCAGAAGAAATTAAAGACCAACAACAATTATCAGCAATTGTTCAAGCTCAAAAAAGCTATGCCGACTATCGTGCGGAAAAAGATCCAGCCAGAGGAATGTTGACTCGCTTGTATGGAACAGAATGGACAGAAGAATATATTCATGGCTTCCTGTTCGATCTAGACAAGAAACTGGCTTTAGCTAGCTAAAAAATAACGGCGGCGTTGCTGGATCGAGGTATGATTTTATCTTTTAGCAACTGAACAGATCGACTAAAAACTAATAACTAATAACTAATAACTAATAACTACGAGTAGATTACTTGTCGGTTTCATACTTATAATCAGCAACGCCATAACGGCTCTAGGCAAAATTTATTGATGGCATCAATATTAAGTTTTGTTGCAGTGAGAGTCCATCACCTAGAATCTAAATTTTGTAATATTAGCAAATAATCAATGAATTGTTTATAAAAGTAACAGTGAATTGCTTTTGGTTACGGAAAAATAAGATAATAAGCCATAAGAAAACTTGTTTTCTAAGTCCTTATATTACAGAAGTTGACTATGCTGGATACGGTACAGGATCAGCATTTTCTGAAAAGAAAAGAATCCCAATCTAATCCCGAATCAGCGAATAATAAACTACTAAATGTGATCGAGGAAAAAAGGCTAGGCAAAAACCTAACAAGTATAAATATTTGTTAAGTCAAGCCCCCAGAACCTGGAAAAATTAACAAGATGTAACAAATAAAGGTTCAATGCCGTTGTATAAAAGTTACCTGAGGGGTAAATAGCTTGTAGGCGAAGCCAAACTAGCGATCGCCTAAAGAAAGGGGGATTAGCTTTGCTAATCACTATAAAGTTATCTCTCTGAGGTTTTTTATTAAGAGTGTAAAGTTTTATTTGGTGGCTTAAAAAACTTTTACTAAGCACCTAGAGAATAGTAACTTAGCACCTTCGGCGATTAACAACTTTCCTCGAACTGGCTTCAGCTAGTGCCTGAAAGTAGTTTTAAGTTAAGATTCCTTTTTGAAGTTCAACTAAACCAAATTTAAATCGAGTAGGAGATTATTTATAATGTTCGACGCATTTACTAGAGTCGTGTCTCAAGCTGATGCTCGTGGTGAATTCTTATCCACTAGCCAACTAGACGCTCTTAGTGCAATGGTTGCTGCCAGCAACAAACGCATGGATTCTGTTAACCGCATCACTAGTAACGCTTCGGCTATTGTTACTAATGCAGCTCGCGCTTTATTTGCCGAGCAACCCCAGTTAATTGCTCCTGGTGGTAATGCTTACACTAGTCGTCGTAATGCAGCTTGCTTGCGCGACATGGAAATCATCTTACGCTACATCACTTATGCTATTTTCGCTGGTGATGCAAGTGTTTTAGAAGATCGTTGTCTTAATGGACTACGTGAAACTTACCTCGCTCTTGGTACCCCTGGTGCTTCCGTAGCTGTTGGCGTTCAAAAAATGAAAGACGCTGCTTTAGCAATCGTTAATGACAGTAATGGAATTACTCCTGGTGACTGTAGTGCAATTGCTTCTGAAATTGCTGGTTACTTTGACCGTGCTGCTTCAGCGGTAGGTTAATTAAACTAGAGCAACCGCTCTTGGAATTAAGTCAGCCACTTTTGGTTGTTTAGAAAAAATTAGTAAAAAAAGAGAAACATCACAATCATGAAAACTCCTCTAACCGAAGCAGTATCTTCTGCTGATTCCCAGGGTCGTTTTTTGAGCAGCACTGAAATCCAAACTGCTTTTGGTCGTTTTAGACAAGCTAATGCTTCTTTGGAAGCTGCTAAAGCTCTTACTAACAACGCTCAAAGCCTAATTGATGGTGCAGCTAACGCAGTGTATTCTAAATTCCCTTACACTACTAGCACTCAAGGCCCTCAGTATGCTTCTAGTCCTGCTGGTAAATCAAAATGTTCTCGTGACATCGGCTACTACCTAAGAATGGTAACTTACTGCCTAGTTTCTGGTGGTACTGGTCCTATGGACGAATATTTAGTAGCTGGGTTGGATGAAATTAACCGTGCTTATGAGCTATCTCCTAGCTGGTATATCGAAGCTCTTAAATACATCAAGAGCAATCATGGTTTAAGTGGCGATCCTGCTACTGAAGCAAACAGTTACCTAGATTACGCGATCAACGCACTTAGCTAAGATAAGTTCCAGACTAGTTTGAGTCATGGAGTACGAGTCTATCTGCTTAAGATAGTCATTACATAAAAATCAAGATACTTGATTTATAAAGCATTACTCAGAAGAGTATGCGAATGCCTTGCCGTCAGGCTAGTATTTGTTTACTTTTCTGAGTATTGTCATGTTTACGGGATTTTTTAACAGGATGAGGGATTAGAGATGAAGGATGAGGAGAAAAACGAAGCGGAACAATTGACGGTAGAACAGGCGATCGCTAATTTAAAACAAAAAAAAGATCTGGGGGCCCGATATTATGCTGCTTGGTGGCTAGGGAAATTTAGAATTAGAGAGCCTGAAGCGATCGCAACTTTGTTAATGGCATTAGAAGACGAACAAGATCGCGCTCCAGATGGGGGTTATCCTCTACGACGCAACGCCGCTAGAGCATTAGGTAAATTAGGGGATAAAAGTGCCGTAGAGCCTTTGATTCGTTGTTTAGAGTTTCCCGATTTTTATGTCAGAGAAGCTGCTGCTCAAGCATTAGAAATGTTAGACGATCGACGCTGTATTGCTACACTGATGAAACTACTAGATGGGGGAGTTGCTTCCGCCACCAGAGTACCAGGGAAACCTCACCTAGTGCAGCCCTATGAAGCGGTAATCGAAGCTTTAGGTACATTGGGGGCAACAGAAGCAATATCCCTAATCAAGCCATTTATTGAGCATCCTACAGATAAAGTAAAATATGCAGCTGCCAGGGCGATGTACCAGTTAACTGGCGAAGATCAATATGGAGAAATTTTAGTCAAAGCATTAGAAGGGGATGATTTACAATTGCGTCGCTCGGCTTTAATGGATTTGGGGGCAGTAGGCTACACGAAAGCAGGAAATGCGATCGCCGAAACTTTAGCCGAAAATAGCATGAAGTTGATTGCTCTCAAAGGATTATTAGAAACTGATCTACAAACTAATGGAGCAAAAATATCTCAAGATAGCATTAATATAATGAATTTGATGGATTCTCTTTTGTAATTAATTTAATAGCTGCCATGGTAAGTAACAAGCCGAAAACTATTCTTCCTTTAGAAAATGGCGATCGCCTTTCTCGTGCCGAATTTGAGCGACGCTATCAAGCAATGCCTCGAATCAAGAAAGCAGAATTAATAGAAGGAAGAGTATATACGGCATCCCCAGTCAGAGTTATTCATGGTCAACCCCACGCCTATATTATGACGTGGCTAGGAGTCTACTGCGCTGCAACCCCAGGAACAAGATTTGCAGATAACACTACCGTCAGGCTAGATATTGATAATGAACCTCAACCAGATGCCCTACTCAGAATTGAAGGTGGACAGTCTCAAATTGATGTCGATGACTATATTCAAGGTGCGCCAGAACTAATTGTTGAAATTTCTGCTAGTAGTGCATCTTACGATCTACAAGAAAAGCTACAGGTATATCGTCGTAATGGGGTACAGGAATATATTGTTTGGCAAGTAAGTGACCAGATTATTGATTGGTTTCGCCTCCGCGATGGAGAATATATTAAGCTACAAGCTGATCCAGATAATATTATTAAAAGCGAAGTTTTTCCTGGTTTATGGTTAGCTATTAATCCATTATTAGAGAATAATTTGGCTAAAGTTTTAAATACAGTACAACAAGGTTTGGCAATATTAGAACATCAAAATTTTGTTGTTCAATTAAACTCACTTTGCTCATAGCTGTTAGCTAATAGCTATGAGCTATGAGCTTTTTTAAATAATTAATATTTACTGAAATATCAGGCAAAGTTCAATTATTTTAGTTTGTAAAATTGCTAAGGCTTCTGCTCCTCTTTTTAGGCTATATTCAAGGTCTAACAACAATGGTAATGTTGATAAAAACTGTTGGGATGTTGTTCTCTGAATTTCTTGATGAATAAAATATAGTCGATTAGGATTATTGATTCCCGCCGCAGAAGCGATCGCTTTATTGTCTCTTTCTCCTGCTTCTTCCATTAATTTAACTATTGTCCATGTCCTAAATTGTCCCACCAAAGTTGCGACTATTTTTAATGCTGGCTCATTACGGTTGATTAAATCAGTAACTAAGCCTAAAGCTTTGTCTGCTTCTCCATTTTTAATTGCTGCTGCTAGCTGTAGGCTATTTTGCGTATTACAAGCAACTAAGTCTGCTACTGTATTTTCATCTAAGGCTCGATCGGCATCACCTAAATAGATTTTTAATTTTTCTAATTCATTCCATAATTGTCTGGTGTTATTGCCAATTGATTCGGCTAGTAAAGCGATCGCTTTTGGGGTTAATTTCAGCTCAATTTCTTGGGCTACTTTTCTTACTTGAGCTGCAATTAGATCGGTTTTCCAAGGAGGAATTAAACTAAAATCCTTGACTTGAGCATACTTTTTGATCTGCCTAGTTGAATTTAATCTACCATCAATTTTTTTATTAGTAGTGAATAGTAGATGAGATGTATCAGGAATGAGCTTTAAAGTACGTTCTAGTTCTTCAAGAACTTCTGCCTCAGGTTTTTGATGACAAATAGTAATGTTTTCTAGCCAAACTAATCTTTCTCCCATGCCAAATACAGGAGTCAAAGCTTGATTTAAGCCTTCTATAATTGTCTCGGCGCGATCGCCAGTAAGCCTATGATAATTAAACTGTAACCAGTTAGGATCGAGGACTTTGCTTTGTAATTTCTCTATGGCTTGGGCGATCGCAAAATCATCTTCTCCCCAATATAAATAAGTCGGCATAACTTCTCAAATAGATAAGCATAATGTAGTAACGGGCAATTAGCAACTAGCATCATATTTATTTCTCACATTCTATTTCAGATTACTAACTAACTAATTAATTACTATCAGTATTTATTACAAAATGTAAATAGATTAAATCTCAAATTAAGATTATTTCTTGATGTGTTGTTTAATTTTCTACTGATTATATGAAGATATGACGATTTTTAAATCTGTGGTATGACTTAAGTATTATTTCAGAGTTATATTTATAAAATACATATGATTAAAGGTTTTAAAATGCAGGAACTCAATAAAATTGGTATTGATTTGCTATTTTGTTTGATCATTTGCTTTTTAATTATTCAAGCGTCTAATTCTGCTGATAATAATAAAGGGATATCTAATTTATTGACTATCGAATCTGCCAAAATTAAGGCAAATAGCCTGGATTA
>JAAUYG010047324.1_pt1 | contig 11226 bp, 3 predicted proteins | sample 7278091 | NCBI WGS metagenome assembly JAAUYG01 (sample SAMN14350201, study PRJNA611818) | marine sediment metagenome | isolation source: surface marine sediment (0.6m) | place: French Polynesia: Moorea | collected 2018-08
AATTTGGTTTCATACATTAGTCTCTGTTATTTGTTCAGGAACTCTATTCAAAAGGAACCTGGGGGGGATTTTTATCTTCCCGTAACAATTGACAGTCATCTTGACGTACAGAGAATGGCCCAGACCAATTGCGTTTCAATTTTTTGTCCATTTCGTTATTGTAAGACATATATTATGTACATATGCTTTCATATATTTATTTCCATGGATCTAAATAAACTTGTATAGATACATACAAAGCAAATCGTAAAGCTGCTAAAATACCCACATAAAATACCTACATCAAACACATAAAATGTCAAGTATATATATCATTTTATATAGTATTCAATTTAAACAATACGTATAGTATTGTGCACACAACTGTATAGTATCTTCAAAACGTCCAATAATTCCTTACTATTTAGTGTCAATGGATACTTATGTAAAAAAAAAGATGAATCCCAAGACACTATTGATCGCATTCTTCTAATGATACCTGACCTATCTATCTATTGGAAATGTGTTTGCGTAATTATATTTGCTTGAGTTGTGCCCACTATGGGGAGTTGCATATGGGCAAGTACACAAAGTATCACAAAACGTCATTACTGAGTTGAATGAAACGTTCGGGTTCACAAGAGTTATATTTGCTAACCATATCAGTGTTTACATTGCTAATTATCCACCACAACTCTCTACACAAGGGGAATGTCTTATGGTCTCTAAGCAAATATATACTCCGCGTGGATAATATACAGCTAATAATATCCAGTGGATAATATACAGCTTGCACGAAGTGATTTACTATTCAAATAGCATGTTTCAACCTTTGTAACATGAATTACGTGTCGTGTACACAGCAGCTCGACCTGTATTTTAACTGCAGGACTATAGCATATGACACAAACGCTAGGCTGTATGATACGCTAATAACAGGATACTTGTACAAGGTAAAGCCATTTCTAAATAAGCTGAATTGATTTCTCTGTTCCCTAGAAACTAGAATAAAAGGGTGTTGATAAATGTCAGATTTGGTTTTGTTGTAAACTGCCATAGTACATGGTAGACACACTGAGGAATAAGTCCCACGTATATATTATAACGTTTTGTTCACTGAATTAGGAGTACTAATTTAAAACATACTAGCACGTAAACTGGTAATGTGATTATATATACAAGCGCAATAAGGTTTTCAGTGAAATGATTCAGAGATGTCCACCCTTCTCACCACCCCAGTCTGTGTAGATTCACTTTGGGAGAGAACACAAGAGTACAGATAGGGAGAGTAAAGATAACGGGAGAGTACAGATAACGGGAATGCTGCTGAGAACAACCGAGTTCTGCTACCAACTGACTCAAATGATAGGTTAAAATTATGGTAACAGTTTTACTAAGCGTCCATATTGACGTAGCACCAAGAGCTGTCCGTTGACCACCGTACAGTCTACAGCATCGTTCACAGGGAGACGTATGACACGAATCAGTTTCCCATTAAGGTTCAGAACAAACACAGTGCTGGATTGCACGTCAGTCACCAGAAAACAGTGATGATTGTCAGTAGACAGACCGCTCACAGATCTCAGTCCTGGTGGAAGGGGTACCATCCTACCTGGTGTGGGGATACCATGTCGGTATATAACCAGATTCTCTTCATGATGAAGTTCAAAATAATATGCCACCAGAATTGTGTCCCCCAAGACTGCTATGCAGCGTGGAGTCCTATCACTCAACTCAGACGGTGCTTGCAGAATGGCAGTGACCCTGTCCTGGTTAACATCTACCAGATACACCATTTCATGGTCGCAGACATAGAGTGCGTCTGAGGAGACAACAGCTATCCTGTGGACACCCCGCAGATTTATGACTTTGACTACACGTAGCTTAGTGCCATTATACCTGACCACACGCACACCGTCGGTAAAAGAGGGGAAGTAGAACTGGCCAGTATGGTGGTCTACGCTGGGGATTCCCATCCCATCAGTGTCCATTGTGTCCAAGTGGATGAGATTATCTTCGTTGATGCCACCATAGACAGATACCTTGGATCTAGGGACAAGGTCGTAAATTGGAATTTTATAATTCGACGTGTACAGGAGCCCATTGTAGAAGCACATTCCTCTCACGTTGTCCGTCATCTGACCTTGACATTCTCGAAGCACAGTGAATCTCCCGTATTCCAGGAAAGACTAAAAAATATGAAAATATGTAGATGCAGACAATTGACAGAGCAAAACTTGATGATAGTAAAGTGGCGCGTGACAAAGAGACAAAATCTAATTTGATCCAAAGAAAGGCGCAATCATTTCAGCTAATAGCTAATGGAATACTGTGAAGGTGTTGTCCAGCATTATTGTTTTGTTTGTTTCTTTGCATCTTTTTCCCCAAAAGGTTTTTGATTTTTTTAGTTTTCTCTAACATATCAATATGTGGGTAGATTTCAGTGGACTTCTGTCCAAGAATTCAGCTCCCAGCTTTGAGGATATTTATGTGTACAGTATCACCAAAGTATACAGCTTAAATAGAAGAGGCCCACAGGCCTTGTCGTCTCTGTTTGTAGTGTTTAGCCACTTTTTGTTTACATCCATCTGCTTCACTCCACGATGATGACGATCAACCGGTTTAAGGTTTAAGCTTCTCCATTTACTACAATGTTAAAATATCAATGTCTGATTCGGTCACATAATCCAATACTAGAACGAGCCAAAAGGCCATTTTAAGACAAATTAGTCAAATGTTCCCAAACTGACCTTTAACTCTACGAGGTCAAAGGTATACCCTATATGGTTTACAGTTACAATACAAGTCCTAAATTGCACTGGCTTCACTCTACCGAGAGCCATTTTCGAGTTACAGGACATTTTGAGACACGTGCATCGAATGAACTCAAATGACCTTGAATACTAAACGTTCCCCATATACATGTTACGACTACTCTGACTCCCAAATTTCACCTCGTTTTGCTCTACAGGTAGCCGTTTTCGAGCTACAGGCCTTTGTGACACAAGTACACCGAATGATCCCAAATGCAATTAAACACTAAAAGCTCAAAGGTTCCCCATATGCATGCTACAAATTCCCCTGAGTCCCAAATTTCACTGTTTCGCTCAACAACCAACCGCTTTCGAGTTACAAGCTACTTTGAGACAAGTGCACCGAATGACCCCAAAATGACTCTGAACGCTAAAAGGTCAAGGTACCCCATACACATGCTACAAGTTCCCCTAAGTCCCACATTCTACCCGGTTTTGATCTATGGCTAAACGTTTTCGCAACGTTTTCGAGTTACAGGCCATTTGGGGACAAGGGCACCAAATGACCCCTAAATGACCTTAAACACTTAAAGGTCAATATTGTCCCATATACATGTTACAAATACCCCACGATTCCCAAATTTCACTCCGTTTCGTTATATGGTTAGCCATTTCCAAGATACTAGCAATTTTTCATTTTCCCTTTAGACACAATGACAAATTTCAATCTTTTCAAAGAAGAAATTTCAAAATCCCAATAGATACCTGTGAATATTCAGAAAAAGTTTGGTTGAAATATAATCACACCTGTAGGAGCAGTAGCTCTTTGAAATTTTACTCCCATATGGGTCCCATGCTAACGAAAAAGACAAACTAGTAAAAAAAATCCATAATTTTGTGAAATGCAAAAAAAAAAAAACAAAAATGGTTGGAAATAAGGTGAACAGCTACATTTGGAAAATATTTGGCGTTAATTCGCTTGATGGATTCAAACGACTTCCTCTCAGAGTCTGCTAATCAAATGCAGTTGCCAAAATGTAGGCACACTCCTTGGGGCAGTAACTACAAAGATTGCGTAGTTTTCAAAATTCAATTAAGTTTTTGAATATAAATTTTAAGCTTGAACCTCTTTGCTGAGTGACATTTGGGTCAAGCGGAGTGTCCAGGTCTCGGGGTCTCTTGTTAAATTTGTTGCATCACCTTGAGCACAGAACAATACATAGTTAGTACTACTACCGATTACTGGCACCATCAGAAACGTGCTAGCAAACTGGTGCAAGACTGAATGGCACACATTATATTTATTAATAATGATTTTAGATACGTATTACCTCAGTTCCAAAAACCCTCCTCAGTTCCAGAAGGTCTTGGTGCCTTCCTGTGGAGTCCCAGGGCACCAGGAACTCCAGCCTGGAGATAGCCCTGGTGGCGATACATAGTCTGTATTTCAAGGACCCAACGTAGTCACTGCCCCAGAATTCTGGCACAATGAACATGATCACTGGCGAATCTAGCCCTTCAAAGTTTGACAACGTATCCACTACAATGTGCTGGACAGGAAAGTTGGTAGCCTCCTGTACCTCATAATCTGAAGATTGTAGAGTGTCCCACACCCAGGCTTTGTCTTTACTGCCTTCAGTCAATATTGTAACATCCTTTGCTTCATATATGTTACCTGCTAATACTGCGTGCACTCGTGTGAAAAGCGCATTCTCCGCACCCCTGTTTTCATATATATGAATATCATGACCATATGTCATCTGTACGTTACTAGTGTCATCAATATCAGTTCCATTCCATTTCTTTCTAATTGGGATCTTAGGAGCTTGGGAACTTCTGTCTTCATATATCTCAACAGCACCATCACTGCAGGCCCCTATTTCATCGGTGTTGGTATTGCCATTGCCATCAATATCTTCTTTCTCCACCACGACCACCTCCTCCTCACCCATCTCCTCCTCCTCTTCCTCCTCCTCCCCCTCCTCCTCCTCCTCCTCCTCCTCATAATCATCATCACCAACATCATCATCAGCAGGATCAGCAGTAGCAGCAGGATTAACTGCGACAGCATCAGAAGAAGCCTCGCCAATATTAGCTAACGTGGCTGTAGCAGGGCGTGAGGTGAGATTTTCATTTCCGGGGTAACTATGATATTCCCCTCCAACTTGCAAGTCATCAATTGTTACATATATATGACTGTAACCATCATCAGTTTCAGCGTTGTTAGTTTTGGTGTTCACTGGGGGAATAAAATGATCAATACCATCACCATCATCAGCATCATTTTCGAATGTTTGCTCTTGAGGAAACTTAAAAGTACTCGTGGCTCTATGTTCCTGAAGAAAGGAGAAAAAACTTTCGTCACCGAGTAAGTTTTGAATTTCTTGAAGCTTCTCCGCAAATGGCCTCTCCGCACGTTCGTCCTGAAGCTTCCCCCCAAGTGTGTCACCGCCCAACACTGCCTGAAGTGATTGATAAAAACGGTACCTGTCCCTTAAATTTTTCCAAAGGCGCACGGTTTTCACCACAAAGCGCCTGTTAGCTTCGGTGTTCACTGGTGGAATAAAATGGTCATCATCATCATCATTATCATCAGAATCGTTTTCAAATGTTTGCTCCTGTGGAATATTATAAGTACCCGTGGCGCTATGGTTCTGAAGAAAAAAGAAAAAAATGCCATCCTCGGGTAAGTTTCGAATTGCTTGAAGCTCCCTTTGTTTGTCGCCCATGTTTGCCTGAAGGAATTGACATATACGGTAGCTGTTCCGTAAATTTTTCCCAAGACACACGGTTTTCACATTGCAACGCTTAATCAAATTTAACACAGCTATATCTCTAATCACTTTGGCACAGTCTGCGGGAACACATCCACGATAGTCTTGCATTTCGGGATCAAAGAAGATGTAGGCACGAGAATCTGGTCTCCGAGAAAGAGACAAGAACAGACAGCGATACATTGCCCGGTAGTTAGGATTACCAGTGAGAGGAATGGAATGAGCATCATCGATAAAGATATCCGTGTACTGACCGAAATAAATCTCAGTCAGTCGCCCCACTGATTCTATGGAAACGTCTTGGACTTCAATAACGATGTTCATCCACTCAGTTTGGTACTTTATGAAGGCGGCCAGCCCTCTGCCACGGCAGAGGAAGACAATCTTTGATCCATCCCGTTTTTGTCTTTTGATTCTACGCATTATCTCCAGTGCTAATACACTTTTTCCGCTTCCAGCTTTGCCTTCCACCAAAGTGACCGTTGACTCCCTCTTCAGAAGCATCCTGGCTTGACAAGCTGAGAGATGTCGGACCATTATGTTGCCAAATCGGTCTACGAGAGGTTTACAACGAAGCAGAATGCCAGCTAGAGTGTATCGCACAATGTCGATAGTGCCAGGATTAGGCACCAGGTACTCTTGCGGATAAGAAAGTTTTTCTTCCAGATGTGTGACTCCGTTGCCAATGCGATATATCTGACGTTCAAAACAGAGGTACGTGTTCCTGTCACACAAATCTCGATACGTCAGAAGGCATAATCTCTTTAACAGGCATGTGGAGACTACACTGTAATGATTCGCAAGACTTGTTCTACATTCCCTCCAGATCAGACTAATAAGTACAGGACGGTGGTTTTGTCGCAGGATAACAACGTTGATAGCTTGGTTCATGCCAGTTATCAGATTTAGTTCGCCGCTGGGATCTTCTATATTTTCAATGATGATACCCACTCCATTGTCTTCTTTGTATCTCTCTTGAATATCAAGCAGAGCGAGTTTTAGTCCCGAAAAGTCCCTCTTTTGTTCTGTGGCTGATTCTATAGACGGGAAGAAGGTAAATGGTGTTTCTGTGCTAATTTCTTCAGCCGCAAGGTCTCTTGCACAACACTGGTCAAAGCGATATGATTCGGCTGTCACATCGCTATCAGTCGCCCACCACTGAAATACGATATCGCTTTGAGTTTCTCCTACTTGTGTATGGTTGTGTGAGAGATTAATAATGTTCTGTTCTATTTGCTTGTCTGGATGATCTGGTGATTGTACTATTTGTTCAGTCTCTGTTGTTTCCATTACAAAGTGGCCGTCTACTGGAATATTTGCTTTCATTTCTTCTTTGAATGACCGTAGCATTGTTTCCTTCCATTCCAAGAAATTTCCGAGTACAGAGACCTCCCCAGATGTATTTATGACAAAAGCAAGAGGCATAGCACAGAACATCCCACCAACACACTGCTGGACACGTATCTCCAGAACGACTCTGACTTCTCCACAACCAGCGACCTGGTGGAAAAATAGTTCCCATGGCTTCTGATCCAGGGAAACATTGGACCAAATGCTGACCGCTGACTGGTCGTTTCCGGCAATGATTGACGACATAAGCTCTTCTACCTCTAGCGGTGTACACAAAGTCCTGTCCCATACGTAGCCTCTCACAACAGGCGTGTCTGTATCTGTCACACCCAACAGGAGGCTGCCACCTTCATCGTTAGCAAGGGCTGACACGATTTTCCGGATTTCGTGCTGGACAGACGCTGACTTTAAAACATCAGGTAGAACACAACTTTGCCATGAATAAGCTCGGTATTTCCATGTTCTACTCTCTAAGGGCGAGAAAGGCATTTCGAAATTCACCGCAAGATCTTTCACTGATGATGGGAAGGTCATGGTGGTATTCAAATGATGATCACACACACTTTCGGCTGTGCAAGAACAACCACGAAGCATAGTGCAGATTGACTGGTATTCAAGCAACGGCTTGATGTCGTTTCCATCACAGTGATATGCATTGATATAGTGAGTAATCAAGAAATTTGTTTTGTTGATGAAGAAGAAGAGTTCATTCTTTTCCTCGATCATCCGTGCTTTTACGAAGGTTGTGAAAACCATTCCAGGGATCCATTTTTCAGTTTCTGTGATAATTCTCACTATTTTCTCTCTGGATTCCTTCAGTGAAACTTGGTTTTTACAGCTACTGGCGTCTATATACACAGCCAGCACTCCGCCACTGGTATTCATCAGAGCAGAGATGACAGCAGCTATCTCCTCGGCAGCTGCTACTGGACAGTTGCCATTCCGAGACACCTTAACATCAATCCTGTAGCAATATTCCCCAAGGTCAAGGTCGTGGTATCTGCTGGGTAGGCTTAGTTTCCGTCTTGTGTTCTGGAAAGTGAATGCCATAAACGATTTGTGTCTATTACTAAATGGTGGCAGTTTCATTAAACATTCTGAACAAAAACCACCATTAGATATTACTGCTGCTCAAAAGTCAATTAATTGCATATATAATTGCGGCTTTGTCGCAAAGGCTTACTTTTCTATATTAGGGTTGAGGAGGTATTATTAATAGGTTGTGGTTACTAATATGGTATACATATATGCCGTACTTGCATGGTAATAAAGCTAATAAAGAGTATGCGTGAATAGTCGATAGAAGAACAACAAAACTAGCCGTTCTGCTATATGCTTGAAATATTACCTATGTTCGAGTGATTCTAACATACCTTTCCCAGGCCATTGTCGAGAACGGTTCGACATTGTCTCTGTAAGTCTTGTGCTACTTCCTGCTTAATGTGAGACAGGCCCACAGCAATGGAGAACTTCTGGATCTCAGCCCCATCCATTAGTGCATGTGAGGTAGTAAAAGATTCGGGGGACTCTAGTTCCTCAAACACGGCTCTGATCAAACGATCTCGACAGGTGTCACTAGGCTTGGAAAAGGCACCTTTCATCTGCAGTGCAGTCTTCAGTATGATCTGTTTTATGGCTGCTGTGTTTACTTGGGCTTCACTCTTGAGCACCTCTTTCAATTCTTTTCTATCGTCTGGTGAAAACCATATGTGGTGGTATGACATCAGGTTGTTCAGTTTGTGTCTGGCGGCCGTTTCACTGCCAGGATCGCTCGAGATATATATCTGGAGCCCAGTCATAAAAGATCCCAGTTGGCGCAATGATGGCTCATTTTGGACATATGTCTTCCCGTTTTCATACCATTTTTGCAGAGTGGAAGCGATGGCTTTGCATATTTCGAGGGCACGTTTAACAGGACATTCCGGGTTGAGGGACCGCAAGATTTCCGCTTCTGCCAGGGCAGTAGTTGGCTGCCACGTGTCATCTACCAGGTTTCCTATCAGGTGGAGATTGGCTGAAATCTGAGTCCGTGTTAACTCGCCTTGGATATTCTGTACACTGCCAGCGAGAGACCAACAGGCTACTCTCAGGTGTGGTGGGAAATCTGCGCTTTGCTGCATTCTTGATGTCAGCTGGAATGCAACAGATACATCTAAAGATATGTGGCTTTCGTTTTCGTTACAAAACATAGCAGTGATTGCTGGCCCATTGCAACGTACACCACTGAATTCTGGTGAGGCATATCCACCATGTCTCCAATCCCCCGGTAGTACCTGTCGCGATAGTGTCCACTGCATGGCTGTGATCAGTGATTCATTCAGTTCTCTAGGTTTTACCTCTTTGCCTCTAACCCAGATCCTGAACTGACTGGCATCGGAATCAAGTGGTAGAACCTTGAGACTTGGTTCACTGACAACATACAGACAATCCATCTCGTTGAGGCGACCTGTTTTACTGCCATCATAAAAGGAGCCGATCTGTGCCAGTCTACCATCACATGGAAAGTCTGACTGTCGAATGCCTATCTCCAGGGATTCCCGAATTTCCGCCAGGAGTTGCCCGGTGTCACCACCTTGGGAAAAATCTGCCAAATGCTGATCCATGTCCCTAATGTCAATGTCATTCTGAACAAATTCAAGGAATATTTTTTCGTCGTAGAAATGACTTTCTGTGGCAGCTGCTCTAGTTGGGGTACGAGGCAATTTGGCTTCTTTAATGGTCTTCCAGTACCACATATCAGCACGGCAGTCTGGAAGGGCAGCATGACGGTCAACAGGAAAATTAGCATGGCTGTCCACCGGAAGATCAGCATGGCAGTTCACAGGAAGATCAGCATGCATATTAACAGGAAGTTCAGCATGGCGGGCCACAAGGATATCAGCATGGCGGTCTATTGGAAGATCAGCATGGCAGTTCACAGGAAGATCAACGTGGCGGTCCACAGCAGGAAGATCAACATGTTGGTCCACTGGGAGATCAGCGTGGCGGTCCACTGCAGGAAGATCAGCATGTTGGTCCACTGGGAGATCAGCGTGGCGGTCCACAGCAGGAAGATTAGCATGGTGATCCACAAGAAGATCAGCGTGGTGCTCTACAGGAAGATCATGGTGGCGGTATACAGGGAGATCAGCATTGTGGTCCACAGGAACTTCAGCATGGTGGTCCACAGGAACTTCAGCATGATTGTCCACATGACGATCAGCATCATGGCGGTCCACAGCAGGAAGATCAGCATGGTGATCCACAGGAATATCAGCGTGGCGGTCCAGAGGAAGGTCAGCATGGCTGTTCCCAGAAAGATCGCGATGCTGACCCACAGGAAGATCATCATAGTAGTCTACAGGAGGGGGCCTTGAACAAATATAGTCATATATAATCATTTCAAGGAACCGATCTTCAAACGGGACCTCTCAAATTTAAATCTGGGTGCCGATTAATATTTAGCCATGCCGTCAATATATTAGAACCTTAAGCCTATCCACACACCTGTGACATGAATATGTTAACTTGTTTCTAGGTATGTGTGCTTGTGGGGCATCATTGACACAAAGGAGCGGATGTTTGTAATAATAAATACTGTTCCCTTGTCGAAGGATCATAATAAGTATAAATGGTTGGCCCTAAAACGTGAATCGTAAAACGTGAATTGAAAACGTGAATCCCTGTAATAAGGAATATGACGTCACATCGCACTACAGCACTCCCTCACTCTTTATGACATAATCATTTCACTTTTGATAATGAAAGCATATTTGAGCCATACCTTGGAGCCCTCAACTTGCACAGACACTTGCCCATGGCTGCTGAGTCAGAATCTTCTGTCGTAGAAGCCCGCCATCAGAGTATAAGATCCTTACATAGTGGTAGACTTTATCGCCCTGAAACGAGACGTCTAGTGCAAGAAACCTGACCATCTGCATGGGTGCTTTTCAATAAGTATTGGATAATAATTACCTATTTTTGCATGTTTGTGAGGTAATTGCAATTTTTCATTACTCATGCAACAAAATATTAAAGTTCAGTATATTTTTGTGGATTGAATATTTTAAAAATTCAAAACATTAAATGTTATTTCTGAAAAAGTCGACAGCACCCGGAATGACCTCAAAGTGAACATGAAGCCTCCCATATTACTTACCAACGAGCTCAAATTTTCTTCTGTCAGCCGATCCAACTTTTCCCGTCAGTGAAGCACTGGCCTTCCGCCAGTGTTCCATTGGGCCGTGCTACATATAACGGTATCACAGGGTGTAAAATTCATTTAAAATTTGGCGGCGGGGGGGGGGGGGGGGACCCCTTTTACTTAAAAACGGCCTTGACGAAATAACAAGCACTTAAAGACCTGGGCCCGTTGCAACAGCAACATAGGA
>JAAUYG010049705.1_pt1 | contig 11226 bp, 7 predicted proteins | sample 7278091 | NCBI WGS metagenome assembly JAAUYG01 (sample SAMN14350201, study PRJNA611818) | marine sediment metagenome | isolation source: surface marine sediment (0.6m) | place: French Polynesia: Moorea | collected 2018-08
CCCCCCCCCCCCCCCCCCCCCCCCCCCCCCCCCCCCCCCCCCCCCCCCCCCCCCCCCCCCGGGGGGGGGGGGGGGGGGGGCGCGGGCCCCGAATCAGGCTTATAGTCGGCTTTTAATCACTCATGGTCATATCACCGACTGCAAGTTTGATTCGGGGGTGTATCAAACGGCGTGTGGGTTATTTTCAACTGTTCAGCACAGACCACTGCATCACTGATTCTATTTTATAGCAATGCAAGGCCCCACGAAAAGGCTGGACTATGTTGTGTGGCACCAGGATATTGTGACCGCAGCACCTACCATAGACATGGAGATGTTTCATATAGACAACGAAGGGTTGTTCATGGCCACCGCAACGTTCGACAGCAACAACCTCAAGAAACAACAGTCGGCCATATTCAAATGGGAAGGAGACAAATTCCAAGTGTATCAAAGCCTGTATACACTAGGAGCTCAGGCGTGGGAACACTTTACCATCAACAAAAAGGTAACTACAGTATATAGTTGATTGTGCCATATTGTAGGTCGGAGCATCGTGTTTTGGTGATACGAAATGGTAATTTAGTATTCATTTTTACTATAATTTGGTGTTGCAAAACGGTACAGATTTTTCAATAACACCAAAACTAATGTACATATATAACGTTGTTTGGAATTATGATTCATGTGGTAGATTGAATGCAATCTGAACTAAGTAACCAACAAAACATTCAAGGTAAGTTATCGGGTATAGGGGGAATGTAAGTATGGGTATTCCACAACGAGTATCTCATAATATGGAGCATAATTTCACTTTCAGTTTTTCCTTGCAGTCGCTAACACCGGAAGCACACGTGACCGCCCGTCCAAATCTGCCATTTATCAGTGGAACAGGAAGCGGAAGAGATTTAAGCTCCACCAAGAATTGGTGACGTGGACAGCTCGAGATCTGGAGTATTTTCACATTGAAGATTCTCATTTTATAGCGGTAGCCAACCACGCCATAGGTACCATTAACTTATAATGTGATATTCTTTTGCACAATCGTTAAGTTCGCTCACTTAAAAATCGCCTTTATTTAGGTAATCTGCCCCTGTGATTACAGATGCGATAATGGTTTTTAAATTAACGAAATCTTGTAATTTCTTAAATGCAAATTGTATGAAAAACCTAATGCGCCACAAAGTTAGCAGAAAATGGAAATGATGTAAAAGAAACCATATTTTATTGGTAATATTTGAAAGTGATGAGAGACGCAAATATTGAAACTTAGAACCCTACTGCATTAGCAACAGGTAAAAACTAATGCATGTGATGAGACAGCCTGTAACATTGACAAACATTGGATATTGTAAGCGACATGTAGAATTAGCAAAAAGATCGAAGTTGCTATGTACCATGTAGCATTAGTAAAAAATACCCAAGCGGTGAAATTCTGTTTTCACTAGCAAGTTAAAATTGACTGCAGACCCTGTATACATTAATTAGGATATACATCAGAACTGATGAATGACCTTGTGGCATTATTAAAACTTAGAAGTCGAGAAAGATCTTGCAGCTGAGCTTTGATAAAAATGGAATCGGTGAAGCAGCTTGGGGTCTTAGGCAACCTCACGAATGTCGGTCTTTAAGCACAATATAGAATACACTTAGTTATAGAAAACAGGATAGCCTGGGCTTGATGGGATTTCGGTGTTTGATACAACAAAAGTCATTGAAATCGGTAGAAATGTCTTATATTTAAGGTCAAAACCACAGCGTCCATTCAGAAATTTTCCGCTGGAACGCTACTGAGGGTCGGTTTCACAGCGTCCAGCGCCTGCTGACAATAGGGGCTTACGACTGGTCGCACTTTCGTGTGGATGGCTACCACTTCCTCGCGGTCGCCAATTCCTTCAGCGGCCCGCCAGACGGCAGCACCAAACTGCGCTCCATCGTGTATTTCTGGCAGAACGAGCAGTTTGTCCCGTTCCAGACTTTAGAGGTACTTGTTGGGGGTTGGGAAAAGTATTGTGTTTGTCCACTTACAGAGGTTATAAGTCATTGGGAAAATGTGGAAAAGTAGATCTTTAGAGTGTAGATGTACTTGTTGAGGTATGGGAAGTTAATGTTTTTCCCTTAGCAGACTATAGAGAAGTTTGGTGGAGCTTTGTAATTAGTTTGTACACTTTTAGACTTTAGAAGTATTAAGGGTGTGTGTGGGGAGGAAGTAGGGTTTTGTCCCTGTGTGGAGTCTAGGGGTGCTTGGGAGGGGGGAGGGGGGGGGGCTGTAGGTGTTTGTTTCCTTGCAAACTATAGAAGTACTGATTTACCCATATCTTTGGCCTGTTGTACAAGATCTAAAATCTATTTCCTTATAGTAATTTAATTGCAACTCTGCTTGTAAAGCGTCTGTGAGCATGGATTGCATGGAATTGCGCTTAATATATCAATAATAACAAAATAATTCTGCAGGTTCTTTGGTTACTTGGAAATGTTTAAAGTAGATGATGTCCACTTCGATAGTTTAAAAATACCAGGGAATATATTTAGGAATGTAGCCGTTTGTCCCCTTTCAGTGGTGAAAGGTACTTGTTGAGGTTTTAGAAAATATATGGGGACAACACACGATTAGTGCTTTTTGTCCCTACCTTCAGTGAAATAATTTTGAATGATTGGTTATTTCCGTGCATACTGGTTCCCGCGTCACTCTGCCCAGCTCGAGTGGCGCCACGCTAGGTGACAGCCTTTCGTGGTTCTTCGTAGGACGAATGGCATCAGCGTTGTCTGGGGAGTACAATGGGGAAGCATGGACTATAGGTCAACTGTCAAATTTCCGGCGTCTCCCAGATATTAACAGCTGAAAGCCTGAGACCTGACCTGCGCTCATTTTGCCGGACAGTGCTCATCCGCTTGCTTAAAATAGCAAACGACACTATACGATGATAACTCATAAACTGACACTACTCTCATAGATTGGATGTTGGTTATGGCCGTATAACACTTTTCAGTGCAACCAACACGCTAACTGTGTCAGTTATTCACTCACCAGTACTTTTCAGTTGGAAAATTTCCTGATAATATTTATGCATTACCTTTGATCCCCTTATGACAGTTATTCAATTACCTTAGTTGCCAGTATCGGACTTAGGGCTGGTTGGGTGGGTGGGACTACATGAATATATTTTGCTTTTTTTGCATACATTATTAAATAAAGTACGCAAAATATTATGTATTTAATGCATTGATGGAGTCTGTGTGTTTTCTATTAATATAAATTATTTCTATTTGTTGGATTTCCATCGTCTACGTACCAGCCTCTGTTATGTGTGTATCTGTTATTGATGTTCATAGGTTACAGCTCTATAGTACACTCAGTTGGATTGAAGATTATGCCGTTTGCCGATGTGTCGTGCACAATTTGGAACATAAACAACATCAACAACAACAACTGTATTGCCGGCAAAGGAGGTCGATAATATTATAGTGAAAATATCTCGACCATATTCAAATGTCCACGACGTCTCACCCTGGTGTTCCTCTCCCATTCCGTTGCAGACTACCGGAGCCACGGACTGGGAGAGCTTCAGTGTTGGTGACGACTTCTTCCTGGTGGTGGCTAACGCCTATAACTACGGTCCCCACACCTCCGCTATAACCGACCGCTACCTCACCAACTCCACAGTGTACAGGCTGAACCCCGTCAGAAAACGCTTCGAAATTTACCAAACTATAGTAACCTACAGGTGGGTACATTAACAAACCTGCAGGTGAGTACAGTAATCTACAGGTGCGTACATTAACCCGCATACAGATATATTGCTCTACAGGTGGCTATAATAACCTACAGGTATGTACATTAACCTAGAGGTGTGTACATTAACCTGTAGATATACTGGTCTACAGGTGGCTATAATAACCTACAGGTGGGTAAATTAACCTACAGGTAGATATATTGGTCTACAGGTGGCTGCAATAACGTACAGGTGGGCACATTAACCTACAGGTAGATATTTTGGTTTACTTGTGGCTATATTAACCTACAGGTAAGTACATTTACGTACATATAGATACATTGGTACATGTATACAGGTGGGTATATTAACCTACTGGTGGATACACTTAATTCGCCAAGCTCAAACAAATATTGCACATTTCAATTCACAAAACTGACACAAAATATAAAAAAATAGAAATTGCCAAGTACTTTCATCGCACGCTCCGTTTTGTTTAGCATTCTTGATGCTGTCGTTAGGCTAATGGCTGTGACCTACCGACATCAGACTAACGGCCGTGACCAAACTGATGTAAATTTGACTAATGACCATGGATCGTTAAAATCAAGTTAAAGGTCGTGACCTGTTGATATCAGGCGGAGGGCCTTGTCCTGCTGTCGCCATTCCGTCTTTGGTGTCATAATTATACAGTCAAACCTGCTCTAAAAACCAGCTACATATAAAGGCCACATTTTACAGGTGCCCAGGGGTTTACTTTCGATGTTATCGAACCTGTATTTAAAAACCACCTGTTTATAATATAAGGACCACATTTCGTTGGTTTCTGGGGTGTTTTTTGTACAGCGGTTTCGCTGTATTTGCCCCCCCCCCCCCCCATGCCAGCGCTGTACTGCTGTACTGGATAGCCAGTTTTAGTCGTGCACTGGCATGCTGGGTCTTCCCAGAGAGCAATGCACTGGGTTGTCCCTTCTCTACACCGTTGTAGAATAGCCCAGCCTTTATTCCCTGGTACAATTTGTCGTCCATGAGAATGTAGAGCCGCACTTGCTGTTGTTGTTCGACTAGGAAGTGTTTATTGTTCTCGCAACAACCCAAATACCAGACGGAAAGCTCGAAAATGCCATTTTTCATAATTTTCTTCTCTCAAAAGGCTTACTGTCGAAAATAATACAAATATCTGGAAATATTGATTGGCTAATGTCCGACGCAGCTTTACTTATCTAACATACCTTGTTGTAGATTGAAGGACAAGAAACTTCGAGACAATGCTCAATACCTGTACCCTGCTTAGACAAGGTTCATGCCCACAGTGCAAGATTTCAAGTAACTGAAAGGAAAATACAATGTCTCCACGGACAGATGACATGAGCAAATGGCACGGACATGTTTTGTACAGATCTACCAAAGAAATATTACTCATGCCATGGCCATATTGGTCAAACACTTCTTGTGCAACGTTTGTAATCACTAGGCAATTACGAACACTAGTTGATGCAGAACAGTTCACACCCGTCCGCTGTCTTTATCATGTCATCATGTAATGTTCAAAATTTCCTATTCATGGACGATAATTCCGTGAATATAATATAATAGAATAGAATAAAAATTATTTAAAGTCGGTAAAACAAGTCAACAGAAAACATTAGCGTACAATACACTATTGACCTACAATGGAGTGGTATATCATGATATGGAGGGGGGGGGGTGAATCAGGCTTATAGTCGGCTTTCAACCACTCATGGTCACATCACCGACTGCAAGTTGGATTCGGTGGTGTATGCAGGTGTATGCGTATGAGTTAATGTGGACCTGTCTTGTTTGGGCCGAACGATCTACGCCCGACAGTTTTTTTGTACCAAGCCACCTACATGTTGTATTCAATTCCGCCACAGGTGAGCAGAAATGAACCACTCAGACCATTTATACTGACTTCGAACCGCCCAGTCGGTTGCCTAACTCATTAATGCCAAGCGCCAAGCCGAAAAGTGCAAACCTCCCAGTTTTTACGTCTTTGGTGTGACGCGGTCGGGGATCGAACCCCGGCCTTCCGCACCCCGAGCGGACGCTCTAACCACTATGCTACGCAGGGGCGGTTGTCATGATATGGAATGACATGACTATGTAAAAGAATGGAATGAAGATGTATAAATGCGATGACGCTATGACCATGCATTCTACGTCGTTAAAAATTTAAAATTACTTATCACTTGACAACATATCACAGTCTTGAATATCACGTTTGTATATAAACACACGTTTTGGTGTGCAGTACCGTCCTCTACACGTTGTATAGGAATTGTATGCCAAGAATAGTCCCCAATTATGAAATGTTAAGCCATTTGCTAAAGTTGAGAAGTTACACGTTGCTCCATCCCATACCACTGATTTCCATATCCTTACCCATTGCTCGTGTCAAACATGTAGACATTAGGACAGTCGGCGTTTGCTGAAATATCCGATTATCGATATGCCGATCTGCATTCGCATGTCGATAATTATCCTCCATTATCTAGTTGCCTTGCAAATGTGGACATTGAGTAAAGAGATCCACTATAGCCTTCGACGGAGGGAGTTGTTTCCGTCCTTGGTGACGTGCTTTAGAATTGACCTAGTAGCTAGTAGCCCTGAAAATGTAGACATTGGGTAACGAGATCCAACCAGCCTTCGGCAGAGGGCATTCTGACTTACCAGAGCCATATGCGAGCGAGCACGCAAGGCTCTGGCTTCATTGGCCACAACATCCGTTTATAGGTCATCACCTTCCTTATAAGGTAAAGCAACGTGGTACTTCTCAAAAGTATAACCAGCCTTTAGCATCCTCTAGATAGCACATTGTGTAAAACGCTCTGAGAAGTGCCCGAATTTTACTCAATGAAAGTAGGCGAGTAATTAGGATGGCCATTGGTTGAATGCATTACCACTTCGCCATCACAGTGAAGACAGCGCGAAACAGAGGTATGATTGGTTTGGGGTGGCTGACCGAAAGTGCTTTTGATTGGCCGAGACCATCTACCAAAACGAGACCAAAAACGACTTTGACCGCCACTGCAATAGAGAGACGAGAGAGAGAGAGAGAGAGAGAGAGAGAGAGAGAGGGGAGAGGGCCTGTGAAGAGTAAAGATCGTGTTGATAGTTTAAATACACATGGTGGCACAATGTTTCATCTAGCCTAATTGTAACTAGCTACAGCAGTTTCCCGTTGCGTTGATCCGCTTTCTGTTGATTTCCAGTAAGAATCCGTAAAGATATGCATTTTCTTCATATTTTACCAACACAATCATACACATCATTTATCAACACAATCATACACAATTATACACTTATTCCATTTAAGCAAGCATGTATTCCATTTAAAGCACCATATTTTGCACACTGTGTTCTTGGCAGAAATATTATAATACGTGTTGTTACATACAGTTTTAAAGTTAAATTATTTAAATATATTTGTTCCATACATCCCAAATGGTAACATAAAATATTGGCGCAATGGCTATGTTTTCAACAGGAAAATAGTGAGAATGGCTAGTACAAGTAGCATAACATAATATTTTGTTTAATTTACATTGTGCATAGCTATATGTATGCTCAATCATTTCACATTGAAAAATGGCACTTGCACTAAATGTTGTATTTTACTGCATTCGACAGTAAATAAATTTCTGTCGATAAATTGTGTTTATCTGCTTTAATTTCTGTTGACTTCCAGCGCGGTGGACTGGGAGCACTTTCAAGTCGGCTCCGATCATTACCTCATCGTATCCAACGCCCAACAAGGGCCAGAGTCAGGCGTCGGAAATGAGGTTATTTCCGCTAAGAGCACTAACGCCATCTACCGTTGGCAAGGCGTGGAGAAGTTTGTGCCTGTTCATCAGCTCTTCACCCTGCCATCCGCGGACTGGGAGACGTTCCAGGTCGGGGAAACGACATACCTGGTGTACGCCAACGCCGAGGACAACATCTCCCAGGTGTACAGGGTGAAACTTCAGTGACGCTGGCTTGAGAACTGATCCTGTCTTGAATAGTAACCGTAGTGATGTTAATTTCCAGTCCTCTCTATTATAGCTCCAGCTTCTCTAGTTAGACCAAGCTCTTCTGTTAATTGAATATTGAAATGCCAATTTGATTCAGAACACCAGTCCCATTTTATGCTACTTAGGCTGGAAATAGTGTTTGTAATACCTGCAGATTTTCTCAAGTTGCGGCCATTTGATTTCCAAATGCTTCTCCCACCGTTGTTGGACCATTGCATTTTTTATCGCATGTTCTTTGTGATCCTCCATATGGAAGTGCGTCAGCAAATTTGAAACTTTGGAGCTTGAAGAATTCGATGTCTATAATTTTAATTTACCTTGAAATTGCACTCTATTATGTAATCGTACGTCCAAACGGAAACTTCAACTATCTAGAAGTGATTTGTAGAACGAAACGGACGACCCTTGGGCATTTGGGGGATAAGTGTAGTATATACGCGGGATAAATTTAATCATGGACGCATAAAGGTAATCTTGGAACACTTTTACCAAATTCAGAACAGTTGCTGAATTTTAGAACATTTTACTTTCGTACTGCTAATTCTTCGGTTGGAGTAGTGCCGGATACCAACTCAGGGTAAATGGACACGAGCGCTTGTTACAGAACATAAGCTGTTATTTCTGCATTAAGGCATGATTATAAATTAGTGGTGATTTTCTGGTATTAAACCGCACCGGTAGATAAATAATCTAACCACGCACCTGTTATTGATGACAGTATTGATTATTGACGGGCTGGAGCTGCCAACCCAGTACAGTTTGCTAAACCAGATATCTGTCACACTGTAACGGTTATCATCCCATTTGAGACATGTCAGAATGAAAGACCCTGATGGAATGAAAAAAGTCGCTGCATGTGAGCGAGATCTTCTCTGATTCAGACAATAGTGTCTGGGCGGTCATTCAGTAAAGAACGTCAATATTCCGCTCACTCCTGTAAGAGGATTTGGGCCCTCGCTATGTACCGAACGTTTTCAGCTGGGAGACCTTTGCAGAGTGTCCCAGAGAATTAATTGGCCCGCCGTCCTTGGTGTTTAATGTTACACCCATTAGGGGGAGTTACGCCGACTCACCTTGACCTACTTCACAACGCCCTCTGGTGGGGCATATCATTGATTCCCTTAAAGTCTCTTTCTGCTACGCTTCTCGCTTGTTTCGGTCGGTCTGGTCGAACTGCTGAAGCGATTTTCATCAAAGCAATATGTTTGTGGCCCGTTGAAGGGCGATCATAGCGGGTTCAGCTAGAGGCTAAATTTGTGTGATCTAAGTTCTGAAGACATGTTGAGGTTGAGTATAAGCAGCTCAACTAAGGCGGCACTTCCTATTACAGTGGTTGCTTATCTCACATGTTCGCACAGGGTTTTCTATGTTGGTCATTTGATTAGCACGATTAGTGAAAATGTGAACATCCTCACTCGAATCGTCTAGATAGTGTGACGAAACGTACTTTTATTAATTCATTTTATCAACATATATAATTTATGACTTAAATTGGAATCACCAATAAACTGGTTTACGTACCATAGACTTACAGTGGGATGGACCAGTCATAGGGATGTAGTATGTATATATATACTTGTGTACTGTATTAATAGTTCTGTATATCTCTGTACTGTCGTGTTCAGTAGTCTTGTAGTTATCTATTTAGTGGTATTTATTTAAACTGAATCAGTGCTACTTCTCTAGCTTAGAACACAATGTCATATGTCCTAGTTTCTATGTGTAAATATAGCAGAATCGCCAATAGACTGGGCGAGTATGTATCTCATACTTGCAGTGGAATCATAAATAAACTGGGTCAGTGTGTAAGGCAGAGTTTAGTCATACGTAAACTGGTTCAGCGTGTAAGCCACAGTGGAGATACCAATAAACTGGGTCATTGTGTAAGCCACAGTTTAGTCATAAGTACACTGGGTCAGTGTGTAAGCCACAGTGGAGTAACAAATAAACTGCGTCAGTGTGTAAGCCACAGTGGAATCAACATCTACCTGGGTCAGTGTGTAAGCCACAGTGGAATCAACATCTACCTGGGTCAGTGTGTAAGCCACAGTGGAATCACCAATAAACTGGCTCAGTGTGTAAGCCACAGTGGGGTCACCAATAAACTGGGTCAGTCTTTAAGCCCCATTGGAATAACGAATATCCTTAATTGTTTGGCTCTATCGGATGATTATTCGACTATGGTTAGTCTGGCTTACAGCACAAAGCTGGCCTGCACAATCAAATGCGCCAAACGAGTCTACCTTATGTTTGCATTAATATTAACCTGCTTCATATTATTATTAACTGTAAAATCACAGACTTCTACTGTTATCCTTATATAAGAAATTATTACTACACGTTTACATGATTTTATCACTACATAATTTATGCCTGTATAACAGTAATCAAGGAAGGATTAGCTTTGAGTGTCATGCGTTGTAGAGCAGCGAGTTAATACTTACAAGATTTAAGTTTGGACGTTTTTAGTATCATGCCATTGGAGATGATTGACTCTGTATTGGATTAAATGTTTTTCCTGTCTCGCAATGTCTGTTTTCGCTTCATTCTTACTGACACAGTAAATGATTAGAGCTGTTATCAAAGGGCATCATCTGCCATAGATGAGCTTTCTTCTTAAGCACAGCTCATGAAACATAATATGAGAAGTTCCATTGCGAACTATGGTAGCAATGATATGCCTCTTTGATTGTGTAGCATAGTCAAATACAAAAGTATGCCAAAACTTCTATCTGGCATTAACGAGGAATAAATATACATATTCGACAGCCTATAATAAATACTATACTACAGCGAATGATTAAAGAAGTATCGTAAGTTACATATCCAACAAATTTTTTCGATTGCTAGTAAAACATCAAAAACTATTAAAAGTATTATGTGGGAGACCCGGCATGCTACATATGTGCGGTCTTATGCAACATTCGGTCGGTGTATTAGTACAACAAAAACGGTAATTGGTGTTAGTGGAAGTGATAGCTGGTAGCATACACAGTTTTTCTTTTTTCCAGAAAGATAAACGGGGGTCAAATGGCACCACCAGATTCGACCTTATGTGACCATGAAAGGTTAAATTTAAAGTCAATCAGACGTTGAAGGCTTGTATCTGATAAAGGAGCCGAATTAGAATCCATCACATCCAACCTTGAGTGGCCTCGAAGGGTGGAAGTCAAGGTCACAAAGATTGTTTGAAGGCTTGTATCTCGTGAAAAGTTGGGCCATATGTTACTATTCAGCACTTACCAAACAGGGAATTATATAGGGAGTCCACTTAGATGTGGCCTTCAGTGACTTTGAAAGGTCAAACTCCAAGCCAAGTTGAATTTGGGTGGTAAGAAATATCTACGCTGTATATTTGATATCAATCTGAAAATCGCATAAAGTAGTGGTAGTAGTAGTAGTAGTAGTAGTAGTAGTAGTAGTAGTAGTAGTAGTAGTAGTAGTAGTAGTCGTAGTAGTAGTAGTAGTAGTAGTAGTAGTAGTAGTAGTAGTAGTAGTAG
>JAAUYG010240253.1_pt1 | contig 11226 bp, 9 predicted proteins | sample 7278091 | NCBI WGS metagenome assembly JAAUYG01 (sample SAMN14350201, study PRJNA611818) | marine sediment metagenome | isolation source: surface marine sediment (0.6m) | place: French Polynesia: Moorea | collected 2018-08
CCCACCCCCCCAAGACCACCAAAGGGGGTCTTACTCTGTTCTTTGCTCGGCCTTACAAAAAAGACCTAATATATTTAAGTATTATTATCCCGGGGATCATCATATGCGTTTATATCGACTTATTAAAATACTATATTAAGGTGGTACGGCTGAGTTTTTTTTTCCGTGAGGCCTGTCCGCTATGAAGGCCAACACATGGATGTGTGTTTTCATGGAATGCATTCCGAGAGGCGCACATGCATTCGAAAGTAACGTTACTCTCAGTGCAACCAACTTGTCTTGCATACCCTCTCCTTAAATAAATAACAAATTCCTTAAATAAATAGCAAATAAATGCTGCGGATCGCCTGGACTTGCCACTGCCCTTATTCAGACAATGCCGGGTTTTATTTCCCGAGAGCTGTCTCGGGTATTAAGAGTATTTTTGCCCGTATTGTAACAAAGAGCACGCTTGTTCCAATTACCAAACTATTAAGGACCATTTTCCAACCTGTAATTGGATTTGCATTTTGCGTCGCCATTTCGGAGAGCTTTCCCTTCTTACAGCATGCACGTCACGATTATTCCTTACCGAGACCATTTCCGGTTGTTTCTAGGCAACCGTTGCTCTTTGTCGCAGTCTGAGACCTTGACGTCCCCGCCGCTTTCTTCTCGCACTTCCGTTTCCTCATGATTTCCGGACAGTCTCGCAAAAAAGGGGACTCGCCTAGTCGTTGTTTGGCTGTGTTCTGTCGCTAGCAGTCTACGACACGACGTTGACTTGTAGCTGCAGTTCCAGGTATTAAACTGTCACTTTCACGCTGGCTAGGTCTGTCAGGTACAGGGTGGAATGGAAAAAACTGAGTTTCCGGACTTCCTAGTAGATGTACAGTACGTATGTCACGTGGTGCTGACGTCGCAGACAAGCTGTTTCCTGACTCGCGACAGCGAATGGCAATGATCATGAATTAAAAAAAAGTAAATAAAATATCTTTCAAGATGTGATATCTATGCAATTTTGGCGTTGTGCAACAGTTGTCGTATCCAAACTATACAGGCGTGGTATCCATCCAGATAATACCTCTGCCACACTCTCATTCTGAACATCTCCGAACATCCTAAATTCTGAACATTTCAAATAAAGTTTTCTTACAACATTAAGCTGGTTGTTTGTAGTATATTTCAGAGTGTTTTAGTTTCCTGTGTCAGATGTCTGTGACATGTTTCTCCAAAAGTTCCACTGATCCAGGTTGTATCATGTTAATCCCGTTCCAGCAGGTGAACATCCAGGCAGTGTCCTCTGGTCAGGTAGTCTGGCTGCGGACTGGACTGCACCCAGCTGTAGACCGTTGGGCTAGGTAGCCGAGCTCTGTGGTCAGCTATCATCACTGATGATGATGATATGATGGCAGGCCGGCTGTAGCTTCTCTCACTCCATCCCAGCCCTACCACTTTGCCTGATTGCAGGTTATGGACCCAAGTCACGAAAACTTGTCTTAAAGCGCATCCCCTACATCAAATCAATCAAAACGCCGCCGGGCTGCCCATAGCGTGCCGTACCCTCCCCTAGCCTCCCCAGCCTACTCTAGCCTACCCTCAGGCCGACACGGCGGCAGGCCCGGGCTCAGAGAGGCCGGGGTCCGCGGCTGAGGGTGTGACTACCGACCCTGGCCCTGGCACCCTCGGGCTGGCTTCTGTCCCTCCAATTCCTGTCTCCTCCCTCCCCCATGCAAGCATGTCCGGGGATCCATACACCAGACCCCGGCCAGACCTGGCTCCACTCACTGGCCAGCGACAAGAGTCGAGGTTTATCCCACTCACCGCAGGAAAATGTCCAAAGTGCCCAGCTTGCTACCACTTCTCTCTAACATTGCCTCCTGTACACATACATTAAGCAAAGCACTCAAGACATTTCGACTTTTTTCCCTCTTCATTTATGCCCACTCAAACTCCGGTCCGTGCTACTGCAAGTCCTGGGGATGGAGAGCCGGCCACGGCAGCCCTGGTCTGGGCACTCCACCCCAGAGCTGTGAAGAGGCCGGCCGAAGCCTACCTGCTGCCTACCGGGGGCAAGGGGGTGCCTGTCCGAGGGTACCTGCACATATACTACCTAGCGGAAACCTGGTTCGGGGCCGCAGATTAGAAATTCGATAGACCTCTTTTAAAATGCAGCCGATCCGACTGACATACATACATCAGCGTGTTGAGACAGTTCTGCATATGAATACTGAGGACATTTCAATCCCCTAGGTGGTCCCCAAACCCCTCGAGCCAACAATAGGATTGTCATCGCAAAGTAGATGTTAATCTCTTGGTAAATGTTGACACGATATGCCTAGACAAAACTGTAGCTGGAGCAGTGGAAAAATATGTAGTAAAAAGTCAATCTTCCTTGAAAGAGATAGGGTGCATAATATATATCTAATTCCACACTCTGTTTGGTTTAATCTCACGTTTCTCCACGTGAAAGGATCGAGTATGTTTTAGCTCTGTTTGAACAGGCCACACACTATCAGGCCAGCTTTGGGTTATACTTTGACTTGACGAGACATCATAATTGAAAACTACTTCGTTTTTTACGATCACGGTCTTCAGTCACTGGGCGCCGCCATACAGAGGCCCATCATATCGGGAATTTGATTTTCTGCAAGATATGGAGAGGGATTGGACAAACACATCCTTTGCAAATAAACAAATTGCTGAGCTGCATATAGATTTGAGAATAATAACGGGTGATTGATAACGATGAGGTGGCACAGCGTCAGTAATAACTCCCAGGAATTAGGCACCATCCATAGCTTTATATTGATAACCGAGCGGTGAGGCAGGGAGACTAAACGACAAAGTATCACCACGTCAGCTTTGGCTGGTGTAAATCACCTAAAGCTAACACAGGTTTGGGCATCATGCTGGGCTGAACTCTCGAAAATTCGTAAGACTGATTGAAATGAATTGCCGTGTGAGGATACTCTCACAAGAGGTCTACACGTGAAGACAACAACGAGTGAGTGAGTGATATGAAAGGTTAACTGCACATCAACACCAAAAGGGTCATACAGTGCCAAAACAGGTGTAAACTGCCCTATGAGTCTAAACAGAGTCCACTAGAAAAGAATATTATTGAAGACGACAACGAAGAAGAAAAAGAAGAGGAAGAACAGAGATGATGATGATGATGATGATGATGATGATGATGATGATGATGATGATGATGATGATGATGATGATGATGATGATGATGACGACGACGGCGACGACGACGATGATGACGATGATGATGATGATGATGACGACGACGACGACGATGATGATGATGATGATGCAGAGGAGAAGGAGGATGCGTGATCCTTCGCCATGCATAAACATTCTGATACGTGTCGAGATTGTTCATATAGAAGTGAAATGTTAAGCTTACGCTAAGTATTTTCTTGAAGCCCCACATATCTGGTTCTGGTTTCTATGGCGTGCTCTTTCAATCTATCTGCTTGTTTTTCATTAGCGCTCATCAGCCTGCCGAAATGTATTGTATATACACACTATGCATATCATACCGTATATCCCCGTCTTCCTACCGAGTTGGTCTAACAACGATCCGTCGATCTCCCTGTGTCAACATAGCTGTTATGTGAAATCACACCGGGAAAACCTATCCCCGGCAATCAATCCAGGAGGGCAAGCCAGGGACGAGGAATCGAAGCCTACAGCTCATTTTGTGCTCGGCGGACTCCGCATTCCTCCGAGGGTATCGGGAACCGGTTTACAGAAAGTCCTTAAATTGGAAGTGAACTTAAAGCGCGAGAAACGCTATCGTTGTAAACGTATTTTTGTTTGTTTTTTTCTGAAGAAGATCAGCTCTGAAGTTAGCAATTTCCGCTGGGGATACTTTGTTTACGGGCTATGTCAATGTCCTGTGTCTCTTCTCAGAGACTTACACCCTGCGGTCTGATGGCTGACGTCACTATTTAGCACCCCCGTCCGAGTTGAAAACCCCTTAAATTTAGTTTGACAATCAATTTGATGACAGTTGTTTTTGTCTAAAGACAACTTCCTAAAATATGACTCAGTTGATTGTCATAGCATTCTGATAAACTTGTACAACAAATGGTTGATCGATGTCTGGCTCCTTGAATGTATGGCAGAATATGTTATTATAATTTTAAACGGTCCTGTTTTAAAGTGCCAAGTTTTATATAATGCGTATATTGTGTCCTATGCGTTAAATTCAATGTAACAGTTTTAAAATCTCTTACAGATTCTACTCTTGTCTTTAACTAAATTTACAGTGTATTGTTTTGTGTTTTTTTTTTGTTTTTTTTTGTACTCCAATCCAACCGTGGTAATCCAACTGTAAGTTGCCGATAGTAATAAATACACACCTCATACAGATAGTAACGGAAACTTCAAAGTGTATAAGGAAAACCACACGGAATTAAAATTAAAGTAATTCCACATGCATATCCACCCGAGGAAGGCCATCGTGGATTTCCTCGTCTCCCAGATCCAGCATTCGCTGTACAAGGAAGAAAAATACAATCGAGCTGTTTATACGGATTGGTTTATGGCTATGTATAGAGTATCTGGAGTCTAAACTGTCAGAAGCCAGAACAAGAAGCCCAGGGGCTTGGCGCTCTGCTTGACAAGATGGCAGACAATGACCACATAAAACTGGATAACAGAGAGATTTAGGTGCATGTTTCGCTCTAAGACCTGCCTTTTTACGAGACACAAGCTTGTTGAAAATCGAAAATACATCGAATGACCCCCAGAATTACCTGAAGCATTTAACTTCACAAGTATCCTGTATATACTGAATACTCATCTCTGAGGCTCAAATTTCACCCCGTTTTGCTCTACGACCCGCCGTTTTTGAGATACAAGGTTGTCTAAATTCGAAATGCCCCAAATGAGCCCAGAATGACCTTAAGCACTTGGGTGTTAAAAGTACCCTGTATACACTGTATACTCACCATAAGGGCCCAAATTTCGCTCCGTTTCGCTCTACGACCAGCCGATTTTGAGATACAAGGTTGGCGAAAACCAAAAATGCACCGAATGACCCCCAGAATGACCTTAACCACTTAAGTTTCAAAAGTACCCAGCATATACTGAATACTCATCCCCGAGACCCAAATTTCACTCCGTGTCGCTCAACGGTCGCTCTTTTTCCAGACAATTAAGGTTTTTCGTTTCCCCGTAGGATACAGTGGTGAATTTCAAAAATTCGTTAAAAATCAAAACATCAAAATTTCAAAATCCGAAACAGTACGTTTGTGAGGACCACTGAGAAGAAAATGCAGGAGAAGTTAAGAAAAATTCAAAAGTGACTTGAGGGAGGAGTAGCGTTTTGAAGTTTTGGCTGCCATGGGGTCCCATATTAAAATGCACAAAAAAAAATCAGATGATTTTTTTTCAAAAGTGTCTTTTTCCACGCTGGTATAGCCCTAGGGCGACATGCAACTGAAATTTGTGAGGACCACTGAGAAGAAAATTTTGTGAGGACCACTGAGAACAAAAATCAGAAAAAGTTTGAAACGATTCAAACGAGATTTGAGGGAGGAGTAGCGTTTTAAAATGTTTACTCCCATAGGGTATAATTTTAACTAATAATTGAAAAATTCACAAAAAAATCAGATGATTTTCTTTTCAAAAGTGTCATTTTCCACGCTGGTATAGCCCTAGGACGACATGCAACTGAAAGTTGAAAGAAATTCAAGTAATAGGTTCCGAGATAATTGTGACACACATTCTAATGGAGACGACGGAAGACGGACAAAGACCCCATACCATGAGCTCTGCTGACAGAGTCAAGCAAAGCTAAAACTGCAGATAAAATGCTATTCTATACAACCGCATGCTATCTATGTTAAAATATCATGATATGTCGTGTTAGCCAGCAATACGGTAAGCTGCAAAAATGAAATACGGCTTTACTTTATAAATAGTTTTAGGTTTATTTATTAAAAAAGACAACTAAATATCGAGTATATTAAAGGTAATTTCTGGAATGGTTGCCGGAAGTTTTGTACAAAAAAAAACATATTCTATTGGGATGAATATCATGACACAAAAGCCACTTACTGTTGATTGAAGAGAAAATTCCCGCACAAAGCTGCTAATTTGCTCACAAGCTCAGAATATGACATCTGTCGGATCTAATCTTGTGTGCAAACCGCCAGCGTTATTTCAATATCCGCTTTCGATTGAGCACCCAGAATCCAGCAGTACCTCACAAATCCAAGAGATCGGCACACGGACATTTAACACTATTATGTCAATATACGAGCACTTTAATTGTAGCCTCAGATAAAATGTAAATTACATCCTATGCCAAACACCTTTTTCTAATACCCCCCCCCCCCCCAACTTGCCCATCCGACCTGTCCCCAAATACAGATGCCAAAATACATTAACATTATAATAGGTAATAATAATAACACTGCATGGTGTGCCAGAATAATCTACCTCGATGTCCTGAGAAAGATTCCTATAATCTCGGGAAGATATGCGTTGACAAACGGGAGCAGCAAGTAAATTATTACACCACAGGCTGATAGCATACTGATTGATTTATTTCATTAACGTGCTACAATTAGGCTCATTAGGATTTTCCCGTTTACTCCCATATTTAAATTCTAAGTGCATTTTTTTAAAACATGGCCTTATTGCCCAGAAAAGCAACAGCCTGTATTCCCCCGAGGTACCCAATGTGCGCGAATAGTTTGACTGATATCTGATAAAAAAAAACTGTAGGGAGAGTAATGTTTTGGAATTCCAGCCCCACATGAACCTGTGTTAAAAAATCAAAGTGCCATTATAATAATATTAGATCACCAAACAAGAGGCCCAGGGCCCTTGGGGTCCTGCTTGAACATTTGCCAGGTGAATCCAAGATAGGGTTGTGACTAATGGCAATGTAGCTGAGGTGACTCTATCTTCACAATTTTAAAAAAAATTGGAGGATCGCAATAAAGTAATAGCCTGTATTCCCCCTGATCACCATACTTTCCATCAGTTTGGTTGAATGGATGAAACGTGTCACAACAGTGGGAGCAGTAACCTTTTGATAACTCTTAACATCGGAACTTTTAGCAAAGTGCACCGAATAATCCCAAACTAAACTTGTAGCACCGGACATTACAAATACCCTATATATATTTTTCGTAGGTCCCTGAGTCCCAATTTTATTCCGTTTCGCTCTACGATCAGCCGTTTTCAAGATATTGCACATTTTAGGATTTTCCCATTGACTCCATTTTAAAATTTCAAAGGTGTAGGGTGCCAAAAATGTCAGATCACCAAAATATTTATAACTTTGCATTCCCTTACGACTGCCTTATTTATCATAAAGTTTGGATGGCGTCCGATGAAAAGTGTAGGAGGTACGTTTTGAAATCCATGTTTCTGAGAACTTAACGGGCGATCGCCTGCGCCACGACAGTAGCTCTGCTGATAAAGTCAAGCAGAGCTAAAAATGAGTACCGGTATATCTTATTCGCCGACGGCTTAGATACATACATGTGCATATAAGGAGTGTTAAATGAGCTCACGACTCGCGATTTAACAAACGGGGGCGAGTGTTGAGGCAAAAATCAATATGCAGCTATGTTGTATGTAGCTCATTTCATTCTTTTCATGTCACATTGCCATACAATATCATGTCGGTAAATAGCACCTTTATGCTAATGTTATTTGTTATTGATGTACCGACGTTTAAATAAAGTTTTATCTTGTGTTATGTGCTTCTTGAGAATCTCAAGAAATAAATACAAGTTTATAAAAATAAGGCGTGGAACTACATTGAAACTTGTTAGGGACAAACATTTTGTATGCAGCAGCATTAACAATGAGTATACAGATCCCTGAACGTTCCAGTTCAGTTAAGGAATATTAATATTTCGTAAATACAATGTAGGGTTAGCAACAACGAAACTTCTACCTTTTATTACATATCTAACATATGTGATTGCATATCTAACATATTAAAGATACCCTTTGTCCGTTGATGATTCGGGCAGAGCGGGCCTACATTTATCGCTACAGAATATGCATTCTACATGTACCTTCTCTGTTACATTATACCGGGTATACAACACATTCTATTATGGGATAATTCAATGTCCCCATACTGAAAAACATATTTTCACACAAATAGGCACACATAAAAACACATATTGACACATATAAGAACATATCTCACGCAGTAAAAGAACGCAAGCGGCACTCATTCTAACATAATTTAGCGCTACTTAATCGCAGCAGTAGTAGCTGAGGCTGCAAAGCTTCTTCTAGACACTTGTTTACTTAATATTAAATGTTCGTTCAGAAGAAAATAGTGACTGCTAATTCTGTTAGTGTTACACATACCGTTGCTCATAATGTTTTTTTCATCGTTTTTGCGTTTCATTACCTTGTAGCCGTGGTCTATTTTGAGGGTATCTGCCCCCGGGTATCTGCCCCTCTCACAGACCTGGACCTCAAAACTGTCTTGCTGTTTACTTTAGATATTACATTTCCCATTGGTCTCTCTCTCTCTCTCTCTCTCTCTCTCTCTCTCTCTCTCGATCGATCGATCGATCGATCGATCGATCGATCGAGACACCTCGATCAGTGCCTTTACAGTGCTGGAGCTAGGAACATTCATGGCTTCGTTCTTAGTCTAATTGATATCGCCAAGCGGTTTGCTCATGGCACGAGGAACTACTCTAGTGCCTCCCGTTTACGTCTCTAAAAACAGTGCTAAATACTTTGTGTTTCTTCCAAATGGCCTTATGCGGTTGTTCTCCGCAAGCATCTGCCTTCCGTTCCAGGCAGAACATGTTCAGGATCGTCTTCCTCAGTTTCCTGTCCTTCCAGCCGTATATGAACGGATCCACACAAGGTGACAGCATCACAAACACAAGGACGCACTGATCCACGATGTTGAGCCACAGCGGTTCTGGGGAGGGCATGCCTAGCAGTAGATGAACTAGCGCTTTCAGAAGCTCGGGAACGAAGCAGACATAGAAGACGATCATCAGAATGGCCAGAGTTCTCGTTAGCTTCACGTCTGTGGTTCTGAGACCACCGTCGCCACCTCGGCCCGACGAGGACGACGACGAGTACTTCCCGACCTCTCTTTTTGAGCGTCGGACTGTGTGCAAGATTTTGCAGTAAAGTGACGTGGCCAATACGAACACGAAGCCCAGATGACCTAGCAGAACCGCACTGTGGTAAGGCGGCAGCACCATCGACATCTCGCACAGAGCCCATTGGCGGCTCTTGACCCAAGGGACAACAAGGACAGCCAGGACCAGTGCAGGGTAACCCCAGACCACCGCCAGAACGAGTCCGAGACGCCAGGATCCGCCGCCGTAGAAGCATCTGGAATGGCCGCGGAAAGGGTGGACGATTGCCATATACCTCTCCACAGCAATGGCTGCCATAGTGCACGAACTGACACTGACGGAGTACTGGAGAAACATGTAGCTCAGGACGCACACCACCGGGTTCTTGGATGTAGAGGTGGCCGCGTAATGCGGGACGACGAAGAATGGAATGGCCACGGCTCCGTTAAACAGGTCGCTTACCGCAAGGTTGACTACCAGAGCCACCATGGCTTTGTTGCGACGACGCAGCTGTGGCGTCCTGGCGAAGGCGATGATTACCGTTAGGTTCCCAAAGCATGTCACCAAAGCGACGATGCACTGGAGTGCTAAAAATATGATGACGTTTACACCAGACGCCTGTAGGCCAATCATCATGTTCTCTGTAGAATTGGCGGAACTGTTCTCCATTGCTGTAACAAAGTATAGGGCATGTAAACCAATAAACCAAACATTCAATGAAAAAAATAACGAATGGACCTAATTGGCTTAATTGGGGAAGGAAAGAACACATAAATACACACAAAAAATACAAAACTAGTGCGGGTAGAAACAAACATGTAAACTAATACAGAACTAGACAGTCGGTTTCCTGCAACGCGAGGAGGCATCCCGTTTTTTGAGCATCAGAACACATGCCCATTTTTCCGCAAAGTTGAGCGAAAAGGTGCATTACACCGTAAAACAACCCCAGCATGTATGATAACCTGGGGAAGTCCTTTTCAAACTGGACTCCCCATATATGGCTTCCTACTGATTGGTTAATAGTAACATGGACCTAACTCAGCTCTTTATGAGATATAAGGCTTAAAATCTAGATGACCTTGACTTTGACCTTTCAAGGTCAAATCTCATGGTGTCATTAGACTCGCCATATATGCGTTCCTTTTAACGATTAAAAGTAACAGGGGCTAACTTTGCTCCATTACGAGATATAAGGCTTTAACATTTGGGTGACCCTGACTTTGACCTTTCAAGGCCACTCAAGGTCAATCTAATGGTGCAGTTGGACTCTCCATATATGAGTTCCTATTAGTGTTTAATAGTAACCACATGTCTATCTCTCACCGTTTAGGCAATATATGCACTTGAAAATTTTCTCCCTATCTCTTGTCATTGGGCCAAGATTTTGGCCTCACTCAGGCGCACCTTGCCCCGGGCTATTTTTCTCAAAATTGAATCACATCATCCCTTGGTCCAAAGGAAACCCCCGGTGGAAAATGATGTTGATTGGTTAAATACATTTTGATCAACATGTATGTTGCTTATGAATAATAGTCGGGAAATAATAAAGTCGGGAAATTTGTGTGCAGACCGTGTTAGCCACAGTCATGCAAATATAATCCAGAGAAGGCCCTGACCTTAGGACAACATTTCTGAAATATGATTAGCATTATCCAAGGATTGTCGAAGTAAACTTCGGACAAGCGCTTTTTGACATTTTTTTCTCTTAAAATAGAGCGAAAATGCGAATTATGCTTAAAATCACTGTAAACATCGGTAACAACCTAAGGAAGTCCTATTCCAAATATGAAAGTCATCCAAGGATGTTTGCCACCACCAGACCAGATTTGGTGGTAGCCGGGTGGGGGCGTAGGAAAAAAAGAAAAAGAAAATATCAGAAAAAAACTCGCCCCAAAACATAAGGCATCCGTCCTTTATAACAAGAGGCCCAGGAACCTTTTACCCTGTGCTTGACCTTTGGCCAATGAACCCAAAATAGCTTTACGGATAATGGAAATGCAGCTTAAGTGACTTATCGTCAAGTGCCGTATATTCTGATAATTTGGCAGATCAACAGAAAAAGTCATAGCGTGCAGGGCCCGCTGGGTGGCCCGTGGTGCGGGAGAGTTTTGCGGGGGGGAGTGGACTGGGGTGTGGGGGG
>JAAUYG010081355.1_pt1 | contig 11225 bp, 7 predicted proteins | sample 7278091 | NCBI WGS metagenome assembly JAAUYG01 (sample SAMN14350201, study PRJNA611818) | marine sediment metagenome | isolation source: surface marine sediment (0.6m) | place: French Polynesia: Moorea | collected 2018-08
CCACCCCCCCCCCCCACAACCCCAACCCCCAAACCCCCCACCCCACCCCGGGGGGGGGGGGGCGGCCAATAAAAAAAGTTGTAACCTGGTATTTTCTCAAATGACAGTCGATCTACCTAGCAGGCATACTTAGATTTTCAATGGCTAGTAGTAACGACAAATTAAAGGGGTTGGCTAATGTTATGTGCATTTTGCTAAAGATAAAGCGACTGCCATTTTGCTAAAGTCTTTTCTTGTCTAGTGCTAACCCAGGTAGATATATGTAGATATACCCAATCAAGGAACGAGTCTGGGGTCTCACATACACACACTTCAAAACACAGGGAGAAGTATTTATCATTTTTATGTCAGTGGGTGTTAGGGGTGTGGTTGCTGGGTGATAAGCGGGAACTTCAGGTCTAGAAGGGTTTTCCTGCAGCTGAGGTAGTAGCTCTCAACATCCATTGTACTACTATGACTTTTGCAGCTATACCTTACATAACTTTTTGCATGCCACTGCCAAATTTACAGTAAATGTATGTATGTATGTATGTATTTTTATTCGGAACAACACAAAGGTAATATACAAAGAATGACCTTTCAAATTCTGAAACGGTGACAGTATGATATTAAGGCGATGTGTTAGATCCAGGTCTACCCCCGTGAATCAATTAAGATTCTAACTGGAAATTTAGAAATATATTAACCTAGTACCAAGAAATTTAGTAGTCATCATATCCAGCCAAAGGAGACCTTAAAATGACATAATGATGTTAAAGTACAACATAAACCAGCAATGACGAAATTAAATCTCCATACTATTAATATTAAACGTAATTAAATAAATGGAATGCTGGGTTCTGTGTTTTTCAGCATACAACACCATGGCGCTGTTGCCACATCGACTAAGACTGCTATTCCTGCTTGTCATAGCCTCATCGCTTGTTGTCATGGTGTTGATCTACCAGCTTGGAGATGGAACGGACGTGCCAACAAAATTTATACCCAATTCTGACCGAGAGGTTTGTTTTTAGAGATGTAATTGTTTTGTCGATCTTGATGTTTATGTTGATGTGATAGCTTTATGCTTATTGTCAGTTGTTGATGGCTTTTACCATGTTTCTAGAAAGATATTATTTTAATGTTTACAGGTCTGCCTCACAGGGTTGCACAAGTTAACCAGAATTGAAATAGGCAGTTTTCAAAAAAACATAGGGGAGGATTTTGCTTGAAAGTGTTTAACATGTTTCATGTACGCTGGAATGTAGGTTTGCAAAATGTATTCGTCTACCCAGAATTTCATGATAAATCCCACATCTTCCATGCAAATAAATTTAGCAGTCACTGTAGTGTATTTGCAATGAGTTTAAGTACAGTGGTCCCCCTCTTATAACAACGCCCATTCTGACAAGCAATTCTGTCCTTGTTACATGTATTAGAAAGGTGTCCTTTGGTGAGAGGGAGCATTACACACATTCATAGTACTTGCTGCCAGGAATTTCTGTCCTTTCTAGAGGGGTGTCCTCTCTAGAGTGTCCTTCAAGAGAGGGCCCACTGTATCTGTAATGATTAACAGTTGTGAACATTTTAGTCATTGCTTTGCTGTTGGTTTTCTCCAGTTCCACTTTGACATCCACATAGCGTCCAGAGTAGGTGACACATCTCACAGAGACAGAGGCAAACAGGTGGGTCACTGTGGACTGTTGGTCTGTGTTTATTGTTTTAGATGGGACAATCTTGAACGCTACAGAAGTTAAAAAGTAAATTTCACTGATCTTTTTCAGTACATGTACATGCATTTACAGTCCTTCGACTCTTTGCATCTTGGTCGCTGTGTTCGCATCTAATGAACATGTATGCTTTGTATGCTCTTGATTCCTTCTAAAAATGTAATACTTCTGAGCTTTTTTGTTTAAAATCTATGGAAGGATTTATATCTTTACTGATGCAGATTACTGTAATACTAGAATTGGGAATTAATGGTTCTTTTTTCGAACCATGCACATGTTTGTAGGGAATATTAGGGGAACTATTCATGAATGCAATAACAGCCACAACAATATTATTATCATACTGAGTGACAGCACGCACCAATCAAGCATCTTAAATAACACCTAGAATTCGGTAAACATGGTAAATGGTGATTGTTGAAGATTCCCAGCATTTTATACAGATGCCGTTTACACTACCAAACTAATGTAGTCAGTCTAAAATACTGCTTACCCTGGTAACCATTGCTAGTAAATGTAGCATGATATATCTGTATTGTACTTTAAGAAACATTTCCCATTTGTCTGTTCCAGCGCAGTGTGGTAAAGAAAAGAATCCAGGTAGATGAGGAAGATATTTACATCTGGAATTCCCCCGGGGAACTCCAGAACAGGCCCAATCCAGAGATGACATTGGAACCTCAGGGCAAAGATGATACAGACATCTTCTATTTTGATGCTGTGCCAGAAGACAATAACTTGAAACATAAACATTCAGAGGTTCGCTTGAAAACGAAGATGCCGAAACAACCAGGCAGGAATGAACCTGAGCAGGGGCGCAAATTTTCCCGCACTAGAAGCGCTACTGAACTGAAAGCAATCAAAGGCAAACTTTCAGAAACGCTCTCTGAGTTACAGAAAAGCAAATCACAACCCATGGATGCCGACCCTTGGCAAGGTGAGCATTCCACACCAAACCAGACCCCAGCCAGGGATACTGGGGATCAGACAGTCAGGGTACCTGCCAATGTCAGATCTGGAAATGTCACGTTGGTGACAAAGTCTATGGCTGAGATAGAGCGGGAGATTAAGGAGATCACGAGGAAGATCGACAAGCACCTGTCCAGTTTGAGGGAGAGTGGGGAGGAGGAGCGACAGGTTCTGGCTGAGGAGTGGCACAAACTGAGAGAGCAACAACACTTGCTACTGGAAGAGAAAATTCGGTAACAATAAAAGATTATAAAATGTATTAAGATCAAATCAAGGGTGCATATATCTTTATTTACATGTTCCTTCCAACGGCACAGATTTTAAACATACCGGTAACTTTAAAAAGATTGAAATGTATTAAGGCATTTTTACAGATGATTTATACATGTTATATACATATGATCTTATTATATCATATACTGGTACATGTACATGATGGCTTTTACAGTTATGCTTGCTGTCTGTAATAATAAATTGCTTTATTGTTGTCAATACAGCTTGTGATATTGAGCTGTTTGTTGAAAGAAATATTTCATTATGTTGATGCACTGACTATTTTGTAAAGTGTCGGATAATGTCAGGTTTCAGAAGGGTTTAGGTCAGTGGATGGGGCGACAGCCTGGGGAGAATCCACTCCACAGCGGCCGGCTGCCTCCAACTGACCCCCGGCACTGGGAAGGTCTGAACAGCACTGCGGTGGAAACACGTTATCCAGGAATTCTGTTTTCACGAGAGTACGCACCGCAGGAGTTTGTGGAGAAAGTACCAGAAAATGCAGTGGGAGGAGACCAAGTGATGGGAGCACGGGTTGACAACATCAAAGACATGACAGCAGGGCAGGCAGAGGAACGCTTCTACCAGTAAGTCTAACTCACATATCCAACTTGTTTAATTGGTAGTGTTATTGTTTAGTCTACAGCAAGTTAATACCTAGATCAAGAGGTATGGGAAATCAAAAAGTTAGAACCCTTCTTTTTTTCCATGAAATTATTGTGGATGTTGATCTGCAATCTGCACAGGGAGGAGTGAACTTATTTTGTAAAATTATTTGGGAAAGTTTTTGCTAAAATTAAGACACTATTAGATTCTTTCTTAAATGTTTATAACACTAAGAACGTTGGAACACTAGGCATAGTGAGCATTATTTAAATGTTTTTCAACATGTTTAATACAGGGTAGTTATGTACACATGATGTATGAGATGGTAATGACTGTCTTTAGCACATAAGATAGTCTGATATCTTAAAGACAGTTTTACCATGGGAATCACATTCCATATGTCATGTGCTTTCCTTACCAGATAAGCAATGAGCTTAGTAAACTTAGTGTAGCTACTTATGGACAATGAGAGCTGACTCTACCTATTGCATATCGCCAGGTTGGTTACCATGACACATGTAGACTGTGGAGATATCCGTCGTCTAGGTAACACGGAAGACGGGGGCTGGGATGTGTGTGTGGCCCAACCCTACACACCAAGGAAGGGCTGCCTGGTGTACTCATTTGGGTAATACACTTGGCCTTTCTAACATGACACCCACCAAGTTTGCAGCAAGTTTACAGTGAGGTTGTTATCTTTCTGTACACCTGTCTAATCCTATAGTCAGAAGGTAGATATACAGGCATTCGCCAACCACAGTTAAACTATTTCCATGTCTATGCAGTGTCTGGTACATGCATGTTTCCCAGCTTAAAATACAAAATCAAATAGAGGTATTCTCTAGATGTTGGAAAAGCACTGAAATGTTTCATCTGTTGGTGAGACCAGATCAGACTGTTTACAGACGTTAACTGTACATTTTGTATTATAAATTTGTGTAACCTCCGTGATAACTTGTGTTTGTGTGGTACAGGTACAGAAAAGTTGCAGCACCAGATGTATTGAGAATATGGGGACATTTGAAGTGCAGGGTTGGACATTAACTTATTTTGAGACTTGTCCTGTTGGACAAGTGAGGGTAATTTTCACTTGTCCGAAATGAAGATACACCTGCCCAAACTTTTCTGGTTGGTACTATTTGGCAGGATTTTATGTTTCTGGAACTGTTTTGGCATAGAAAGGGGTTCATATCATTACTTGTCCTGTCGGACAAGTGGCGTGGGAAGTTCAGTTGTCCAACAGTTTATTTACCTAGAGTAAAGTAAAGTATTACCATTGCTGTGTTTATTAATGTTGCATCAAAATATAACACTGCTGCATTCCAGTTTATTTGTCATTTATTTATTTTTTGCAGTATAAATTTCGACTTTGCATTTGATGATGCGCTGGCAGCTACATTTGGCTGTGAAATTCGGGCGTTTGATCCTAGGTGAGCTATCTGTAAGGTGACATTTATGCCACAGGCTACATGTGAGCATGTGCCGAGTTCACTGTCTCTGCTTGTATAGGGACCTGCTGGGGTATTGTATGTGTTTTGATGTACATAATGTAAATGTCGCACCGGTTGTAAAATAAATCCCTGTGTTGTAACTGGTCCCTATGCCCCTTGCTCTTGTTTTCTGCAAATTTCGTTACCTGTCGAAAGTCTTTACTGCTTACAGCACACTTTCCTCCCTCTGCATGCTTTTAGGGAAATTTTGACTGAGCACATGAGAGGCTTTTTCCTTGTGATATAGGTACTGTATAATATACAGTACCTAGAGAACCTGAGTACCTGAGAGAGTACCTGAGAACCACCCTATTCCACAATATACAGTGTATATTGTGGAATAGGGTGGTTCTCATGTATAACTGGAGCATGTGAAACTAACCCAGATTCCCAGAATAAGCTAACATTACCTGTTAAGAAAATTTCTGTTGTATAACGTCACAGAATTTGCTGTTGCATCATAGCAGCGCATGGATATCGTGGAGTTGAAGCACAGCGAGAGAAAATCCCTGCGCTGTTAGGATGTAACAACAAATTCTGTGATCCCAAAGGTTTTATGTTGAACGTGGGAAACTAAAACTCTCTATTATATTTCTGTTATGTTACTAACTTGGTTATCAACTTATCACCACCTTTTTGTGTCCCCGACCGCACTTGTCAATATATTTGCATATTACATGTATTATGCACAGAACTTTAAACCAGCTGTACACGGTATTGTTACCTGCACTCAGTGTCACCATTGTCACAGCTTGGCTATTACTCCCTACATCGTGACCCATTATTCATTGATAAACAGTGAAACCAGCTCTAAAGACCACCTGTATATAAAGACCACACCTGCTTATAAAGACCATGCTTTACAGGTCCCCATGGATATACTTTCCATATTATTGAACCTGTATATAAAGACCACCTGTGTATAAGGACCACATTTGTTGGTCCCTAGGGTTACCTTTATATACAAGTTTCACTGTGGCCGTAACTAATAACAATACAATCCAGGATTCCGTGGTCCAGGCAGTCTTGTTGTAGTCCAGGCAGTGTTTCTGGCCTACTGTTGTCAGTGCACAAATATAATCATTTAAGTACATGTAATGATTACCAAATGTAGTTTGGAATTCATACTTGAAATGATCTTGGTCCTTTATATGTGTACATGAGAATACATGCAGGTTACAGCAGTTTATATAGACACTGACATGTTTTGTGGTGTTTGCCTCCCAGTATGAATGTGGGTGACCACATGCACTCCAGTCAGGTGTATTTCTACCAGCTGGGTATCGGCGCACTCAACACTGTCACTCCTAATGGCTGGAGACTGGAAACCCTGCACAGCATCATGAACAAGCTGGGACATCTCAATGTAAGTGGCAGCGGGACGGAAACTGGAGGGGCAGAATATATCATACACCAGCTTTAGATCAAAGAATTCTCTAGCTGTTCAGCAAAAGTTAACATGGTACACAACTGCAATTTATTTTTCTTATAATATATCATAGAGAAAAAGGTCTTGGTAAAAATTATGAAATGTCATCTTTCCGGAAAAAAAATGCCTTGTCAATCCCCGTCAGGTATTTTTCTCGTGCAGTTGTCTCTTAAACAGGTTAACATGCACTTAAAAAAGGTTTTAACAAAACATGAAGTAAACTGTGATCAATTTGAATGTTCGTACAAAGAAGTAATAGAAAATTCAAGGTTCTGGATATGAAGAGTCAAAAAGCAAGTAAAATATTTGAATCTTCACATTTCTGATAAATATAACAGTGAGATATCTTTCTTACCTCTGATAATTGTGACACCATGGGGCCATGTTGTCCGCTGACAGTGCAGTGATTACTTACACCTTACAGAACATTGTCATCTGTTTCAGCATACCATTGATCTGCTGAAGATGGATATTGAGTTTAACGAGTGGACGAGCCTGCTCAACATGTTAGAGGATGGAGTCCTACGTTACGTCAAGCAGCTATCCCTGGAAATTCACACCCCGGAGGTCTATCTCATAGCTAGACCCAGCACCAAGGAAGACTTTGTCCGAATGTATGAACCTCTTCTGGGCCTGGAGAAAGCCGGATTTCGGAAATTCCATTTCACGTACAACTCACTTGGGAAATACACATCTTCCAGAACCGGGAAATTGCGGACCTGTTGTTATGAACTGTATTACATTAATATTAATTTCTTGAAGTTTTGAAATGTTTTGTACTTTGCACATTCCAGGGTATATCTCTCCTGTCAAACAGCATTCCGCACAGCATGCCATAGTGTTCAATGTATAGAGTACCACATCAATGACGTTTGGTCAGTTTCCATGGTAACTATATAGTGGTTACTGCCAAAAAATATTTTGTATAATTATGCCGAAATTATTTCATGCAAATACATCTAGTTAATAATCAGCGATAATTGTGCTATAAATTCAACAGTTATTTAATTTTGGTGCCAATAATTTGAAGAACTTATGATTTTGAACATTCCATGAGCATGGTGAGGTCAGAGTTTACCATACCCTATGTGCAGTATAGTATATAATAGTGTAATATGTATTTATTTTCTCATTAATCATATATTAACATATACCGTCTGTAGTCATAGAGTTTAAAATGTTAAGATTGAAAGCTTGTGGCGTTATGAGCTGTGGAAAAATAATTCCGCATCAGCTACTATTACTTACCCACGTATTTGTTTAAGCTTTGTGGTTCAATTTATACATTGATTGTCCATTATTTTACATTCCATTTTACTGATGTTTAACTGTATGAGTTGATCTTTTAGATTTTTTTTATGATTCACTTTTCAATATTTTACAGGCACTTTGATGCGAATTTTGTGTATAATTTGAGTATTTTAATTTATATTCTACAATTTATAAAATTACATGTACCTCCCATGTAAAGTGCCCTGCTATGCATGTTACATTGCTGTGTTTATGGACATCAAAATTCACATGTAAATACACATTTGGATGTATTGAAGGTGTGTTTCTGCCCACAATGCTGCAATGTCATATCCACAAACACAAGCAAAGTGTACAGACAGTTTGGCTGGCTGGCCAGTCCTGACTAAGCATTAACAGAACCAGGGCCCAGGTTCACGAAACTATCATTGATCTCTGAGGAATTAGTACATGCATGAGACCTAGTGATTCTTGCATGCTGGGTAATGGCATAACACAAGCACTGGCATTTTTTTCATGTACAAAGTCCTGAAGTAAAATATGATGATAATTAAACCACTCATTTACAGACAAAGTAGGACTATCTCGTATAGTACTTACGAAAAATATTCAGGCCGGCAAATGAAGCATTTGTTTTTATTTTCGCAATTTCATCTGTGATAAACCGCCAATGTATGGAGACATCGTGTCCCACTATTCAGTAATGCATGTGCACATTGCATTAAAAACACCTAACCCCTCAGATGTCTATATGATATGTTATTGATGTCATTGGGTGGTGTGTTTTGGGATGAATTATGTTGATACATAATGATGGTTTAAAAACATGAGCCCAAACTGGTAAGCTTCTGCCAAGAATTCTACAAAAAAATGTGTTAAAACTTGTAGTCCTGTTAAACATACTCTATTTTCAAACAGCCCGTGATTGCCGTATCCAGAGTACTAGAGATCTTGTTTGATATGTCGGCAGTGTGTGCTAGCTGTACAGAACTGTGAACTGTGTTACAGTTACTGTGCAGCATGACCTTCTGTGTTCTAGTCATATCTTGTATTTGTATGCTGGAGTGATATTTATGAGTTAATATTGTCTTCCAGGTTGCTGATGTTCTAACATTCCAATAAGCTTATATACGCTTTGTGTTTATGGTGTAGTTGTATGGTATATTACCCAGGCATTTGTAGTATTATGTTTTTCTAGTTCTAGTAACCACGTAGTCGTGCCTATCCCAATATGTATCAGAAAAAAAAGTCTGGAACACATTTGAAAAAAGTGTTTCTAAGGTTCATTCTCCATACAAGATGGTCACGAGGTTTGACTTTTTTCTGCTAAGAGAAGAGGCATGGGTGTGATTCGAACCCGGGCCTTTTCTGTTAAAGAAAAATATCCAAATACTATACAGCATATGAAGCCATCACCTCTGCTGCTTTCACCACAGAGCCTGCTGGCAAGGTCAGCACCAATATTTCACTTTGCTGCTCTGGTAGTAACAAGGAAGGCTGCTGCTGGCTATAAACTAATAATACTCATATACAATGCATTGACGAATTTGAGCGTGATGGTCGTACATGGAGGAATTATCTTTCTAAGAAAGTATCAGCACTAAGTTTGAATATTTACTGTTATGATTGTCATAAACGCCAATATCAGGGCATTTGGGGCATGAATAGATTCCAAGGCATGTTGTAATTTGTACTTGACTGCTTCCTGTTATGTCTGCCCTCACTGAGCGAGTGCAAGGCAACCGCTGTGGGCCAGTGTGGAATGTAAACTTTCTGGTTGGACTGGATGGTCCAGGGATGAGGGGTCACGTCACTTTCACACGTATAATATACTTTGAAAATTTGAAGTTTTGACTTGAATGACTAAGTATGTAGAGAACAGTACTGTGGCCCTAGTTCCCTAAATACTTGTTGCAAGTATCTTGATATATGTACCGGTACTTTATTGAACACTTGAGAACATTTTGTGTGATATTTTTTCTTTAGGCTTCTCATGATTATATAAGTTACGTGATCTGACAGCCTATATGTGTAGATGAACATGATAGATACCTTTAGTAAATACTTGACATTATATCCTTTAAAGGATACTGCTCAGATACCTGTAAGACTCAGTTATGTAAGATAAAGTGTGATATGTCATTGTTTGAAAACAAATATCACTGATTTGGGGGGAAAAATAACTGACTTTTTTTTTGCATTAAATATTCGACTTGATAATAGCTCCTTCAAAGACTTTGTGGGCCAGTAAAGGCTTGGTATTGGAAATTGTTGCTGTCCTGTGATGATATTGAATAAACTGAAGAAATAATGTGGTCTTTCGATGTACTTGTTCAGTGGCCTGTACATCATATATATAGCTTCATTAGCTGCCCATCTTTCTGTCCAAAGTGTTTGCAAGTTTATGACCTTATTTTAAAGATTCCTTGGAGTTCATGCACAATACCCCTCTGCATAGAGTTGGATCTATGTTTTGCTTCTGGTATATTAATAACATCACAGATGGGTCAACTCCACTGTGTGGCTGTTTGCTACTGACGGCATAGTGTATTGATAGAGATTGTCGCCATATGACCATTAAGTTTTTAGAAGGCAACCTGGCCACCCGCCATGAATGAGCAACACATGTCACATGGAATTCAGTGTTCCTAAGTGTGCCATTCTTGTATAACCAGGAAACCTCTCATCCATGGTTACCTTATGAATGGGGAGAAGGTACCTAGAACGGATGACCATAAGTACCTAATGGTTATAATCAACAATAAGTTTGTAAATCGCATATAATCAAGGTGTCCACAAGAGCAAACCGGGAGCAAGCCGTACTCTAGGACTCGCCAATACGACCAAGAGATGTCTTACAGGATTTTCCATGGTCAAGTAAACATTACCAAAATCTGTCATGATGGCTGGCAGCCACATTAGATGCCACCACCAGTATGAGCTCAGGCTGATCCCCCACATATACCCAACCAATTCGCCAGAAATGTTTGTATGTGCAGGGCAATATGCCCTGTAATCTGTGCATAATGCCCTAGCAAGCTGTAGGTGCTGAGACTATCAATTTCTTTCAGGTGGTCACACTCTCTTCCATGATGAATCTATAATAACTGCCAGGGGCTCATGGTTTTTAGCTCTGCTTGACTTTGTCCAGCAGAGCTACTGTCATGGCGCAGGCGTCCGTCCGTCCGTATACTCAAGTTTCTCAGAAACCGCTGCATGGATCCAGGCCAAATTTTATGGGAAGCTACCTATCCACCATATCTCCAGACCATTTTTTTTTCTTTTTTCAATTTTCAAATTTTTACGATTTTTTTTCTTTTTTGTTAACATGGGACCCTATGGGAGCAAAATTTTAAAACGCTACTCCTCCTCCAGTTTTCATCCGACCTGCGCCAAACTTTATAACAAATAATGTGATGCTGAGGAAATAAAAAGTTATGGTATATATTGGCGATCTGCCAAAATTTAAAAATTTGTATGGGACTTTGAAATTTTAAC
>JAAUYG010081801.1_pt1 | contig 11225 bp, 7 predicted proteins | sample 7278091 | NCBI WGS metagenome assembly JAAUYG01 (sample SAMN14350201, study PRJNA611818) | marine sediment metagenome | isolation source: surface marine sediment (0.6m) | place: French Polynesia: Moorea | collected 2018-08
AAAGGCCAATTGCTCAAATGGAAGGAGATGGCTTGGAATCGGGCTTTCATCTTAACTTGACCTTGCCAGACTCTCTTTTGTTCATTATTAAGTCGTGGTGGCAGTCTTGACTGACTGGCAACTGAACACCATGAAGGTGGATTTAGGTGATGTGGCTAATGCCTGGCCTCAGAGGCAGCCACTGTCCTATAAGGTATGCATCTCAATGCAGGTACACACAGTACAAAGTAGACATTGGACCTGACATGTCAGAACCTTGCAAAAGAGACTGGTAAATGGGTGTGATTATCAGAAAGAAATTAGCAGGAAAAAAAGTAACAAAGTACATAAGAGCAAAAACGTAATTGGAAAAAAGTAAAAGAAGAAAAGTAGCAGAAGAGAAGTAACAGGTCCAGTAATACATGTATTCCAGCTGCAGCATACAAGAGTACAGGCACATGATGAAGTGCAACCATTTGTGAATTTTTAAATCAAAGAGGATTCTATTTTTTGTAAGGCTTTTAAGCTAGGCAGTTCTGGATGTCAATCTCAGCACATATTTCTCAGAGGTATTGTGCAGAATATACATGTAACAGTATATCGCCTGAGGCATGGTATCATCCATTGTCCTATATTAAAGCACGCAGCTATTACCCCCCGGTACTCACATTGCAAGTAGCTGTGCTTGCAGTAGTGGCCAAAGTCATTTCGAGTGACTTGTCTCGACCAATCAGAAGCAGTTGCTTACAACCAGACAGAATCAACAATTACCGCTGTTTTAAGTGTTGTCACAGTGACGGCAACATGCTTATATATTCAAACAATGGACATTCTGTCTTTATTAATCGCCTGCTTTCAATAAGTAAAAAGTCAGGCACTTCTCAGAGCGTTTCACACAGTGTGTAGAGGATGCAACAAGGTGGTTACACTTTTGAGAAGACTCTGTTGCCTTACCATATATAAGGAAGGTGATTTAATGCTGAATGGGTCTAGTGGTCAATGAAACCAGAGCCTCAGTGTGTGCTCGCATTATGGCTCTCATAAGCCAGAATGCGCATCATCACACATGATGAGCATGATGAGTGATCCAAGTGTGATGATTGTAACAATCCATGTATGCATTTTTCTTGATGTACTATTATAGATGTTGTGTCATCAGTCAGAAAATGAAATATTACCTCCCGATTCTATGTTGGGTGTATGTTCAAGGTGTTGCCAGCCAGCAGACTATATCAATGTGAAACGTACTTGTATGACAATTATATCATGTATGTTTAAAGTTCACTTTGCCGGACCCCTGAATATTGAACAACTGATAAATGTAAACCATATTACTACCTGTCAGTTACAGTCTAGTCGAAACAAACTGTTCTAAAACGCTTATCAAGCACCATGGGATGACTGGTGCTCACTCTTGAACTCGGAGGAAGTGCTTCTGTTTGAAGTTAACATCAATTATAGTTAAAATTACACTGTGAAAATTATATAGTGATGAATGCATAGATGTACATGTTCACATAATCATCCTTGATGCCTCTTGTTTCAGCCCTCCTCTCTGGTACTGTGTGATTCCCCAAGGAAGTGACATAGAGCTGTGCACTGGAGTGCAGCCTTGACACACATACACTGTGTTCTGCATCCCTTTTTGCAGCCGTAACCTTACCCCTAGTACATGTAGTACCAATAGTTGCCTAGTAATGCCTACATGCCTCAGTTGCCTCTGGGAGGGTTGTCTAGTATATGTCCCAGCCCTTATCTGTGTAAACCAAACCCCAGTCACTTGACGATGGTAGCTCTGGTGTGGACCTCATCATCTGGCACCAACAGTAGCCGGCTTGGTGGCAGCTCTCTTGATGTGCTGTTTCAGGGCTTCTCTGGTTGGTAGGAGAGCCTCAATTGACCTGCCATTCTGGGTGAACAAATACTTGGGACACTCATTGACATGTTCTTGGCTACTGGTGTGATCATAGAGCACAACAACAAAATGCTCTAGTGCATCCATGTGGTCATCTCTGGCTAAAGGAGTTGGCATGGTGGCCAAGGCAAAGAATGCTGTTGTGACATCACGAGTTGCCTCATCACAGACTTTCCAGGTTTCCCATGCTTTTTTCTTCCCCCTGCCTCCAAGGCTTGAAAAGGTGTCACATCCAGTAAAGGCTTGGAAGAATGGCAACCCTTGACACTCATTAAGTCCCTGGGTGCCACAGCCATCTCGTGATCTGCCAAGAACCTGAAGTTTTTCCTGTGCCAAAAGCAACCCAGAGATCTTCAATGCCCAGGCGTCCAGCTGCTGTCACAGCAAGCACTATGACATCAGTATCTACTGTGCGGATCAACACTTTGCTGTATCCCTGTCTCGCAGCATCTTGAACATGGAGTAGAATTCTAGTGTCAGCCTCCTCATGGCTACAAGGGGCAAGACCATCAATATCTCGGGCCTGAGTACAAACCACATCTTTGTGGTAGGTGCTGATGACTTGTTTGTCTGTGTCTACTTCTGTTACCCTGGTAGCTAGGAAGTCAAACAGCTGTTGGCATCTGTATGAAGAAAGGCATGCCAGTTTCCAGGAACGATACTAGATGGCTCGACTCGTCTCTCCTGATGCCTTTGCCTCGTTTCTTATTAGCATCTGCCTTCTGTGAGGTATTCATCCCAGACAACATCCACCCTGCTCATATGCTGCAGTGGAGATGTGATGTATGGCAAAAATTGTTGTGTTGCATACTCGTTGAAAGTCTTTGCTGTGCCAGGTGGTGGCATATTGATGATTGCTGCACCATCAAGGATGATGACTCCAACTGCTGGACTAGCTTCCTGTGAAGGGACCAGATCTTTTAAGCAGCCAACCAGATCAAACTTTGTTCCAAAGTCTCATTTTGCCCATGTGTGAGAGCGCTGGAGGACATTCTTGGTTCTCATGTGTGAAGAACTCATCTACCGGTACATGTTATAGAAAGCCAATACAATGGATTACCTGTCTCGAAAGACCAGACCCCATAATTGGACATACAAATGTGGTCTGTCAGAACAGGAAGTCTTTTGCAACAGGTTCAATTACATTGAAATGTAGGACCTAAGCCAGGAATACATGGTCCTCATCAAGACAGGTAGTCTAAGGTCACTAAGGAATTAATATAGTTTAATTATATGCACAGTTTTAATGGAATAATGAACAAATGCATGGTAATTAATAAAGTAGCCTTTAAAATGAGGTCATAATATCAGCAACCACGATTCCTGGCATTCACAGCATGCATTGAAGAAGCACCAATTATTTATGATCCTCATGCAAGTCTTGAGTTTCCCCTGCAGGGAAAAACAAGACCATGGCAGTGCATTATTCTATTGAGGGGACACAATGGTTCCTTTGCCCATCTTGGTTTACCACCGGAGGGGATGGCCTAATATGGTCTTGTCGACATCATTGGCAGGAAGAGCAATGCCAAGACAAAAGCCGTTAACAGCCTAAATCCCGCTCCTGTCTGCCCCAGCTCGGCCATTCTACCTGGAAGCTGGTAATTGATAATCGATCCTGAAAGTGGTTGCGGATGACTCGCCACTGCCTTGACAGGACCATAGAATTGTCTTCCCGTCATCCACCCGCCTGCCTACCGTGAGCACCAACCACGACTGACATTCAGACCACCTTATCTGATAATCTATAGCGTATGGGATTAAACATGTTAAACAATAATAGGGGAAAAGATCGAAGCTCAAAGTTAGTATGAGACATAATTCTGCTTTTGTGGCAGTACATACATGCAGCGTGCTGAACAGTGGGCTTTCTGCAGACTTATAGCTGGCACACAATATGCAGTACAGTTCTCTGGCTAATAAGGCCACCTGATTTGCCAAGAATCTATGGCCACATTAGACTGATGGTCTTTAGTGAGTAGAATCAAACACATTGATAGTAGTACATGTAGTGGTAATTTTAGCCTTACTGCAATATTAGAAAGTCAGTGGCATCTGTTGAGAGCAGACAATAATAGAGGGTCCACTGTACATTGTTCCATGTATTTAAGTATAGCGGAGTTTGTTTGTTTTTTATTAAGAAATGGCACATTTTTCCTAATTCTGCAACAGCATTGAATAAATTGTGTACTAGGTTAGTTCCAGGGCAAGAATCGTGGGGACATCTGTATTCCCCATGTTCATAACATCAAGATTTAATTTGTCTCCGGAAAAAAAAAACCCACATCTGTATTCATTCCAGTAACAGCTCAAGTCCCCAGACAGTCCAACATTACATCAGTGGTTACTATGCGTGGATCGATAGAAGAAAGTCGCCATCAAGCTCAGATTCTTTTTAACCTTGCCAATGGGATTACTACAAATTACACCAGTGCTACAGATGGTGCTTGGTCACGGGGCAGACCATGACGCGCTGGTCTACAAAATTCTGATGACTCAACAGCAGCAATCAGCTTACATACATAGTGTTTTAATCAAAATGATAAGATTTTCACCGATCCATCCTCCACGTGAGATGATGAAAAAGGACGTATGAGTGCCATTCCAATCCAATCCTTTTCCATGAAAGACAAACACCTAAATGTCATACAGCTTACAAGACAAACAAACGTAAGGCAAACACCTAAATGTCATACAGCATACAAGGCCACTGTAAGACAAACACCTAAATGTCATACAGCATACAAGACCACTGTATGACAAACACCTAAATGTCATACTGCATACAAGACCAGTGACAAACACCTAAATGTCATACAGCATACAAGACCACTGTAAGACAAGCACCTAAATGTCATACAGCATACAAGACCACTGTAAGACAAACACCTAAATGTCATACAGCATACAAGACCACTGTAAGACAAGCACCTAAATGTCATACAGCATACAAGACCACTGTGGCTCTGAGCTGCTTTGATACTGAGTCTGCTGGCATCTTATGGCCGTTATGCTGCATTTCAGCTACGATGTATAGTGGTGCTGGCTATAGCAGTAACTACTCCCAGTTTATATTTTCTTAAAATTTGGTATATTTATTTATTTATTATTTATTTAATTAGGGGTGTAACGATACATATGAAGCATGAGACGAGACATCTCGCGGTACATGGGCTACAAGACAATACATATCGCGAGACTACCAATGAAATACCAAATATAATTTCACATGTCATGACTTGATTTCATAAACATGCAGATAAGTCATTCAAACTTAAGTGTGCCCCTGCTGCCTCAGAAATGTTCAAATTTTTGGTAGAATTCAAATTCCTGGCAGTTAGTACAGTTATCGTAATGTTTCACCTTGCCAAAAAAGAAACACTGCGAAAAGATTCCTTTCTAACTGGTTCCAATACTAGCTGTGAACCCTACAAAGTAAAATATATGTTAAATTTATGTATTCTATGTGAAATACACTCTAACATTACATAGAAGTAATGTATAGGACAGACAAATTCTTGGTAATTTGCTTCAAAATTTTATCCACGAGATCTCACGAGACTGCTTTGCTGTACAATACATTGTCTCGTGGACTCTAGTCTCACGATACCACAAGACACGAGATCTCGTTACACCCCTAATAACAAACAACCAAGAGTACCGGTAAATATAATATGCTGTATTTTCTACGTTTACGCAACAGAAACACGGCATGCCAGAAGACAGTGAAATTGAGGCAGATTACCATGATTACCAAATTGCATTTAGCATGGTAATGTGGCTTAGATGATGTGGCAGCTCCATGCAAAATCAGGCGATACATATAGCATAACCTATATTAAATCAGTAGCAAAGTCCATCAGTAAACTTTCTACAAAAAATTCTGCCGTACTAGTATCTTGGAATACACCCATGGAGAAGAAGAGACAACCTCCCCCCCAAAAAAAAAATTTCTTTCCAGTACTATAATTGTACACGTTGTACAGGCTCAACGTGTAATATTTTTAAAGTGGTTGGAATGAATCTTTCCGAGGCTGCACAGAAACTGAAAACTACATGTACATGCTAACTCCAAATCATGTGATTCTAGCTCACGCAGACAAATTCCGCTGCATGATACCCTCACCTTCTAAACATGAATATTGGTATTCTCCATTATAAACCACTGTACGTGATTCAATTTATAATGAACACAGCTGGTTGACAAGCATTAAACAAGACAACATACCGGTACAACACATCACCACACACATATGATACAAGTGAATACCAAATACCATGAATACAAAATACATGTACATGTAGCACTAACTTGTCGCATACAGATATACAGACAGTAATATGGCAAAAAAATTTCCTGAGTACCAATCACTGCTGGTGAACCAGAAAATAATACTAATAAAATATCACCATATTGTGGCAAAACTGCCATATATAACATGAATTACATGTATAAATACATATTATCATCCATGTGTAGACCAACTTTCGACACGTGTACGTCACATACATGTACATTACAGTTAGATGCCATATGGGTCACCAGACACCTGTACCAGCACTATTAGTATTTTCAAACAACAGTGTGCATGTGCTCGATACTTCCAAGCAAGAAGAAACACGAGAAATCTGCATATCAACAAGGCTTGAAGTTACTCTAGTAGTAAACATAGTGGCGGCACTACCATGATTACTAAGTAGTACTCGTGTTCTGATGTTATTAGCTGCAATGTTAGCAGGTTAGTGAGAAATGCTATTTGTTACCAAACCTGGTAAAAAGGGGGCTGAGGGCGAAAAACTAATTTTCACCAGCCATTTGCTAAAAAAACAGGATACATAATACATGTACATGGATCATGTGGATGCTGCCTTTAAAAATACAAATTATGCATGTTACTTGGGATTGGCCAATTAGCAATACGGGTATAGTCATCACTCATGATACTTATGTACGTAATATTTGGAGGGGTGATACTGTGGCAAAGTTTAAGAATGAGAATTTATAAAGCACATATTGTAACTGCCCACGGTTTTCTCTCTTTTGCCAGTCCTGAACCTTTTTTCTTGCTGAAGACTAAAAGGTCACACTAATTGTACAAATCTATGCACAGAAAAAAGTTGCTGACCCAGCAACAGAGTAATGTAAATTCTAACAAGTCTTTAGCACGTTTGTTTAAACACTATTTACCATGGTCTGGCTGGAGCTGATAAGGACATGTAGCACATGGTGGGTGGAACATGTGGAACGTTTGAAGAGGGGGGGGGGGGGGCTTAGTTGTTCCTTCGACATGTGGGACAAATCACCAAGGTTACAGTGAGCACTGAGCAGTAACTTAGGGACCTTCTTGAAGCATTTTTTACCCTACAGGCTACTTGCTGATGATACTAGTATAATAGCCTGTACATACATCAATATGTGCAGATTCAGTCAACTTGGCTCAACGAGGTGTTAAGTGGTATTACAGAAAAGCAGGCCAAGTGTAAGATTTATGCACCTGGGCGCGCAAATAGCAGAACACCAGTTAGTATGTTACTGTGCTAAAGAAACTTACAAAGGTCATCCGCTTATTCAAATTCGGAAACTTTATGTTTTATATATGATCAAACTTAAGTATGTTGTGTAAGTGTTCATAATGTCCTGTGCAGTCAAGTATGGACTGGAGTGCAGTGAACTGTGAATAGCACTACACAAAATTTTAGGTCAAAACTAAGGCGATTGTCAGAATCTTAGCTTACAACACAAATTATTTAGACAACCGACAATTCTTATGACATGTTCGATTTACATCAGTGCTATACCGCAGTCAGACTTTTAGGCGTCTACCTATGGTATGCAGCTGCTTTAATATTACTATATTTAACGATGTGATCACCTATTCAAATTTTACGTCTGGTCCGACCACATGGTAATTACACCCTCCGCATTTCTTTCACGTCTTTCATATTTCATAACCACGCTGCCATGTGACTATTGTGGCTGCTACACAGGAAACAAAAATCTTTCGCAGTTTCACACAAATCATGGGCACATGCTTGAATCAATTTTCGACATCTGGAGCCTTCTTTAATAATAGATATTACATGTGTTATGTATATAACTTATGTGGCACATTTTCTTCCGGGACTTTTGCCCTGGTTGTTACTCTTGCCTACATACATGTTATAGGCCACGATACATACAGAGGCTTGAACTTGTTGTAAGCCCAACAAGTAAAATTTCCCTCATTTGACATGTTTAAGAAATTTTGTACTTTTGTCACTTCTTTCAGCTCTAAGAATAGAAGATATACATACATACAATTCTGGCCAAAACATAAACTTTCTAAATGCTATCAGCGCGATGATTGAGTAAAGTTAATTTTTAGCAGGTTATGACCGCTATAAGAAGCATACAAAGCAATTTGGGAGCCAAACTGTCTTTTTTCATGCTAATGATCACATACCTACATCATGTACATGTACTAGTGGACTTACAAGATATTTTCAGTCTTGACTCTGGTCCCTGTCATCATGGTCATAGTACAACTATAGAAACATATCAACCACCAATGACCTATGTGACATAATACAGTAGAACCTGTCTTGAAACACCACCCCACTGCCAGACTGGCTATAAAAATGTGATGTGTTTTCTCAAGACTGGTTGTGGCAGGATGACTATCATGTCCATGGGGACAGGTTCATCAATTGCAAGACTTTGATAGTTGATACGAATGTGAGACCTGCCAAGACTGTGGCCCTTTAAGACCATTGGTCTGTCATGGCAGTGGTCTCTCAAAGCAGGCACCACTGCATGACCAATGGTAGACAAGGAAAATACAAATGTATGGCACTCACCAACTCACATTAAGCTATCAGCATAATATAAGGTACATGAAACACGCTACAGGTTTTGCAATTGAAGGTACAGTACCATGATGGATTTCTGAAGGTACTCATCATGCTCATGGCACTAGGAAAATATAGAATATGTCAAGTCCAACTTGCAATTAAGTTTGAGCAATTCTTGAACATGTTGAAAGACTCAAGAATAGAAAGCTGAACATTTAACAATCTGTTGACATTTCCTGACACATGAAGTTCTAACATGTGTCACACATGAATACATTAGACCTACTCTTATCTAAAAGTATTCTGTACCCTTAGTCTTTATTAGTAATCACCATCCAGGTTCATGTAATACCGTGATAATTTAGCATTCGATTCTAATCCTAAAAGTTACACAAAGTGGGTCTAAATAAAATCATCTGTATTTCACCATTCTAAAATAAGGCCATAGCAACGGCAAGTTGTGCAATGAATATTACCAGTAATAACAAAGTTGAAAGAAAAAGAAACAAATCTACCAAGCCATCAACCACTTCAAGGATTACCGGGTATTGCAGTACTATAAAGAATCTCACTTGTGACATTTGCATTAAAACCATTATCGACATGTTCAATCCCTGAAGTACCAGACACTGTCATATCTTCTGGAACAGCACTAAGACCAGCCATAACCACGAATCCAACAAATACCCAAATTACCTTCGACAAATCTGTGTCATGGGGATCGATTTCCTCCTGCAGAATCTCAAAGAAGGTGACGTAAATAAACGTTCCTGTCGCAATGGCTTGGAGGACTCCGTTCACTAGATCGAAACCCTGGTCCTGGTCTCCAACTTCGATTAAAACTGTTCCAACAGCGACGCCAACCGGCATGATGGCAGAGCAGAGGATGCAAGCGACCAACATGCGACGAAGGCTGAATTCGTTCTTGACAAACTGCAACCCCAAGCTGAACCCGATCACCACTTCATGACACATCACCGCAACGAAGAGATGCCACATGGCTGAAGCGGAATGCTGAAGTCCGATGCTCGTTCCCTCGAAAATGCGATGCAGGGATAGCGCCACAATAAGAACCAGGGATCGCGTGTTGTGAGAATAAACCACATCCTCTTCCTCGGGTGCATTTTCTGGATCGCCCACAACTTTCTCCAGGTCATCTTCTGTATTCTGGATCGTTATTTCAATAGGATCTTCACAGCACTGACCAGTGCCAAGAAGCGGGCATTCTGATGAATTGGGCACGATGATGTGTGGTGGCTTATTTGCTCCTTGCGGAATAACAGTTACTATCTCGGCAGCTGCCCCATTCCTTTCCTGATTCCCTTCACACGAACAGTCACAATTCTGCTCATTTTTGTCCTTTAAACTCTCTGCTTGCGCCTCGACTTTGCTTAGCGTGGAAGGGTCGGGTAAGGCCATTTTGTTGATCAACCTGCACTGTTCTCTCTTTCGCTTTAGCTTTTTCATCTGTTTTCGCTTGTGCAACTTCAGGAAGATCTTTTCCATGAAGAATACGAGGAAGAATCCCCCGGCCATAATGAGATCTGCAACCGGGTATTGAATGTTATACGGCTTCATGAGGGCAACGTCGAGAATCGCCCTGGCTTCTGGTGCCATATGGAGAATGAACGTGGCAAAGAAAACGCCACCTCCAAAGCAGATCAGGCCACTCAACACTGCTTTTCCCTTTTCTCCTTTCCGGGCAAACAAATCTGACACTTTGTACGGTAAAAATGTTGCAACGAAGGGCAAGATGAAAACCCCTACCATAGCAATGATCTTGGCCACCCAACGCTCCATGGTTACTTGTGATGGTTACCTGTTTGTTCTCTCAGTTCTTTAACCACTGTTCAACAAGCCTGGCACACTGCTCTCGACTGAATCACTACACAGCCTTTTATGCGATTTCAAAACCACGTTTCACTCTTTCACAGGCTTCCGAAAACAAAAGGCCATGCTCTCAGTTGTGACCGATAAAGGTCAAGGTCAAACTCGCACGTAGGCCTCTCCCCAGCCGACGAATCGCCCGCTCGCCTGGCCAAAGGCTCGACCTCTGAGCGAGTGCGCGGCTTGCGGTGGGTGCCTGTAGACTGGTCCCGGCCCCAATGCCGTAGCTGCCTATCGTGTCAATGGACGTAATCAAAACTTCATTGGGTTTACACGGGGGGTTACATCACACATGGTGAGGGCAGTCTAACAGATTATATAGTCAAGGGGTATATTTTTATATTAAACCCTGTAGTTCAAAAAGAGATATTTTAATATTAGTAATATTGGTGTGAGATTGTGGAATAATTTGAATGAAAATGTCGATCCGTTCTAAAAGAAGTGTTAACCTTTTTAAGAAAAAAGTTAAAAATATGTTCATTAATTCATATTCTGATTAATGCGTTTTGTATTTAATGATCGACTTATCTGCATTATTTATCCTAAACGAGAAAGGCCCGGCCTAAGTCACTTAACTTGATTACAACATGTTAATTTATAGTCAATATTTGTC
>JAAUYG010172503.1_pt1 | contig 11225 bp, 4 predicted proteins | sample 7278091 | NCBI WGS metagenome assembly JAAUYG01 (sample SAMN14350201, study PRJNA611818) | marine sediment metagenome | isolation source: surface marine sediment (0.6m) | place: French Polynesia: Moorea | collected 2018-08
CAGTAGCAACAGTAGTAGTAGTAGTAGTAGTAGTAGTAGTAGTAGTAGTAGTAGTAGTAGTAGTAGTAGTAGGAGGAGGAGGAGGAGGAGGAGGAGGAGGAGGAGGAGCAACAGCAGCAGCAGTTAATGAGAAAAACGTTCCGAGTTGATGCAATTTTCTTTAAAAGTTGGTCCCCTCCCAATATTCTTGAACCATGAATCCTCACCCAGTAAACGTAAATTATAAAATGCCATACAGTACCTGTCAAATATTTTCTCCGCTTCTTTGCCTGTGGTGTTCGAGCTAATCCAGTCGGTGTAAGGCTTCACCTGGAGGGATTTCATTCCAGCCGGAAACTCGATATCGTCGTAGCTGACGTTGATATAAGCCGGCACCGTCGACCCATATCTGTCTGCCGTCACCTTGGCCGACGCCGGTTGAGTGACATTGTTCCTGACCTCGTCAGCCACACTGTTGACGCCCTTTAAAGTTGGAAAACTTGTCTGAAAAATATAGAAAGCCACAATAGTGCATTTTTATGTATCCAGTGCCAACACGCGTTCGAAATATTAATTGTAAATTCATTTCCTGCAATTCGGAAGCCAAACTGTATTTTGGTCATATGACTACCCTTTAGCCAATCATATTGCGACAAATAAAAGCTCCGCCAAATTAAAAATCTTGAGATACCCCTGCTTTCGCGCCTTTCCCCTTCTTTCGGGTATCTTCGGAAAATTTTTACCGCAAAGGGGTTTAAATACTCCCTATTACTAGTCATCTTACGCTACCTAACTTAGCTCTGACAAATTCTTATATATTACACACTGCCTTAAATGTCGAGACTGCTATGATGATTCGAGATGAAAAGAAATTCGAGATGAAGTGAAAAATATCTCCAGGTAAGAGTGGGCGAGGAGTGGGGGGGGGGGGCGAAATTTTCTCCTCAGTGATTAGAGATTGGAGACAAAAAAATTCAACGGGCTATAACAGCAAACACGGTAAAAGATATGCAGCCCGTAACTATTAGACACTAATATGAAGTCCTATGTAGGGGGTTCAGGACCTGAATTAGATTGAATTAGATTTAACGTTATATTATATTTCCTTGGAAGGTCAAAATTCAAGGTCAGTCAAATTGTGACGGCATATACATGTGAAGGAGCTGAGCTAAGCCGCATGTTACTGTTTAAAACTAATAGGAAGTCACCACCGGGAGTCCACTTGCACTATTTGGTTTTACCTTGAGCGACCGTAACATATCAAATTCAACTTCGGGCATTTATGACACCTCATATGTTGTAAACGAGCAGAATGCGCCTATACTTTACTATTAGATCCTAATAGGATGTCATTTGTGGGGAAGACAGCCGAACTATCAAATTTCCCCTTAAATGACTTTGAAAGGCCAAATTAAGTTAAGCCATATGTTGTAGACATTATTAGGAAGTCATATCGGCGACCTTAAACTGTCAAATTCAAGCTCGCGCAGCTTTGACCCTAATATCTCGTAAACGAACAGAGTTAATGAATACATTATAAAGTTTATGAACACAAATAGGAACTCATGTATAGGAGTTCACCCGCTTTATTTGACTTTGACGCAGGGTTTACCTTGCGTGACATTAAAAGGTCAAGTTCAAGCCATTATATTAAGATTTTAGGGCTCAGAAAAAGAGGCATATTTTACTATTGCACACTAATAGAAAGTCAGATAATTACAGTATACCTGCAGTATCAGAATTGAACTTGAGTTACCTTGAAAAATCAAGTGCATTCATATCTCAAGCTTCGAATTTCATAGAGGAGCAGACTCATGGTATTTGTTACTATTGAACACTAATCGGAAGTCATATATGAGGTAGCCCTCATCAAATTTGACATTGACAATGGTCGACCTTCAAATGTCAAGTTCAAAGTCACTCAAGTCGTAAGCTCTTATATCCTTAAAAGGAATAAGGTTGAGGCACATGTTACTGCTGAACACTAATAGGAAGATATTTATGGGGGGTCCAGCGTCTACACCAGATACAATCTTGAGTTACCTTAAAGATCAGGTTCAAGGTCACTCATGTTTCAAGCTCTGATGCTCTTAGAACAGTATAAGGATATATATAAACGAATGGACATTGGGAGAACACTACCTTGGTTAGGTATATCATGAAAAACATTTAGTAAATCACAGCGTATGTAAGCATCATTACACTTGTGCGGACGAATGGGGTTTTCTGCTATCCCAGAGCATGCAGAGGTCTTTCTTGTGATTAAGATTCATTTCACTGTTTCTTAATACATGTACTAATAAGTAATAATCTTAACTGCTTTCTATCTCAAAATGCATTCTGTAGTATGAATGCGTTTCTCGACTGCATAATATATGGTTAATTAAATTAATCACAGTGACAATGTTTCTTCATATTTAAGATCGTTACTTAACTTTCTGTTTATTGTTACCTCCTGTCTATACGGCTGTTCCCATATCTCTTCCGAATTCTGATCCAGAGGCACGTACAATCGAAACACAAGAAGACAGCAAACCAGGCCACCAAGTGGCAGTAGCAGTCGACGTAACTTCCGTTTCATCGGCTTCCAGTCACGTGATCCATATGTTGTGACAATTCGTCTGCTTCAGCCGCCGCAATTATGCATTGTTTCTTCCACACTCATGGCTTATGGAAAGTAATATTATGAACCTCGAATAATTAATTTGGAGCAGTGTCTTCAAATATATAACACACGTGTACGTTGTAAATATGGTGTCCCTTTTAAAACTAGATAGTATTTATAGTGATATATTTTTGCATCCCGCAGACCAGTGGCATTTGGGGGCATTTTTAACGCATTTGCCTATATTCTCGACGATCCCGTGTACATATGCTGCTGTACATAGAAAATATTAAGTCTTTATTGGGTAAATATTGGCGATGTTTTGGTTCATTTGACTAACATAAAAAGTAAAGAGCCATCGATGATCGGCTTATTTTTCTTTCTACGGCAGCGTTGCCAGTTGTCGAATCATCATATTGATTTACTTTTCGACGATTCTATATTGACTGGCCTGATTTGACATGTATGCGTAAGGCTAGTCCCCTGTGCGTATAAAGCGCAAGCCATTACCAGTGCATGCAGTGCTCGTTTGGAACAGATCACAAACCAAAATTCAGCTCTGAACATAGATATAATGCGTGTAATATTTACGCCATATCTTTATAAATCCGTCAGCTGCTTATATCGGTTTACATGACTTATTATGATTTCGCATTTGTTTGTTTATATGTTTGCGTATGTTTGTTTGCAGTCGCACGTTTTGTATTATTACTATTATTATTACAGAACCAGAACTTACGATAGCGCCCTCTTCCGGTCCGTAAACTGTATGTACAGTTCATGAACTGTACTTATCCTTCGAGGTAATGTGCGAGTCAACAATATCCAGTCCGGAGTTATGATGCGTGATATGGACTTATATATACCGAGCGACACTACACGCAGCAAAGCAACATAAGACCTTAATGTGTGGGCAACAAACCAAGCAAACGGCTGCCCTCGACGCTGCATCATCTGCTCGGACTTTGGTCACCCGGAAAGAAGATAAACCAGGACTGCCCCAGGTACAGTGTGATGATCACTCGACATCCTTATCTATCGCTGTCAATAAGTTCGTTCGCCGTGTTCACAGCCACAGATTCGAGGCCGGCCAATAGCATCAGTCAAACCATGATTCATTGCTTTATGGAGTTCGGCCCTGGGAGCTCGATTAAATAACATTGTTTATGGTCGTGTTTGTTTGTTTTGTGGGTTATCTTCAGCTTCGTCGTCTTATTTTATCCTTACTCTCGTTCTTTAACTTTCTTTCTATCTTTCATGTTCACTTCCTTTCTTCTTTTCCTTCATCTTTTATCCATGTCTTTCTTTCATTTCTTTCTTGTTCCTTTTCTTTATTTTGCTCGGTTTTCCTTCATCCTTTCTTCTTCTTCTTCTTCTTCTTCTTATTCTTCTACTTCAGATACGAAGGGGGGGGGAGGTATTTCGCAAATTTAACAAAGACAAAAATAGCATTTTTACGCGGATTGAAACTGACGTTTGGCGTTAAATTTCTAGCGTTTACCATGAATTTAATATTCTTTCTCTCAAAAATAGTAAGGGCTCATTTTCCCCGTGGGCGTTATCCCCCAAAAGAATAAAGAAATTGGGACATATTTACGTTTCTAATTTGCTTCCACATTTTTTTTACCCGGCTAGTCTACAATGTAATGTAATGAACAATAAAACAAAAAAAAAATAAAGATAACTGTAAAATGTCGGTTATAACACAAGTGACATAGAAAAGGCAACAACTAGGGCATGAATAACATTTTAATAAGATAAACAACATGTAAAGTAATAACACCTATAAGTATAATTAGCAACATTTAAAGGTTAAAATACCAGCGGGCTAGTTTCATAAGCAAATAATACCTATGTTATCAAATTACTTTACGTTTTCAAGAGCTCTCGATCAAGATTTAACATGTAATGAACATGTGGTGTAAAGTATATTTATGGTAAATTCATCAGAAAGGTGAAAATATATACCACAAACATGCCGTTTCATACATATTTCATACCGTATTACCCTTGGTCAATGAACTGTTAAACAAGAAAGTCGGAAATCACCCAAAATATATACTGTATATGTACGTAATATTACATAAACATCAGTACTGTGTTTACTAATATTATAGAGATCAGCGAACCAAAGCATCCAATTGTATACACACTTTAGTCACATTATTTACGGCGGGTGTTTGCACAATATTCGTCACATATACTCGGCAAATTCCGGCTCTCTCCGGGCGTAGCGAAAACAGTCCGAGGCGTCTTCAATGAGATTACAGGGTTGCTATCATAACCAAACATTGTATTGTGTGTACACCCAGATGTCACAGTTCCCACAAATACACAGAAACTGTAATAAACAAATGTGTCAATGCCAAGAACTGTAACAATTGAAGGTTGTTGGTAAAATATATGTGCTTGCTTCTAAATTTGTCATTGCTAGAAACCAGGACTGCATGGGAGTTTGACGTTACAACTTTCAGGCATAGCTATACCGTACAGGGTTTCTTAATTTATTTTTGTGGGTACTTTTGTGGACGATGCCTCATGTCTCTGGCACTTGAGACATGTGAAGTATACTAGTGGAAAATGATAATGTATACGATTTGGTATGCCTCCTTCAAATTTAAAGGCACGCTTTTAAACTGTAACAGATTCAAAAGGAAGTGCATTTTCCAGCAACATCATTTCCTATTTACCCATCGAGATCATAATCGTTTATATAACACAATCATTTCCCATAAATCCAGCCCTTGTAAAGCGGTTCTTTAAGTGAAACATGGCAATCTGATATGTCTGCAGCATTTTCACAACATTTCTAAAGGGAATACTACTGGGACAATGGGGTAACTAAACAATACAAAAAAGAACAAAAATGTAATAATGAAAGGGTCTGCTTAATACACTGTAGGCATACGGCCGCTGTTATGTACACAAATAGCGGGATAGTATTATACATCACAATAAATCTTATAATGCTATAATAAGTATTAATAAATGGATATCGGTTTGCCTAATTAAAGCTTGGCGCCACGTGTAATTCAAATCATTCTAGAATCTTCTTGAAATAACAGTGTCTTAATAAGCTGTTTCGTCTCGGACGACGTATCTCCTACGTGTGGGCGGGGGATGCGGCAGCAGCCTTGGGTTGAGGTTGACACTACTCACGTAAGTATGGGTAACTGGAGTCCTACCAGGAGATGGTTCTCTGGTTCGGACGTAGTCTCCGGCTACTACTGGTCTTGTCCTAATACGCGAAGGCGGTAGGCGGTATAAGCCTCGGTCGTTGACCCCGTAATCAAGATTTAGTCTAGGACTGGTCACTCGCTGGCGAATAGCTGCAGACAGGAGGTCGTTGGAGCCCTCTAGACTATTTCTAGGCAAGGAGGCAGATCTGGATCTGAGGCCAGGCGGTCCAGGAGATGGCTGTCTGGAGAACTGGGAGATTCCTGGATCCACGTACCCCAATGAAGCCCTTCTCTGATCCCGAAGATCCACGGACGCCCGTCTCTGAAGCTCCATAGAATCCGGGATGATGTTCCGATCCAGAAGGCCCCTCTTTCTAGCAAAGCGAACCAGTTGTCTCTGGAATCCCCTGTTGGCCAGCAGGATGCGACGTTTATCCTTCAGGATCTTCGTGGCTTTGAGAAGCGACACGGTATCATGAACCATGAGATAGCCCAGGCAGACGGCGGCACTGCGGTTGACTCCCATGGCGCAGTGGACCAGACATATCCCGCCCTGGCGTTCCACCTGATCCAGATAGCGGAACGCCTCGTAGAAGTGGCGTACAATGTCGTACGACTCCGTGTCTTCCGCTTTGAACTCATAATAGTCAATTCCCAGGCCTTCGTATGGCGAGACCACGCCGCCGGGACGGGGACCCTGTGTGGGACGAAACGTGGATAATGCCACAAATTTAATAAAAAATATATATGAAATTACAAAATTGTGTGTTCGCATGGTTTGGACATTTTAAAGTCTGTTTATTGCACTTTTTTAAAAAATAAGAGTAGCATGAATAAATATTTGTCCAAAATATAAGGCCATAGTTGATTCGTACATAGTCACCATGTAAAAAGATGGTGGCTATGTACCAGAGACTTCATCAATATTTAGACATTTAAGACCAATCCGTGTATTTCTAAGCAATGTTCTGTCATATTTCAACGTATATAAGGGTCACTGCATCAGTTCAGCGACTTATTTTTTATGGACCAACAGATGCATTCATTCCGACGAAACTGTGAGTCGGAATGCAGCTGTTGGTCCATACAAAAATTAATTATATTTGTATTTTACACAAGAAAAGCCCATTTCGACATGACATTGCTCCCAGTGTTTTTCCTTTTCATGCCTCTGGGGAATATAGCAACGGCCCGGGACCTTGGTAACGCAACCGAAGTAAACAATTGAATTACATAAACATAGAGCACAAGCCGCTTTTGCTATTGGCTGAAAAGCTGGGTCCGGGTCAGAGTGCGATAACTTAAGGTCAGCGTTCAATAAACAGATTTATTGCACGATCGTTCCAATAGTAAAGTATAGGGCGATTTTTCAGGTATATAATTAATCTTATTATATATCGTCTTGCTGCCTGGTTGAACTCCAACTCCACCTACCCAGAACCCCTGAACTCAAGGTCACCTCATCAGGTATCTCGCAAAAACAACTGTCAATAGTTAGAGCCCAAAAATTAATGCCCATATTTCAAAACACTTCTTACCTTATATCCGGCACAGTTGAGAACATGTGTGACCCCGAGACGTCTGAGCAGCCGAAGACTCTCCGCATTCGTCTGGCTCCCGATGTACACGTGCTGCAGCACACGAGAGGGATCCTTCGGGAAACCTCGGCAGGGTTCGGCCAGTATGATTTCGCGCATACGCTTTAGGAAGACGTCGTCCTGCATGGGCTCCGGGGACATTCGAGTGATGACATTCATGGCTGAAAAAATCAGAATACGGGGATGAAACCCTACTTTAGCTTACTCTTCGCCTATATTTTTAGCCCTGCCTGGCTGTGTCAGCAGAGCTTTGCTATTTTAGCATTCTATGGGCGTCCACCGTCCGTCATCGTCGTCGTCCGTCACCGTGAAATTCGTTTTTGTCTCAGACCGGCTGCCAATCAATGGCAAATTTGGGAAAAGGTAGCTATCCACCATATCTCCAGACCCTTGTTGAGTTTTGTTTTGTTTGGTTTGGTATTGCAAAATTTTGAATTTTGAAATTTTAACTTAAATTTAAAATTTTCCTTAACACTGAGCTCTATGGGGTCACAATTCCGGGGTCATTCGGCGCAGTTATCTCTAAATACCTATAACTCGAAAACGACTGGCCTTAGAGCGAAAGCCAAAGGGACTGAAATTTAGGACACACGGCGGTTAATAGAACACATTTGGTGCACTTTTGAGTGGTCAAGGTTATTTGGGGGGATTCGGTGCAAGTGTTTCAAAATCGACTGTATCTCTAAAATGGCTATTTGGAATCTGAGACATGGTTATATTAATTAACTTTGACCTAGTAGTGTTCAGGGTCATTTGGGGTCATTCAACGCACTAGTTTCAATAGGATAGAACGTTTGTGTATTGTTGTAATTACCATATACTACCACTGTCAGCAAACAGTGTAAAGAGCCATGGGCTTCAGCTTTTATTTATTTACTTTTTTTGTGGCTGGTCTTTCGTGGTTTGTCTCTTGGCAATAAAATACACGTGTAACTCACTGTGTTACTTGTCCATCACTCGTCAGGCTAAGGACGTGATATTTCATAAGTGAGTTTAGAACACTTCCTGAGCCAAATCGTACTAGGCCTAAATTTATTTTCAACTTCAAAGTTGCAACTGATACTTATAAATATAATAAATTGAATCAACGAGGGTTTATGGTGTGGCAATCTACCAAGCTAAAATAGCTCTCTTGGTACTTAAAAAATAAACACTACAGAAGTATAACTGAAGCACAAGTAGGGAAAAGCACAAAGGCAAGAAAAGAAACGTTGAGAAAGAAAACAGAAATATATAAGGTTCAGATTGCAATGTACACTTTTACTATCAAACGTATTCTTTTATGTCAATTTTTACTTTTAAACTGGACGCCAAGTAAGAATACAGTAATGTAATTGGCCAATCCAGTATAAATATATTTAATAAATAAATAAATATTAAATAAAAAATATTCTGCATATAAAATAGAAGCGGCTTTGGTTGGTCAATTAACAGAAAGTAGAAAGTCAAAAAGTATGAAATGCTGCACTTTGTTAGATCTGTCTTAGTTGGAGATCCTGTGCCTTTTCCCAACATGCAACGATTGCCTACTCCCGTTAGTGCACATACAAGTAAGAGAGTGTTTTCTGATACTTTTTGTGAATCTACAAATATATATTCATTAATATTTATCAGAAAATTGCGGAGCCTAACGCATGGCATAATCCGTTTAGGGAGATAATACATCCAAATTGAGCATCCGTATCCAGCTCATGAATCACTCATAATGCGTTTACAGGGAAGAAGAAGGATGATGCTTTATAGCAGTAGGCAGAGAGAAATAGCAGCAGCATATTGCACAGACATGATTGAAAGCCTGTGATTTAGATATCCACATAGCAGCTAGTTCTTAATGCTGTATAAGCTTGTATAGACCACTGACAAAAATTGCTAAATACAGCACAGCAAAGAAACATAAGTGGCAAAATCTTCCACGGGTGTTACACGAAGGCTGTCAAGTGCATGCCGTAACCGAGTAGCAGTCACTGTCTCTGAATTCAAACCTATTAAAATTTTAATGTTATATTAAACACTACTAACCCCCAGGCTACGTGTCAATACAAGGGGAATTGACGTGCTTTCAGTCTTTACACCCCATTGTGCACACGTGTCCAAAAAAATACGTAGGTGTGTTGGCTAAAGTGGCCCGTGGCAACCCGAGGGTAATGAAATGATGGGCAAACGTGTCATGCAGAAGTCGGGATCGATTGATCTAACGGAAAATGTTCCTTCGTGCCAAAAGTTAGGACCTTTGCAAAAATCCCTATGCTCTATATCGATAACGGGAAAGATAAATCAACACATATTACGGGCTATTGAGACATATCGCAGACTCGTGTTATTTAGTTAAGACTTTTGAGGTTACGAAATGCCTAAAAATATCGTAACGGAAATGCGTTTGCGTTACTTTGAAGAGTGATGCCAAACTTTGTTTCGAAATTTTCAGTTTTGAAGAAACCCTGGTTGAAAAATAACAACACAACAAAGAACAGCCACCAACAAAACTTTCACTGACCTTTCCTAGGCAGTAATTAATTATCCACCCATACAAAGCCTGTGCTGTCTATTTCTCTCTGTTAATGCAGTCCAGGCTAAACTCGTCTTCCTGCAGCAGCTCCCAACCCATTACAGATCCTTACCAAAGCCGCCACGGCATACATTGGGTGTATGTACGGTAAAAGTGACATTCGCTGTCGCGTTTGGGCGCATAAAGAAGCCGCCCGGGCCGACAGACAGAAAGCAAAAAGCCTGGACTTTCAGGGGAAACGGCAAGGGTAGAATTCCCGAAAGTACTCAAGTCTTAGACGTTTGGACTTAAGTAAACTTCTTAGCCAGTGATAGTGGTGGGGTATATAGGCCACAAAGAACATAATAGATACGCCCCAATTTGCACCCACCCCTTAATCTATATATGATGGCATGCCCCAGACGCCTTTAAGTGTGTCCTCGACAATAGCTGCATATTAAAGCCCATATATACGCCCAGGGTATCCAGACCAGTGACTACTTAAGTCAAGCGTGAGAGCTAACTGCTTTTGAGAATGCTGGTCCTGGACATCTGGGAAATATGCTCTGCTGCCAGTATGGTGGCCCGTCTCTTGCTGTCTCTGTGCTAAGAAGATCAATACATATTTTGAATTGAACCAGTTGCTGAACATACCGGGAAGCTGTGCCCTTTGGCCGTAAGACACCACTGGTCACCCTCATGGGTCAAAGCCCTTCTGTGTCTGAATAAGAAATGTCTCCATGCCTTGGCAATGACAGGCGTCTTGTGATATCATGTCTAGATGTACATGTACTAGTCTGCCCCTTTCTTGAAGACACTGACCATCTCAATCCCAAATACCTACAATGGCTTGTAACCTAGGCCTTTGGGGAAAAATTCGTTAATGGGATTCACAATCCGGTATGTGAATGCAAATTCAGCATCTGCATGATCTGGTTGAAATTGTATTTGTGATGTTTACATGAAGGTTTGATTTCGAGAAAGAACTTGAGCTCCAAGAAGAATACAATCTATTGCTATCATTACTGTTGTTGCTGCTGCTGTTGCTATTGCTAACATCAACCACCCACATAAGTAAAACAATCATTAGATTTCTATTGCGCAATTCCACATCTGCGCTCATGGCGGAGATGCTACCGCCACCACCACAAAAACAATAATAACTACTACTGCTGATGCTGCTACTACTACTACTACTACTACTACTACTACTACTACTACTACTACTACTACTACTACTACTGCTGCTGCTGCTGCTGCTGCTGCTGCTGCTGCTGCATCTACTACTACTACTACTACTACTACTACTACTACTGCTACTACTACTACTACTACTACTACTACTACTACTACTACTACTACTACTAGTTGCCCAAAGA
>JAAUYG010000019.1_pt1 | contig 11224 bp, 8 predicted proteins | sample 7278091 | NCBI WGS metagenome assembly JAAUYG01 (sample SAMN14350201, study PRJNA611818) | marine sediment metagenome | isolation source: surface marine sediment (0.6m) | place: French Polynesia: Moorea | collected 2018-08
CTTTTGGAGAAGTAGAACAAAATGGCTGCTAGAAAAATTTTGAATGTTTAGTTTCTAAATACACATTTTCATTGATTTCTTTGAAACAAAACATTTTATTTCAATGTTTTATTAACTTTGTAGTATAACATTGGAAGGTGGAATTTTCTATCAACAAATGAATGTTTCATACATCTGTTTTCTGTGTGTTTCAGGGCCCTGGAAATGCAAAATTTGGGACCCCATAAATGCAAAGATGGCAGTGTGCAGATGCCATAAATGGGAAATTAGACCCTGTAAATGTGAGTTCATGACATTGTTTGGGGCCCTGTAAATGACATATCAGGACCCCAGATATGACAGTTTGACCCTGGGAATGTGAAAAAAAGGCTGTAAACATAGATTCATATGTACTTTATCATTTTTGGACATGTTTGGGGCCCTAGCAATGTGTTGCTGGGACCCATGAATGTAAAACCATTACACTATGCCTGTAATGGCCCCGGGAATGAAAAAATGGGACCCTGTAAATGACACTTTGACTTTATACTTTTTATATTGATTTTTGGGGCCCTGGGAATGTGAAATTAGGACCCCATAAATGTTACTTTGTATTTGACCAAAATTTTTGGTTTTTAGGGACCTGTAAATGCAAAACTGGGGCCTGTAAATGTCAAATATTTTGTTATGAAAAATAAAGCCAAAATGTAAATATTATGGTTATGTGACCTTTGTTTTTATTGACTCTAACTCTACACGGTAACTCTTAACTCTAACTTCGTGTTTAGGGCCTCATAAATCCCCCAGTTTTTGTCTGTTACGGTTGGAGAAGAAGCATCTTTTGCATTTAACGTTTTTCTCTTTTTTTCACCAAAAATTCCCTGCATAGCGTTTCGTCAAGTCTTCAACAATGTTACTTGGAATTTTGCAATGCAAAAGAGTGATTTACTGCATCTTTGAGTGTGTATATATATCTCCACCAGGTACACGCATACCTCTGTGGTCCCAACTGCTCAATGGTGTGAAACCATCCAAGAGGACTTCACGGTCATGCAGAGTGTTTGCTTTTGGCTGATTTTAGTTTTTATTGAGAATTATATACAGTTCAAAAAAGTTCATCTGAAAAGAAAATCCAAGCAAGATCAGATTGATACCCGTGAAACTCCAATTGACGCCCAAAGGAACCCACACAATTTGAACAAAACTCCAAAAGTTATTCTGTCTCCACAAAGTAAAATACCTTATTTAAAATTGTTCGAAAAGCTGTTAATTCAGCTGAGCGGATTCGAATTTAGCTGAGATGACTGTTTTCTTGAATTGTCCGCAGAAAAGTTCACAGACCTCTGTGTTGAGAAGAATTGAAAGAAACAAGTCAACGAAACCACAACCAAGTGCAAGTCTTTAAAACAGACCAACTTCAAAATTTTGTGCAGAATGCGTTTTTCTTTGTGAAGGAAGCAGAAAGTTCAGAATTGTTTGAAATGGATTTTCTTCCTGTGCGAAAACAGACCGCCCTCCAATTGGAACACAAAGCACACTGAAGTGCGCTTGAATTGGAACTGAAAAGGATGTGTGTAATGTGCTCTATTTATATAACACACAAAAGGAATTTTGAGACTTGTGTGTGTTTTTTTCATTGATTTTTGCTCGGAGAGAAACCCCCCTTGTTTGATTTATGAAATGGTTGCAATTGTGTTTCAATGTCTCTCTGGATGTGAGAGGAAAGAACAATCTGAATGATGAAGACTGTTGGATCACTGGGTCTCATTTGTCTGGTGACTTTTGCCGTACTTAACAGGGAAACAGGTAGGTCTCTGCAGGTTTCAAACACACACCTTTTTGCAAACGAAAGGAAACATGGGATGAAAAAGACAAAGGACATTTTGGGCCTGCTAAACACTTTGAAGGTAGAAACAACAGGAACAGGGAGGAAAGTGAGAGAGGGGAAAAGACCGAGACAGAGACAGAGTCAGGGGCAGACAGAGAGAGAGAGAGAGAGAGAGAGAGAGAGAGAGAGCAAGACAAAAAAGTATTCTCTCACAAGAGTTAACAAAATCCACAGAAGGAAATTTGTGTGAAGGCACTGAAGCGGCGTTGTTCTCGCGTGAAATGTTTTCATTTTGCAGTAGAACAAACGGAATCAGGGTTTTTCTTTGTTGAAAAAGTATCAAACCGCTGAAGGGCAAACAACTGTGACCAAAGCATCACGACTCTGACATCTTTGCAAACCTCAGCTCCCATTCTATTTTCCACAAACACTAGTTTATGATGCTCGTCCCGACAGCGACATTGCTTTTCCGGGTTGTTTGTGGTTGACAAACTGATCTCGTCAAAACAAGCGGAGTCAAATTCAGTGCATGCCCCCTTTTCCCTACTTTTAGGTCAAAGCCGATGGTTTTCTTTTATTTTCAGGACGCCTAAAGTGCCCAAGAATTTTTGCGCTGATCAAATTCTCATTTGTTTTCTTTTGTGTATTTCCAGATGCTCAAGAATTCACAGAATGTGTGTTCAACTACAACACCATGCAGTTTCCTGCCTATCTGGATGCTTCCTGTTCCAATGACAAACAACACATAGCCATCTCCAGAGTAACAACCAGAAAACGCGTCACTGAAAGATTGTCTGCCCAAGTAAGTCTATTGCAAAAGCTGCGAAGTTAAAGCTAAATTCTTTTCACTTGTGTCCAGTGTCTTTTTTGTTGGCCGGTCATCAATTTTCCTGCCAGCTTGCTATGAATCTGGTCCCAAACGTCAGCTTGTTCTTTCCATTTTTCCACACAGGAACAGTTTGACTTCTGCAGGAGCATACAAGAAGACCCATCTGACTGTGGAGGAAGACATGAAGCGTTTACCCAACAGATGAGGCGGAGCTGCAATTCTCTTTCCTCCTGCAAGATCTCCGTCACCATCCAGGACTTCGCCACTGGATTGGTCGGATGCGCGGGCGTCACTCCTTCCCCGGACACTGAAATTCTCAGTTACGCCACTGTTGTCTACACGTGTAGCAGTACAAGTAAGCTGCGTGATTTTTTTTTGCACAAAATTGTGGAAGTTTTGGGAAAACTGCCCAACCAAATGCAGTCAATTAAAAAATCAGAAACAAAGGCCGTGGAATAACAATTTCTTTCATCACAGTTGTTAGGAAAAGTGCTGCTAAAAGCTCAGTACACTTGGTGTGTTGCAGAGTACTTGCCCAGCAGTAGCACTCCAGTGCCAAGAGTGGATTTTGGTCCTGCGATTCCAGCTATTGTTCGCGGCAAATCAGTCAACATCCAATTGGAAGACTATCCTGACCCAGTGCACAGTTTCGTGTCCACTGACTGCTACTGTGATGTTAGGTGTGTGTTTGACGGAACTTCCCCAAGCATTTTCCCCTTTTGTCTCCGTGTGGTGTTGAATTGTTTCTACCCTGTCAGAACAAATGCAGTTTTTCGCTCTGTTTGTTTCAGAGCTACGGGGAGGAGGAGAAACATCATTTTGGTTGTGCGTGAGTTGGGAAGCACTGACTATGGACCTGCAGGAGACGATGTCTGTCCCATTCAGTTGCAGATAACACCAGCAGGTACGGTGACATCTGCAGAAACAGAGACCTGCTGGAATGCAGTGTACAATGTAGGTAAAATGATACTGTGATGTGCATTTTCACGCACTGCATGCGGAAGCAGAAAATTAACACCCTGACCTTTTGGGATCAAATGAAAATTGAAGATTCTTCCAAAATGCCTTTTCTGCTTCATTTGTGCTTTTTTGCAGGATCAGGCGTGTCAGAAATACGTTGCGGAAACGCTATGGCGGATCTGACGGGTTTTGGCCTCTCCATGAATGGAGCGTTCAGAGTTTCCTTGCGGCGCAACTCTCACCTTGATGGCACTAGGATTTATTATTGGATTAGCCTGCAAAGTACGTGTTAACACTGAACGAGCTTTTTGTTTGTTCTTTCGTCCAATTGCAAGTTTCACATGTAGTTGTATCCAACCTGTAAAGGATTTCGTTTACGCCTTCGCTGTCAACACGAAGCACGTTGTTTCCTTTCTAGTTACAGCTGCAAATGCGGCTGCTTCTTTTCTGGAAGTGCGGTGTCAGAGTGCAGTGGAATTTACCGTAAGTGAGCTTGTTTTTCTTTAGCAACCCCTTCAGGAAAGCAAGCCAGTTATCCCTGTTGTGAAGGTGCTGGCGGAAAATGTTGTTTTTGCATTCCTGGGAAGAAGCCCAAGAGATAATTGCTGGCAGAATATCAGAAGAAGATCAACAAAGTAACAGCAACTTTTTGTAACTCAACAAAAAAACAGGAAAAGGCCTCCTTCAGTACGACCTTGTGGAGAACGTTGCTGATTTTTTTCTTCCAGACAAGACCACCTCCGATAACGACCACAATACGAAGTGTGCCACGGCCACCAACAACCAGGCGTCGAAAGCCCACAACGACAACTGAATCTCCATCAACAACGACAACAACAGTCCCTACCACAACAACAACCACCACGACCCAGGCTCCCACAACTACCACCACCACCACAGAGGCAACAACCACCACAACAACCACAACAACCACTCCAGAACCCACAACTACAACCACCACCAGCACAACTACTACCACACCTGCTCCCACAACCACCACTTCTACAGCCACCACAACCACCACGACCACTACAACTCCCCCTCCCACCACTACAACTACAACTCCAGCTCCAACCACAACTACAACAACTCTTTCCCCCACCACGACAACCACCACCACAATTTCTCCCACAACCACTACAACTACCACAACTCCTGCACCCACCACCACTACAACTACCCTTCCTCCCACCACAACCACTATCACATCCACCACTACAACCATCACACCAGCTCCCACTATCACAACAACCACTGCCACCACAACCACACCTCGGAGAACTCCACCCAGTACCACTACCACCACACTGGAACCAACCACCACCACCACAGAACCCACAACCACCACAACCACTGCTGCAAAGCCTAAGACCACGACGACCACCAGCACAACATCATCAGCAGAACCAGAGCCCACCAAACCACAAAAGACAACGACGACGGAATATGAAAAACCGAAGCCAGACGTAGGATTGGTCAAAGAAGAAGAAACTGACCTCAAAGGTAGGGCTTAAGGTCTGTTTCAGAATCAAACAGCTCTCTCGCGTGCCATCTCCGTCAACCCCTTTTCTGTCGATGAGTGCTGAGTTAAATGGGTCAAAAGCCTTGGCAGGACACACAACAAGTATCCCTGTGCCATCTCAGGGCAGTGTGCCACAAGGGAATGGCATCAATCGCAAGTCATGTCTCAGTCTTTGAATGACAGCTATCAAGTATTCGTAAGATGCTATTGCCCTCGCTGTGGCTCTGCCTCTGTGGAAGAACCTCTCTTACCTGGCCCTTTCAGAAAAAAAACAAGAGAACACAGCTGCCAGGCATTTCGTTATTGTCACAAAAACATTACAACACGCAAAGCAAAACGTCCTTTTCTTCTTTTCTAGAAATTTACGTCATCGCTGGTATCATTGGTGCAATTCTGGTCTGCTTTCTTCCCATCACTATCTGTGCAATTGTATTCCTTGTCAGCTTCAGAAGGTAAATATTTCTTCCTTTCCTTTGATTTTGTAGTATTGTTAAGTCGACGTGCTTTTCAACATCAAGAGGAACAGGAATTATCCTCTACAAAATGAATAGGACGTGAAGGAAATCGCCTTCCACTTTTCTCTGTGACAAGACTTTTTTGGGGTTTTCAGGAAAAAGCGGAAACGTCGAAAGGACAGACATGACAGCGAGAGCGATCCGACTTACAGAAGTGACAGAACCAAACCATCTCGAGAGCGAAGAGGCGACAGAGGCGGCCGACCGGGAAGAAATCACATGCGAGATGGACGACGAGACTTGAACAGAAGAGGAGAGTCTGTCCCGATGAATAATTACCAGCCTGAGAGGTTTCCCAATCAAAGAGGCCGAAGTGGAAGAGACACTGATTCTGGATACAGGAGTCTGAACAGAGGCGGCACCACAGGTCACACTCAACCTCCAGTTGCGGAAGATGATGGGTACCTTAGGGCTGTTGATATTCCTGTGCACGGGGCTGTGAATCAAGCCTATGTGGGAGAGTCGCAGGAAGGTGTTTACGAGAGACTTTCTGTTGTGGACCCACCTTCAGATTTGGTGATGGATTCACGACAACCTCGTTCTGGAAATCCAGATTCCAGACACAACAGCTCAAATCAAAACAGTAGTTCCAAGTATCAGAGAAATGACTCTGCCAGGAATAACAACCCGAGAAGAATGCGCAGAAGGCGGAATCCGGGAGGGACCTCCAGTGCACCAAGGAATCCAGGTCAACCTGACCAGGAATCTGGTCAGAATGACACCACGCGAGGGCCTCAGAGGCCGAACACTCAGAGCGTACGTTCCACCAGTAGTTCTCTGTATGCTTACCTGCGAGAATACGACGAGGAAGGAGATGATTGGGGGGATGACTGGGAAGAAGACGACAGTGAAGATGGATATGATCAGCTGGATGACTTTGCAGTTGGAGCAGATGAACATTGCAACGACCCACATGACTATTACAACACTGAACCAAACTATATCAACACGCAGTCCAGTTCAGAACCGAACTATGAGAATCAAAGACAAGGATCAGTGACAGCAGCTGCTCTCACGAGTAGTGATGCAGCACCAGATACAGACATTGCAAATGACACTCAAATGGAAATCCAACCAACCAGGCACCAAAGCGCACATGAGCGCAACAGAAACAGACCCAAAAGTGACTCCGCATTTGAGAGAGCCAGGCTGACATTTCGGTGACATTTTTTCGCTCAGCTGAAGCTGAAGCTACTGTGCGACGAAACATTTTCCCAAGATGCCAGCTACTGACACCTTTTGTTGACGAGACTCCCATGATTCCACGCTTAGAACGCGTGATTACCAAGCAGGCACAAACTTTTCCTTGGAATAAATCAACAGACACCTGGTACAACAGGTACATTTGGGGAGAATTCGCCGGCAATCTGCAATTCATCCGTTCGTTGTTTTGTGCGAATTTGGAAACGCGGGCAAGAGGCAATGTGGCACCACTGTGTTTTGAATAAATGTTCATGTCGTTCAAAACAGTTTCCCAACACGAATGACTTGCAAATTGTTTTTTTTTTCTCAACAGCCTTTGGAGGTGTATTTCAGCTTTAGGGCGAAGAAAAAGACACCATCAAGTTTGTTGTTTCCATGATGCCAAAGTGAAATCTGTGTCAGTGCAGTTGCAATTGTTGAATTCATTTTCCATTTGGATTCGCTTGGGGTGGTTAAACTGTCAAAATTGGTGCAGGTCACCTGTCCACAACAGGATATCCACTGCAGTTTGAATTTAGAAAATGTTGCACGTCATCTCAAGAAAAATTACGTTTCGTTGGCAGAAGTGAAGTTGAGTCGAAGTGCTTCCACCTGTGTGCATGGTAAACTCGGAAACTACGCAAGACGTTAAAACAACAAGTGGCATCGTCATCAAGTTTTTCATTCGAACCAAAGTGCCAGAATCAACAGTTCTATTTTTAAAGCTGTCATAAATGTTGGGAAGCACACAAAAAGAGTCCAAAACATTGTGCGAGCAACCAGTGGAAGATTTCTGGAGTCCCTGGTGATTAGGTGTCCTGCAGAGTCGAGAAAAGATGGGCAAATCTCCTTTTGTAAATAAAAGAAATGATGACAACACAGGCATCGCAGGAAGCGAGAGCTTTCGACAGAGCCCTGGCTTTATTTCTCTCCACTACATTAATCTCCTTGTCCATAAAGTGGCAGTTTCCGGAGCCAATTAAGGACAAAGCCAGCGACCTGAGGCCGGTCATTGATTTCACTGCATATCAGAAGCAGTCAGAGTGGCCACTGGTGGCCCCTTTTGAGCCCGGATGGACCGTTTTGTCTCTTTAGAGAGGAAGGAACAGAGTCGTCTCATGGTATGATTTTAGTCCAAGGCTGCATGGACAGAACATCAAATAAAATGCCGCTTTGCCCTGAAATAAAATGCATGTTCAAGCGAAATTGTGAAGCAGTCACACAGATAGAGAATCAAAAATAACCAAGCCGAAGTCATCAAGACTGGAACGAATCCTTCATTGTTCGTCTTCATTCACAATGTGCGCAATGATTTTCCAGGACATCGACATCAAACCAGTCATGTCAATTCCTGTTGTTCTGGAACTTTCAGAGATTGTGCGGAATTGGGAAGTTTATGTCGTTATTAGGCTTCACCCAAGAGAAAATGAGATGCTTGCTCTTTCATGTCCATTATACTTGTAGACAGCCACACTTTGTCATGTAACAGCACACTGAATGCATACAGATTACATGGAAATTTAGGCAGGAAGGCAGCTTTGAGTGGGTGAAATGTGATGCTTTTCTCTGCAGGGGATCCGAGCTTGGTAAAACAGAAGAGAATTCAAGTAGTATTATTTTGTCAAGTTTAAAATATTTGCTTGTCTTGTCTGAAATTCCCCTGACTTGATTCCTTTGGGGCTTTACTTGGAATGAGAATTCACACCAAATTGTGGTTCCTCGTACGCAGGGTTTTGGGCCCACAGGTTCCCGCAACAAACCAAAGGAAACTGCAACAACCACAGACACCGCAGATTTTTTCCAAAACTCATTTTTCATGAAATCGTAATTGACAGAAAAGTCAGAAAATGCCCAACCAAACCAACTTCTGACACCCTACATGTCCACAATCATGCAAAATTTTATTTGGAAAATTCCCAACTATTAAAACTATTGAAGAGAATGGATAAAAAGTTAGCCAGGACATCTGGCAGAATCACTGGGTCCTGCGGGCAATAATGTGTGCTGGGCCACAAAAATGCATCATCACGAAAATGGCGTTACAGTGCTGTTGTAGGCAGTCTCACTGACGCCGAACCTATTTTGTGAGAAACTGATCTGATCATGTGTTCGTGTGGATGTGAATCTGATTGTTGGAGATTTTACCCTCAGCATTTGTTGTTGTTTGAAATGGGAGTCTGACTGCCCGTTGTGGAATGCAATGAACAGCAATCACGACGGAAACAAAAAGCGCAAAACTTCAATCGTGGAAGAGAGATATTTCCAAGCTCGTTTGACCAGTCCAGAAACATGGGGTCGCTATGTTGGGCAGTCGTTGACCATGCAAATCAAATGAATCCCTTTCTGTTGAATTTCAAGATGAAACAATGCAAAGCAAAGTCTTTCAAGTTTGGAATGAATATATTTGCACAGCACGTTTTACACGTATTGTCTCCAGCTCCAGAGACCCACAGTGGTACCCGCGTAATTCCAATTGGTTTGTTTCGAAACCCCGCACAATTCAAACAAAAGACAAAAACATTTCTTGTCCCCACATTGCAAAATAAACATCATTTGAAAACCGGCACAATCAAAGGAATTTTTCAACTGGAAAGAACGGATTTGATTTCTGCGGAGACGACTGGACAATTGAAGTAACAGTGGCGTCGAGATACAACTTGCTTCCACTGGAGCACAGGTGGTAAAAAAATTTGCACGAATTCTATTTTTCTTCTTCCCTTCACAGTGGATTGTTTTTGTGCGGGAAATGGAAGTCACTGAAAACAACAAAGGACAAAAAATAAGAACCACATCACCAATGTGTGGCATTGTAATCTCTGTTTTGGTAGATTCGCGAAGGCAGTTACGAAAACGGCAGCAATTGGACAAAAAGGAGAACATGAAAAACAACGACGGCGCAACTCTTTTGGCTACTGTTGCTAAGTTTAGATGGACAACATTTCTACAGTTGCAATTGGCAAAAGGTTGAAATTTTGCACCTTCAGATTCACAACTGTGTTTCAACACCAGGATGAACCTCCTGGTCTTGAAAAGACTTGCGGGTTCGCAGACATTTGTCTCAGACTTAAACAAAATCTGAAAACACAATCTCATCTTTCAGACATACACTCATGCGCGATTTTGGTTTTCATTGGAAGCTCCTTTGGTTTTCCAACGAGGCAAGTTTGACATTGGTGGCTAGCAGCCCAGAACAACCAGAAAGATTGCTGAAAACACGCGACATTTCCCTTCTTTGGCTGGAAAAAACTTGGTTGGAAGGTTACAATGTGTGAAACAAACTCCCTAAATGCGAAGACAATGGTCAAGCACAAATTGTTCTTCACTGGCAGGAAATGCGTTTCTACTGGAAAAGATAAGATGATGGCATGTTCTCACATTGTTGGCAAAAATATCATCCCTCACAAGGAGAGCAACACAAGGAAGAGCAGTCCCAATCTGCACCTTTTTTACAGAACATAACTTCATTGACACCCATCAAAGACGTCCAAAGGCGCCCTGAATGCTTCAATTTATGTACACACAACATGTCTCCCTGAAAAAAGATTCAACTTCCACAGAACATCTGCCGATAGAAGCAGAAATCAGAAGCAGGATATTCACAGTTTGATTCACAAGCAGCGCATGCAGTCTCAGAAAAGCATTTCCCCGTCATTTCCCACCGTGCGCACGCATCAACGAAACTGCCGCAACAACAAAGAGCGTGAGCGTAACTTTCCATTGCGACGGAAAGTTCACACGCCTCCAGGTTTCAGAAACTTAGCGATTCTTTGTTTCTCAATCCACAAGCGTTTTGGGCAAAATGTCAGATTTCCTTTTTTCTCTGCTCACAAACGTCTCAGGTAAAATGTCAGATTTTCTTCACAAAAGTTTCCCTCTTGAATCTGCTGGCATTTTTGCTTCTCCATCGAGGCAAGCTGTTTGTTTGGGCTACGAAGAAGGAACTGCATTTTGAGGTGAAGAGATATCCCCAGGCATGCAGCCATGTGTCTTTCAACAGTATTTGCAGGTCTAATTTCTCTTGGAATTTCAGTCATAAAATGGCATCAGGTATCTGCTCTCTCCACCTTCCTCCACCTCAAAGTTGTCGGCAGGTTTGCGCAGTCCCGGAGGCATGTAATTCCCAGGACAACAAAACCAACACACGCAAATAAATATCAGCAACCAAAAAATAGGCAATCCAGACAGAGGCAAGATGAACCAAACTAAAACCTCCCAGAAACTAGTGTTCATCTGCATGATAATGACAGGGCCGTCCTTGCCCCCAGAGTCATGGTAATAACAGACGAAGAAGCCGTCCCCTCGCATGAGCTTTTCCCGCAGTATTCTCCTGTCTAGTTGGGTGGCATTGCGGTATTCATACCATGGCTGGTTGACATCAATACTGCAGATATCCAGATTAAAGCACTGCA
>JAAUYG010280801.1_pt1 | contig 11223 bp, 5 predicted proteins | sample 7278091 | NCBI WGS metagenome assembly JAAUYG01 (sample SAMN14350201, study PRJNA611818) | marine sediment metagenome | isolation source: surface marine sediment (0.6m) | place: French Polynesia: Moorea | collected 2018-08
AGCTCCTTTTTTGGGGGTGGGTTGTCTGCTTGCTGCCCACCACCCGCCTCCCCCACCCCGCGGGGGTTGTGGGTGGGGGGGGGGGTGGGGGGGGGGGGGGGGGGGGCCCCCCCCCGATCTAACCTTTTAGCCCAATGATAAGAGGTAGGAAAACTTTCCACTGCTGATAATAGCTAAACAGTGAGAGATAGTAGTCTCTCTTTCGAAAAATCATTTAATAACACAGCAGTAAGGAAACATCATGCACGACGAGGTATAGTGTTACTCGTCATGCTTAAGGATACATGAAGTGTGAATTGCGTGAAAGCATGTGTAAATTCACAAATCCCAGTCTCTAGCCTTACCAGCTCATCCACCTGTATCACTCTCATCTCTAAGTGCACCTGTACCTTATCCGAGGCATTGAACACAGGTCGCACCATAGGGTTGTAATCCGCAAACAGAGCGTCACCTAACACATGCTCCTGGGTCTTGGCATTTTTCCACAAATTTAATTTCAACCAAAACAAACCGAAGCATTAGACGGTAATCAAATTGAGTATTTAAATGTTTTGCTGACTTCAAAAAAGTCAATAATTACTAAGCGCTTTTAAACAATGAAAATAGTCCCTCCCAAGGAGGTACATCTGCACAGGGCAAATTGATTTGCTAAGTTCGACCATTACAGATAGCAATAGATAGTAAGCTATGATTATTTAAGATCTGTAGAAATATATTTTGATGTATTATATTTGCATTAAAAGTCATGCGAGATACCGCAGAATCCCTGTAAGTGAAAAGAGTTGTCAATTCAGATACGTGTAACATAAAGCAGCTATAAATATAAGATTATTGGCATCTGAGATCCTTTCAAATTTTATCTGATTTTATCCCATGCTACATTTGTGACTTACCTTTTGTGTAGGACATCACGCCAACCCAATACAAGATCAAAAGTGTACATCGGCACGGATACACCATAGCCATACATGTATTATGGCTGGATAGGAATGTTAAAAGTGCACTGTTTGGCTGAAATATATAATTTCACTGCAATATTGTACTAAGGACACAATATAAAATCGCGGTTGCGTGACTAATGATATATTTGCAGAACAAATGCACGAACTTATACACAGCTCATCCTTCGGACAAAGCAAACTTTCACCAAGCGTTAGGTGTAGCCCTCAATTTCCACTTGTTATATAAAACCAGTAGATCTGATGGGGCAGCATTGAATGACCAAGTAACTTCCCTCTTCATACATTTCCTGTCCCATACACAGGGGCGCCCATAGCGTGTTTGCACATTCCATCAGCATGATAATCCTGCAGCAGATGACTAGCATGCACATATATCTTCCATTCATCGATGCACTTCAATACCGCATGATTTATCTCGGGCACAGGTGAAATATTTATTGCTCCATTAGCTCTGCGTGACCGAGTGATACATAGGTAATGCAATGCTGAACGAATATTGAAAGGAACTATCCCACGACATCGTGAAATTCACAGCCCAATGGGCCACTAAGCTTTAGAGTGCGTGTCTGCCGATGTTCTACCAGCGGATATACCTGTAATTGGGTTAGGTGGCATTGATATAATGACTGTTTTAAAAATTCTTCCAAAACTATGCAATTGTATATTGAATGCGGGCTCTACAACAATCTGTAAAATAAGAAGTCCATGTAGGTCAACAGTACTTGTGAAAACGTTTTAATTTAATTTTTGGTTGAAAAAAATAATAGAAGCCTGCTTGGTAAGTGACTCGGCCCTGTCAAGACGTATCAGCCCCTTTGTCTAAAACTTGATTCCTGAAGTATGGTTGTAGGCCCTTGATGTATAATTTGAGTTCTTCGTTCTGGAGTAGGGCTGTCATGTCTAAGCTTTTGAGCATGTTGAGGCAGTGAGCCTTCATGAAGCCTTTATTTTATAACAGAGGGAGCGGGGAGACATCGACGTAGGGTGGAAGATGGCGTAGGTCTACATGTAGCACCAGAGCGTAGGTGATAAGGCTCCCGTGAATCGGACATACAGTGAACCCGGGTACACGATAGCTGTGTTGTAGGCAGTGTGACTGGTGGTAAGGATTCCGATCTGAAGATCGAAACCGGATTAACTCCACCAATGTTATGGTCTTTTCCCTATCAGTATTATACTATCAGGGATATATAAATATTCCTAAGATACTCGTCACTGTTTCTGACTCCAATCGCTGCCCTATCTCATAAACTGAAAAATACTTGATCATCTGTCATGCCTATTGGGGGAATCCTCGGGGAACGCTCAGTGGTTGCGCACTCGCACATCATATCCTTGATCTATGCTAAATATACTGCTCAGGGGGATGTATACTGTACTGTGTCTTCTACTATAGATATATCTACAGCCTAATAAATAAATAGCGAGTCAATCAACTATGTAATGACAGGCTGGCCTGCATGACTAAGAACTACATTCAAATCAATCCTGCTGCCTGCCTATCTTTTCTTTCTAGCTATAGCCTTTCCCTCCTAATAATAATTGTAGCAATGTTCCATTTAACCTATATGTCATACAGAATAACTGTCATGAGTTCTCATAACAACATCGGTACTTGATAATCATAATATTAAACTTTATTCAGTTTACTGTAGTATAGTATTACCTACATTTGACCACAGTGCATTGAAAATATTTGGAGATTGCTCGATCTTAAGTAGCACCTTACTGCATTACCTCGAATTGAATTAAAATATAAATACATCTTACGAAAATAGGATCCCACAAATAGGGAGAAAGGTATTGAGTGTTATGTAATACATATATGTCCATATTATTTGTTAGTCCAGTTAGTGTTTGATGGTAGTTTAACTTTTTTTCTGACCTGCTGCACATGTAATTATATGTATCATTACTAGAAATAAACACTTTTTTATTTTTGGTAAGGCATAGGTAACATACATGTAAGCCACCATTACATGTTTCGATTACTTCCATCTATTTTTTCATGTTCCACTCTACTTGTAAAGCATCCAGCTTGCTAGCTATTTTAATATATGTTACTTTCTTTTAATAACTGACTTCCAATTTCTTTGGTTATGATACCAGAATTCTTAATTTCTCCCCAGTTGTAATTTGTTTCTGATACAAGATGACTGTAATAGGTCTATGTTATCCACCCAGTTTTCAAGACCCTTTTCAACGGACATCTTAATAAAATTATTGGGGTAAAAGCTGGTACGCGTCTTTCTGGTGTTACATTACAGTAGCAGTACACATGCCTGTCTCTATTTTCTCTCTCTATTTTCTACAGTTTCTATATAAGGTTCCAATACTAAGGGAGTAACGCAAAATAACAAAACTACTACAACCACAAACGTCAGAAAGAAACATCTAGCAAAGAATGCATCTATGATTTCTGCCATGAACTTGCATTCACTGACAATGTCCTTCTTGCCCTTGCAACGGCGTACTTCCTGCGGCGACCTTTCTGCCTGTTTCCTGTCGTTTGCCTGCCTAGAGACGGTGTCTCTGACGTCATATCCTACTGCGAAGTCGCATTCTGTCAGCGTGAACGCTTTATGTTCGCTTTCAGAACCAACTGCGATGTTCGTTGGAAGCCTCTTGCAGACCATTCTTGCCAGACATCTATGAACCACAACCCTCAGCCAAGCAGGGGGTGGGACCCTGGGGTCGGCATGGTACAACCGGAGGACGACCACAGTGATAACCACTGTCAGTGTGTTGAGAACCATCACGAATAGAAGGTAGGCAGCTGCAAGTAAGAACAATAAACTAATTTATTTTTTTTATTAATTATGGCTACCATTATGGGGTGTTAATAGTTATTATTGCATGGTATTAGTGGCTACCATTTTCCTGATTACAGGTGTTTACTGCAAAGTGACGAATAGAAGGTAGACAGCTGCAAGCAAGCCGGATAATCTGGATTTTTTGATCAATTCAGTTCGCAATAATTCATTGTTAATAGCTACATGTATTCTAATAGGCTATAATTGGTTAACATCGTGAGTACAGGTTATTGTAAAGCGATAGAATATTATTTGACCTGTTCTTCATAAGGATGCAGATAAACTCATTAAAATTTAAATATGCCTAAAGTTGTCAAAAAAACTAAGAGATATAGGTGCATTTTATTCCACACGACCCTAGATTAAACGCCATAGTGGCAGTAGTACTGCTTAAAAAAGAGTATATAGTGTGATTAATTTCCATCCCTGTTTTTGCTATTGTACTGCAGAGTTACTGTCATCACGCGGGTGTCCGTCGTCCGCCTGTCATCCGTCCATAAAACACATTTTCTCTAAAACCGTCCAAGGAATTAATGCCAAATTTAGGGCAAAGATACCTGTCCACCATAACTGCAGAGCATACTTTTAATTCGTTTTTCAAAATTTCAAAATTTGCGAGATTTTATTTTTGGGATTTTGTTTTTGCTCTCGTTAACATGGAAACATAATGGAGTAAAAGAGAAGTTTCAAAGGACATCTCCTATGAACATGCATACCAGATTCATTCCCCAAAGTTCACGAATACTCCCAGGGAAGGTCTCTGCCAAAGGTATTAAAATTATTGTGAAATTTCCAATCTTGAATTTTTGATAGATCTTTTTCTCTAGCTTGCACGGCTTAACATGGCAATCACTGGGGAATAATAAAATGTGCAACATCTTGAAAACGGCTGACCGTAGAGCGAAATGGACCAACCTGTGGTCCCCCGGGGGGGAGCAATTATTACGTGTATATACATGTAGGGTACTTTTGAGAATTACGTGTTCAAGCTTATTCTGAAATCATTCGATGCACTACCAATTTTCAGCGTTATAATTATTGTAGTCAATCGGGAATTATAAAATGTACAATATCTCAAAAATAGCTGCTCAATACAGGGTACTTTGACTGTTAAGTGTTCAAGGGCAGCCTGAGATCATTCGGTGCCCTTCCTATTTTTCAGGAACCTTGTATCTCGAAAACGGCTGGTCGAAGAACCAAACTTTGGACCTCGCTAGTAAGTACTTAGTGACATACAGCAATGTTAACTGTTAAGCGTTCATTATGTCATTTGGTGTATTTCCCACCTTTTCCGATTTTCCTCAAACTTGTATCTAAAACACGGCTACTCATATAACGGAACGGACCAAAATGTGGGCCTCGGAGCTTAGCACTTAGTGTAGGCATGGTACTTTTTATGGTCAGTCTAACATGCTAATGTGATTCGGTGCCTTTCCGATTTCAACAACCTAAAGCAGCGGGTCACAGAGCGAAGAGAATAAACATTTGGCCTCGGGGCATTAATGTACCATAATAAAGTACATTGTACTTTTGACCATTAAATCTTGGAGGTCATTCTGATGAGATTCAGTGTATATAAGATTTTCGAGAGGATTGCATAGTAACCTTAAGCACATAGTTTCTTCGCTCGTAGCTAGAACCTCTCAGGTACATGTATAAACCTTGTTGACCTTGTTGACCTTGACTTGCTACTTTTTTTGCAAGTGACCAAGCAGAACGTCAAAGCCCCTGGGCTTCTTGTTAAAGTTATGTCTAGTTACTTACTGATGACAGGCACGCCGTCCGAAGTGATGGGGATACTGTCGGATACCAGTAGCATGTAGACTGCAAAGGAGAGCAGCAGTGTTACACCCATTGAGATCTTCTCTCCGGACTCCGCTGGCAGTCTCAGGACTAGCAAGACGAGTAGTGACAGACACAAAGTCGGGATCATTATATTGATGATGTAATACAATGGCTTGTGTCTGAAGTGCAGTCCGAATTCAACGACGGACACTGAGATATCTCCGGTATGTTCAACACTGCCCCTAGCTGCCATTTCCCGTACGTCCCATTCCCCGTTTCTGCAGCAACTACCTAGCATCCCATCTCTTGGGTTTTTCAAAGTCAATCTGACCTGCTCGGCTGAGTACTGCCAGGTTACGAACCTCAACCAGCAATGCTGGATATCAAACGGATACAGGCGGACATCGATGGCGCACTTGGACTGGAATTTCCCGCCTGGAGACCACAGCACTGTGCCATTGCTCTTCAACGTAACCCGAAAGAGTTCGTAATGATTTTTCACATATAGCTGGTCACTTGCCCTGGTCCAGTAGAGGAAAAGAACAGGGAAAAAAAGACATTAAGTAAGACCATATTGTTTTCATTACATCTTCAGCTTTCCTTCAAGCTCGATGTATTTTTTTCAACATAGCATTATACCCAGTGTCACAGTTTCAGCTTTTGAGAATTCTTATAATTACACATAATTACTTTTTTTTTACTTTCTGCATTTGTGGAATTAAGAATATATGTTGCAGCTAAAGCGATTACGATCGGTATATTTGTTATCCGTATCCAAGACGTTTACTTTACCTGAACAAGTCCTGTTAAATTTAACAATTGTATTTTATGTGTGTTAAAGGAAATTTAATGATGTAATATATATTTAACTAGCTGTGCTAAACGCAGTGTTGTGATGCTTTCTCAAACAGCTGCGCTGGTATGACGCCCCACCTCCCATCGATTCTGTTGTCCTTATTGTCACCCCTCATCCGACATTTCATTACTTATCGTCCATCCATCGCACTGGTCGGTTAATAGTACAGTGCGGTAATGTTTTCTGTTAACTCATACCACGGACGTTAAAATTTTATCTTAACACTGGCGTATTGCCTTCCGCTCAGAAATTTAAATAAAATAACTACGTTGAATATCGACTCTAACATTTTTTATCAGTGAGGGATCTTGCTCTTCTTTAAGAGGCATAATATGAGGATGGGAGAGCTTATTCAGTTCAAGTAGCTCGACTGTTGCATTTTAGCTCTGTTTGACAGTGTTTTCTTCCGGATCTGCTGTGCGAATTTCTTTCATTTTTTTGTTCTTTAGTTAGTTGCCAATTGTTCATGTTTTGGTCGTTTTAGTTGACATGTTACACCAAAGGAGCAAACATTTCAAAATGCTACTTCTTCCTAAATCGCAACTGAATTTTTTCAAACATTTCGTGATTTTTCCCATAGTCTTCACAAATGTACCCTTTTAGATTTTGTAAGTTTCTGAATTTAAATGTTAACGAATTCTTCTCATTTCCTTTAAGCGGGAGGCTACGGGGGGCGAAGGTTTCAAGGCGATATGTCTTCAAATTGCTTTCAACATATTCTGAACTTTCCAGGCATTTTCTTCTAAAATTTCCCCACGAGAGTACTGTAAGTTTTTGATTTTTAAAATGTTAAGTCTTACGTATTTTTATTTATTTACTTGTTTCTGCTTGTCTATTTTGAAAGGTCACCATTGTTAAAAATGTGGAACGAAACACTTCAGTTATTAGGACAATGATTATCGTACAGGAAAGCAAGCTATTTGGGACTCGGGAGCCTTTAACCATTTATTTTCAAGATCATTTGGGTTCATTTGGTGCAGTGGCGAAGTTTCCAGAAAATACAATTTTCAACACACTACTCCAAATGTGTTACATATGTTCCATGTGACAGACCTCACAACAGTAACAATTTAACAATTACCGCCTGCTGTAAAAGTTAACGTGATCCTGAAGAGCGAAATGAAGGGGCATTTGGGACTCCAGGCCATTATTAACACACGCGGTTCCCCTGTAAGGTTCAATTTATAGCGTGCGCAGACGACTGAATATTGGTCTGTGCACATTCCGGTATGTTGTAATTAAGTTATTGCAAGTCGTTAGTGCAAGTTACTACGTGACATTAGTGTAATGCATTTGGAGAAAACTAGAGCTTATTTTCAATTGCAAACACTCACGTATTATCCACCACAAACTCTGGCAGCCAAACAAATGTCGGGGGTAAGACGATCGTCCTGATACCATGATATTTATCCGGGTCCCAAACCAGGCGTTGATCTATCCATAACTGTGTCCAAGCAAAATATTTTAATATTTTTTTTTAAAAAAGCAGAATTAAATGTCTATTGTATAAATGTCCTGTTAGGTATGTTAATGCTTGTTGGCATACTCTTAGTGGTTTGCAAAGGTTCGTTTAGATTGACTGAATGATAAAAATGTGCTCCAAGTGTACAAAGGCTAGTGTATAATCTACATACATGCATGTGCTTTCAGGTAAAACGGTTTTGAGAACAGAATAAGTATACTCAACTAACTGCGTTATCACTATTAATCATTTTTGATTTACGTCTTTCTTCCAACTTTATCGTGCGTTTACTTACAGCAGTTATCCATCCAGTTAGGGTCAGCGTTTGATGTTTGAGATCCTGGTTACAAGACAAGAGGGCCAAGGCCCTTGACGCCCAGTTAACCCAAATGCCACTCGTCAGTTTTGTGTTTAATTAGTATGCCCTAGAGGTATATGCAACAGCGGTGTGCAACCGCTTTGCTACATGGTCAGCGGTTTCTAAATTGCAGGCCGATTTTGAAACAAGTACACTCATTTTGAAAATTGCATATCTAAATGCCCATTGGCATTTGGATCCTGAACTAGCTTTCGAATTTTTAAAGTATGCCAGGCATGGCGTCGCAACGTGCCTTCAAACGTCAAGCATTAAATTTCACAATTAAAGTTCAAAATTATTTAACTTTCAAGTTCAAAGTTGGAATATTTTCGAAATCTGCATAACGTCCTTGAGACGCTGAAATATTCCCAACTTTTTTTTACTGGATTTAGTTCCTGATTCGCGAAGAAGGACTTGAAACTTTTGCTGTTATATTTACCTTCTGTGTTAAACAACATTACGAAAGTTCACCAAAAGTACAAATTTGAAACTTTGGGAAATATGTATAACTGTTTTGGAGATACTGTCCCAGAAAGTATTTTGAAGCGTTTGTCACTGAGTTTGTTTTGGTAGTTTCATGGAAAATTCGAAATTAGAACTTTTCAAAATCTAAAAACAATATTTTAAGGTAATGTCCTCAGCAGTGTTTATAACTTTTATTTGTGACTTCATTCAGTTGCTAGTGTCATATCTTTATATTATAGCGTGGTATGAAAAACGCAAAAACAATCACAAAAGAATAAATATTGAAAAAAAAATGCAAAAAAATAAAAAATAACGTCGTCTAGAGAAATGGCGGGAAGTCGGTTATGTTCATGTAAATTTAGTGTTGAAAAATGCAGCAATGTCTGAGGAAAAACATTTATCGGATGACAGACAATGGACCAGAGACGGACGATTGAGGCATTCAGCTTCCCATTAGCTCTGACTGGCCAGAATCAAGCAGAACGAAAAAGACGCACAGAAAGAGAACGCATTTGCACAAAAGGAACGCACAATGCCCACATATTGGTAATTTGCAAACTCAACAGTTTTACATTTATCATGTTTATGCTGGCTTCTGTGTCATGTCAGGCTCTTTAATTCTTAATGTTCCAAATGTCCTATTTCGCGTTATTCTTGTTTTCTGTTGGACATATAGAACAGACAGTATCTACCAATGGTCAAACACAGATGGCATAGGGAGTACCGTACAGACGGTACGACATATGTGTAATCAAGAAACACAGGGCTTGTATATCCAACAGCATCTACACAGACTGATCTGCTTCACACACACAACAAAAATACACAAGATGCCTCACACGATATACATGTATATATGTCCTATATTATGTGTGCATATGTACAGCCCACCCAACTTTTCATGTAATAGCCGAACCCGCTAACATTTTGTTACTTAACTTCATGTATGCACGCAGCATTACAGTATTGTGGAAGGGGTTTTCCTTTTCACTATCCCAGAGGTCTTGTTATAAATGGTTCGATGACACGCAGGACTGAGGGTATACATGTACTGATACAGTGTCTAGCATCAAATCATATACAGTACAGTGTGAATTGATAGAAAACATAAATAAATTCACACATCGGGGCCTTTATTACCCCCGGTGGGCGGATGAGTAAGTTAGGTCGAAAGAATGCCACGGACGTACCGGTGAAAAGGGTGTCCGTTTCAGCCTTTCAGTCTTTTGGTGTGCCAATACATGTATGTCCTAATTATAGCTTTTCTGGTATGCCAATGGATCCTAATTTTACCTACTATATGGTACCCCAACTTATACTTCCCGTCTGCCATCATATGTGTGTGTCAATCAATTTCTGTGATATACACCCAGTTATAGGGCCGATGCACATAAATTCATTGCTTTTTGTATTGTACAATGTTGTGTGAAATGGGCCCTAATTTTCTATACCTTTTCGTATTCGGATAGGTATGATTTTAGAGTTCTCAGAGCCCCCTCCCCCTCAATGGACATTATATTACCAATGTAGATATCCCATCAATCTTACCAGCTCATCCATGTTGATCACTCTCATTTCTAAGTCCACCTGCACGTTATCCGAGGCATTATACACAGGTCGCACTCCAACGTTGTAATTCGCAAACAGATCGTCCACTAACACCTGCTCCTGAGTTTTGGAGGACAAACCTTGAGCAAGAACAGTCATGTGAAATGTATGAAAATTCATTTAATTTACATCGTAGGAACGGTAACCTATAATTATTTAAGGTGTGCACAAATATATTTGAAAATGAATTCAACGTTATCCCATATGAATAACGATTATACCATTCCATAACATAATATATTTGTCAAGTCAGATGTATGCAACTTAAAACAGACTAATAACTTACATAAGATTACAGTATATGAGATAGCCATTGCCTATTTTCTGATAAATATGGTACTACGGTGTAATAGCCTGGAATCCGTAGCTATGAGCTTAAAGGAAGTTTTTATGATCAAGAGAAATGGTAAAACACAACCATTAATTTATTAGATCACCACCGCCGGTAAAATGATATAAAATGGTGCTTTATGGGGAATTGTAGGACATAGCACAGAATTGCGTTACACAAGGGCAATTTCAAGGCCAGACTATTGTGCTGCCTGACATAGGACATTCTGACCTGTCATCGCCATGTATTCGCGTTAGCTACATGTACAAAATCGCTCTGACAACATTGGCAGGCAAAGTGTGGAATGAGGGCGTTTAATGTCGGCATGCCTTGCAGATATTTACTCTGTTTATCGCCAGCGCACCCGCGGCCTCACAATCATGAACTAATTCGATTTTTTTCAGTTCGCTCATTTCTTGCCATCTCCAAGGTGGCTTTTGAGCAAAGAGACACCCCATTGCCATTTTTTGTTGATGGATGGATGAATCAGGCTTATAGTCGGCTTTCAACCACTCATGGTCATATCACCGACTGCAAGTTGTTGGTGTGTATGTACTGGACCCATCTTGTACTAGTCCGACCT
>JAAUYG010033129.1_pt1 | contig 11222 bp, 12 predicted proteins | sample 7278091 | NCBI WGS metagenome assembly JAAUYG01 (sample SAMN14350201, study PRJNA611818) | marine sediment metagenome | isolation source: surface marine sediment (0.6m) | place: French Polynesia: Moorea | collected 2018-08
AAACAAGTACGCTTCGTCAGCGTGAAGGCCAAGCGCCCGGGTCGGGGTGGGGGGGGGGGTCTCGGGGTCAGGGTGGGGGGTCTCGGTTTAAGGAGGGGTCTGGGGTCGGGGTCCCCCAGGACAACGACACGTACATGACTCCACAAGGCCGTCCCAACTTCGTCGCGTTCGGCCTGAAAGAAAGCCTCTGGAAACATTAGCCAGAGCAGTGATTGAAACTGCATTGAAGCGTTCAAGACTTGAGGTTTGAAGAAATGTTCACCTGAATTCTTCTGTCATGACGTATTTCTGATCAGACGCATCCCTCACTGCTACAACAGGTTTGTCTCCGGAGGATTCCAATCCAAACTCAGAAAGTTCATAGGACATTTCGTCTTTGTTTGAAACGGCGAAATAAACCTTTTTCCCGTCAAATTTCTTCGCCACTTTCATGACCCTATAAAAACAGGCGCCGACAGAATGTTATTCCATGGTGCATGCGTCCGTTTTGATGAAAACTTCACTGAGCAAGTGGAAAACTGGACAAAAATGGCAATTCATTCGCTGCCTAAGAAGTGTCTTCCGCGAAAGACAGTCCGATGGGTCGGCAAAGGAGGGAAGGAGAAAAGGCGTTAACATGAAGCCCCAAATGAACACGAGGTATGAAGGTTGATGACAGTGAACATAATTTGTTCCTTTTGTATTTCATGTTCACTGTTCGCTCAGGGGCACATTTCTGCGCAGAATCGGTTCTGAGTTACGTCACCTGTTTCTCCAGTAGTTTGTTCCTTTTGCGTTCTTCACGTAGTCTACATCATAGTACGCAACAACCAGTGGCTTCCTGAACTGCACAGAGTTACTGGAGGTGCGGTGACCACACAACCCGTGCCTGAAACACATCACATGCATTGGAAACTCGTGCGACAGGTCCACGTTCACAAAATACGCACGACACCGGGACAACTCCATTGTAGGAACAAGTTCGTTCAGTCAGCGTTTGGGCCGTGCGGTCAAGTGATCAGCTAATGTCCGCATGTGGTGATCACGTTATGTCTGCACAGTGGTTATCATGTGATCAGCCCATTGAGGGAGGGGGTCCGTCTTCCATAACGACGACAACGACACGTACGTCATTCCATAGATCTGTTTCTGTGAAAACTTTCGTTGTGAGCAATCTCGCGAATTTCAAGCTTTGAACAGACACGGAGATCCAACTTACAAGTTGTCTGTGGTCCACGTTTTGAGTTTGTGTAGAACAGCATCTCCGTCATATTTCAATTGACTTTCCTCAAACTTATTTTGAAGACGTTTTGGCTGGAAGATAACAATGTCGCTGCAAAGAGGAAGGAGGAAAAGTTTAAAAGTTTGGCATGTTTTGCCAGATTGAAGATTTCTATTTTGCTTCATTCAGATTGTGGTAAACACGGTTCTTACTCGTTAAATTTATACTTGTCCAGTATGTCTTTGTTCGTGGTGTGACCAAACCGGTGATCCTCACTCAGAGCATCTGCAAGCTTCTGGAATTGTTTCTTTATTTCAACATCTGGACTGCTGAAGAACCCTACAAAACACCGCAATGTGTAAACTGGGTTGAACGACACAAAACAGCAATTTCTGAAAGGTGTGCATGTTCTGTCGTATGCCTATGTGTCAACATTTTTGCATCTTGAAACAATAACCAAACACAAGAACAAAGGCATCAAACAGAAAGCCCAACACAACCAGCAAAACGTTCAGTCGGAAATGGGCATTGCTTTTGAACAAGTGAAGGGTTCTTTCAGGACAAGGCGACTACGCAAAACTCGACTGAGAATTCTCACCAACTACACTATGCTCGTCGTGGCTGATAAATCTCTCGACCTCAGCAATAGTCTTGAGTTCACGAGATGCAGGACCAGCCTTTGACCTCATGTACCTCACTATTCCGTCTGGAAAATTAAATCATTGCAACTCATTGATATGCAAGTTGTAAAATGACAAGTGATAATTCATCGCTTTACAATTTATTACCTCACTGTAGGAAGTGTGAGACGCCCATTAAATTATTTATAAAAATGATAATTTACCAGTATTTTATTCCCTGGAAAAAAAATTGGCAAGAGCCCAAGAGAGAGGGACAAAAAAAAAACCAACAATAAAATAAAATAAAACAACAAGTACGCTTAGTCAGAGCAAAGGCCGAGCGCCCCAACCATCCATCACGTGGGGGGGGGGGGGGTCAGCTAGCCAGGGGGGTCAGCCAGCCAGGGGGTGGGGGTGGGGGGTCCTCCACACCAACAACAACGACACGTACATGACTCCATAAGGCCGATTCGACTTACAGTCGCGCTCGGCCTAAAAACAGAAAACAAAAGAAAAGCAACGGTGCCCAAAGGAGACAATTTCATACCAGCTTCACGGGGGCCATTGTAGTCTTGACTGAACTCGCCATTCTTAAAGATTTTTAGGGTGGGGAATCCGGACACACCGTTCTTATCACAGGTGGCCTTGCCATCTCCTGTGCAGTCAATCTGAAACAAGCATCAATGTCATGGATTGGAAATTTAGAAACGTGCACAAGAAGGTTGCAGCGTTGAACTCAAGCCAGGCGCCGCTGTGTTGTGCAGTGCATTGTGCCAGGGCGAGTAAGAGGAGGGGCAAAGTTTTTGGAAGTGCTCTTTGATGGATAGACGAACGAATGCACAGACAAAGGAGTGAAGAATACTCCCGTTTCTGACAAGGAAAACTGCAAAACAAGTGCGTTATTTGTCAAACAGAATCTTGCGTGTTTCATTGCATTCAGCAGTTGTGGAGAACAAATTTACACAAAGCTGTAAATTGACTGACGAAGACGAAATTAAAATTCCCGTTGAAAAGGTGACAGCTGTTGAGCAAACATCGCAGATTCACGGGAGATTTGTGTAGATGATTCTAACAGCACAACGGTATTCTAAAGAAATTGAACTTGCACACTTTCCCATACAATGCGGGACATTTTAACACCATGAGAGATGCCCAAAAAGAAAGAGAACCGTCTTTAAATTCCAACAGCGAGAGGTTCACGTTCCAAACAAGACGCGGCAATAAAACTTAAATTTAAATTTAAATTCCGATCACATGTGAAGAGTACCACGTCCAGCACCATTTATGTCAGCATTTTGTTGTCTTGTGTCTTACCTTGGCCAAAGAGATGGGTGGATCATTCTCTTTGAGAGCAGTGGCTGCTTTTTCGTATTCTGGCGCCAACCTCTTACAATGACCACACCTGCAAGCAAAAAACAAGAGCCAGTTTACTTTTGAGATCAAGGCGACCTTTTCTTCTGACGCAATCCACATCCTCCAAGATCCGATATCTGCTCGTTCCGAAATCTGTCCGGATCTCCCCTCTCAGCAAGTTCATTTTTGGGTGCATTGGAACAAACAAGAAAGTTCCTGGTGCCACGCGCAGCGAAGCTATCAAGTGCTGGGGGTTGGGACAGTACCAGTGTGAAGTGGGTGGGTCCATGGGTCGACCTTGGGACGCAAGTACATCAAACTCAACACTGAAATGACTGCAACATTCAACCACCTGCCCTTTGTGGATCCAGATCTTGATCAAGATCAAGCTACGTAGATCTAGATCCTAGATCAAGCAAGAGACCAGAGTCCAGATCAAGATTTCCAGATCTAGGTCTCAAGTGTCTCAGAGCCTATTTAGATCTAGTCTTCGTTGTCACTGTTGTCCCCTTCCCCCCAACTGCCTCTTTTTTTTTCTTTGAGACCACGAGACTTTTCCGTTTAAAACAACAGAATAGATCTCAAGTAATAAGGAATGGTTTTTGCATGAAGATCAAACAGGCCCAAGACCCTTTCTATATAGATCTAGAGCTACTTTCGCAGGCAAAACAATGATGGAAAACAAACCATGGTGCATAGAATTCCACCAAAATTGTGTCGTGTTCAGACACTCTGTCTTGGAAATTGTCGTCATTGAACTCCAGAACATCACTGGCAGCAGCCAGGGACAATATAGCAAGCAGACACAGGTACTTCATTGTTTTTCGGCAAGTTTTTCCCTTGTGTTTGTGTTTGGTGCAGAACAAATGGCGATGAAAACGTGTGGTTCGTTGTGTCGAGTTCTCATTGGTCGGAAATCTCAGAAACCGGAAGTTGAATTTTGACCAATTGAAACATCAGAAAATATCCTGCCCAATCTGCGTTTGTGATGACACGCTAGATCGTCAATACTCAACAGACCATTTGATTAGAGGCTGTTCGATTTAGGGTACCCATTAAGGGAACCGGGTACCCTCGTAAAAAAAGGGATTTCAGGAAGGGTACCCATTCCTTTTCCAAGATAGCAGTGGAAGAACATAAATCTGCTGCAGTGAGAGATATTTTGGCTTTTCAACTCTTGGCTGATGATGATTTTGATCTAATATTACTGGCAAATGAAGGACTGAAGGATCTAGCTTGTCTGGGATGTGAAAGGTTTGCAAAGACATAGAGTATTGTGATGAAATTGGTCCATTTTGATGAGATGCAACTGGCTTAATGGAATTTTGCTAGATATTCTTTTCAGCTTAATGAAACTTTTGGTTAGTAGCTGGTTGCATGGTTCATTTTATTTTGATTTTCCTTGTGGAGTATCATTTTTACAGTTTAAGAGATGAAAAGGTCAAAATCAGAAATTCTTTGGAAGAGATCATGCCAGGGCAGTATGATGATGGCTGGCAACAAAAGCTCCATATGAAAACAAACATGGTGGAGAAGTTGGTTGCAGAAATCAGACCTTTCATGCCAAAGATCACTGGTAAAGTCTGTGGAGCATATGTGTCTGTGTCTTGTTTCAATTGATAGTTATCTATTTTTTTTGTTCTTTGTGTTTTTTTGTTGGTGTGTTGTGATATTTGTGCAGTATGAGTATGTTTGAGTCAAATGCAAGGACATGAGCTCAATTAATTGATTAATTGCAATTGAGAGTTCATCTGTACTGGAGTTTGAGCATTTGGCATTAATTGCTATTTGCAATGGGACTTGCCTCCAATACAGCTGGTGTGGGGGGGGGGTTCAACTTTGAGCATAGATCTAGATTTTTTAGCCTAATGAAACTTTATCAGCTCACTTTCAGGTGTCAAATTTGAGCATATATCTAGATTTTTTAGCTTAATGAAACTTTATCAACTAATAACTTGCTTCTTTCTCAATGGAAACTACCTCAGATACAGCCACATTCAAGCATAGATCTAGATTTTTTGATGATTTTCCCAATATTCTCACCCTTTCCTAGATCTAGATCTACAGGAAACTTGCTATTTTTGACTGAAATTCTTGCTTTTTTGACTGATTCTCACCTTTAATGGTTGTGTTGGTGCCTGAAGAAGATCTCCTCCAGGAGCCATTCAATTGCTGCTGCTAAAATCCAAAAGGCTACTCTAATCATGAAGAGAATTAGGTTGAAAATCCTCAAATAAAGTACAAAAATAGGGTCCCAGAGAGGCAACATGTTGTCAGCTTCCTGTCTAAAGATTTGACTGGTTACTGCCCTTGAATAGGGTCAGGCAGGAGGGTCCTGAATCTGCAATCCATTTGTCTCTATCATGTTTAGTTCCAAAGTTGTGACCAAAACAGTAAACTGGTTAGGAATGGGATGTTTGTGGTGTGTGTGTGTGTGGCATGTTTGCACAGTCCTATTTGCATACAGCATAAAATATTTGATTCACTGAAGAGTTGCTCTGAGAAAGCACACAAAAAACATGATGTTTGACAGCTACTCATTGGTCAGTTTAATGAAACTTTTTTTGGTTCTAGGTTCTAGTTGTTTGTTTTGTTAGTTTTGTTATCTTTTGGCCACTGGTGAGGGGTCTCAATGCAAGTATCCACTATTCAGTTTAATGAAACTTTTCAAATTTTCTTTGCTTAGTTCAATCATTTTGATTTTAGGTTGTGGTTGTAAGTTTGTTCCTCTTGAAAAACAAGTACAAATTCTCTTGTTCTACCTGGGACATGGAATTCAGTACAGACTGGTAACTTTTGTTATTAGTTTCATTTACTTCTTCCCTCTTTGCTACAAATTTCTGATCACATTGGGTTTTTATTTTTCTTTTATTTTATTTGCTTACTGGTTTTTACAGATAGCTGACAGGTTCAATTTGTCAGAGAGCACAGTTTTTCAAATAGTAGAAGACTTGTGCACTTTGCTGGTTGAGAAGCTGATGCCTGAGTACATCAAGTGGCCAAACAGTGAAGCACAAGAGAGAACAGCTAATTTTTTTGAAGATGCATATGGTTTCGAGGGTGTAATCAGCTGTATTGATGGTACTCACATACCAGTGCACAAGCCTCTCTATTGTGCTCAGGATTATTTCATGAGGAAACAAGTATATGCAATTCAGGTGCAAGCAGTCTGTGATGAGAGGTTGATATTCACACATATTTTTGCAGGTTTGAATTCATCAGGCACCATATGGCATAGTTGTCAATGCAATTGTTTGCTTTTTTTTGGGAATCAGTTTCATGAGAATGTATGCATTTCCAGGACTTTGTGGTGGGTTGCATGACAGTTACATTCTGCAAAACTCACAGCTGTACCTTGATGATAGGGCAGATATCAAGAAATGGTTTGCAGAGCCTGAGTATCATCTTGTTGGTGATTGTGCATATCCACTACTATTATACCTGTTGAAGCCATTTCCAGAGTGCAAGGGTATGTCACAACCCAAAAAGCTGTACAACAAGAGTCTAAGTGGATGCAGGCACACAATTGAACATGCTTTTGGTTTGTTGAAAAACAAATGGAAGATTTTGACCAGCCCACTCACACATGATCCAGAGAAGATGACCATGCTGACATGTGCTTGCTATGTTCTGCACAACTTCTGTTTAGTGCATGGAGGCACTGCTGATGTCCAAGACTTCCTCCCACCTCCACCTCCCAGGAAAAAACCTGAAGGATGTACTCGAGAGAGAGGATATGGTCAAGAAACATCTGAAGAATTTGTGTTGACATCTAGTTTGGCATTGAAGTAACATCAAGTGGGGTTGGATGGCAAGGAGAAAGAGTCCAGGATCTTGAAGAAGTTTGAGAAATGTTGACAATGCACACAAACTTTTGCAGCTTAATGGAACTTTGTGGTATTTCCTTCATGTGTCATGGTCTTCTGGTCTGTCATGAACATTGAAAAGAAAAAGCTTGAATTGCACAGAGTGTGTAAATTTCTGTTTGTGTTTTTCCAGATATGCTGTGTTCAACTTTGCCCTGAACAATGGGAGTGATTCAGAGCAATATGTGAGAGATACCCAGTTCTTTGGCACAGAAACTACAAAGGGAAATATAAATCAGACATGTGCTAGGTGGCCCATCAACACATTGCCCAAGACATGGAAATGCCAGGTAACATTTGCTCCTAAAGCTAAAAAAAAAACAACTTGTACTTTAGTTGTTTCATTATTTTTCATATGAAAAAACCATGCACTGGGTAAATCTGAATCTCAAAACTTTCCAATCTTATATTGTAGTTGAAGACATTGACAGATTGTGGAAGAATTTGCATGAAACTTTGAACTCAGCCATCAGACTGTACTACACAAACATTGACAGTTCAGGACAACATGTTGGCTTACCTCTGGCAGAGAAAGTTCTCATTATTATTATTCTCAGCTTAATGAAACTAATCTATATACTGTAGGCCACAGAAATTGCAGCTTAATGAAACATTTAAATGTGTGCATACAGAAAATTGCAGATCAACTGAAAGTTTGGAATGTGTTGATTGGTGCAAGGTGTACACAAAAGTAATTGATATATTTTTTTTCAGGGTGCAGGTGCTTAAATTGTGGTTGTTTCCTTATATGCATCAAGAATGTCAGGCATTTGAGCAATTGCCAGATTGGAAAAAGCAACATCTGGTGGACATCTCAGGATACAATTCTTTCCTTCTGAGGAAAGAGCAATGCAGAGAAGCATACAAAGACAAACTTGCATCACAGACTATGAACTTCGACACATTGGACAAGATTGAGCAAGCAATCTCAGAACAAAAACAGGCAGTGGACTCTCCACACCAGTATGATGAACTGTTGTCTGTATCCAGAGATGAAATGCCTGAGAACTGTGATGACCCAGCAATCATGCTTGCTGAATTTGAACCTGTTCAGTATGCAATTCTTGATGTTGAGCAAATGTCTGTGCATGAAGCTGGAGCAGTTGTACAACAAGAAGTTTTGCCCACTGCAGACCTGCACACAGACCTGACATTTATGGAGATGAACTTGAGTGAATTGTTTGGACCAATGCCTCCTACAGCTGAAAGTGTTTCTTGCATTCCATGTGAGGACAATGTGTTTGATCATTCCTATGCTCAGATGAACTCTGCAGGTAGCACTGCAGATCATGGGTATGCCAAGTCTGTCTCTGATGTGAAGAAGGATAGCCCCTAAGGTAAAGCTGGGGACAAAAGTGCAAAATGAAAGCGAGCTACAGTACACATTCCAATTAGTGAGCAATTATGGAAAAACTCAGTGCAAAAAGCATGCAAAGTAATTGTGTCAAAGGTGAAGCACATGTTCATGGTTAAACACATGTGTCCAAAAAGAATTGTGTCTCATGTGGCCAAAGGTCAGACAACCCAAGAAGAAATTTAAAAAGTGGCAAATGTGAAGCCAGAATGCAAATGCAAAAAGTTTTTCACCTGGCATGGGGATCTCAGGTTGACGAGGCATGTGGCAAATGTGCTGCACTCTGTACATCCAGATTTGAATATGTCTATGAAGGGAATGAATGTTGTCAATGATCTTTTGGGAGATTTTTTTGAGCAAGTGCTGCAAACAGCCAAACAACTTATGCAGAAAGTTGGTCACCGAACTCTCTTTGTGCATGATATAGCTGCTGCTGTGGCATTACATTTGAGAGGTGAACTGCACATGTTTGCAATGACGCAAGGCTTACAAGCTTTGAACTTGACAGCTGATTCATATGGGCTGGATACTCATCACAAAAAGGAAAAAAAATCCAAGAAAAGTGTACAAAGCTCGAAGCTGGATATCCTGTGAGATGTGTTTCCATTCAGCTCAAACTTGTCTCTTGTCTCACTATTGTCTTCATTTTTTATTCCAAGATATTTTGATGCACTCCATTAAGCTCTAGTCATTCCTTTAAGCTGCAAAAGATATGTTGTCATCATTCCTGTGATATGTTCTTGTGTACAACTTAAGCTGTGATGTCACACAAAAAGGTTTATTTCTATTCTATTTACATAAAGTATTCATATATAACATACAAAAGAAACTGATTTCCATTACTCAATAGATATCTATGTAAACAATGTATCAGGCAAAGTACAAAGTAAAGTTGAAACATCTTTTGGATCAAGTTGTTTTCTCATGAGTCTTTCAACCATCCTGGTTTTTTGGAGATAAAACACAGTAACTGCATTCATACTCAATAAAAGTCAATGTCATCCAATTCTTGCCTACAGCATGGGCAAGTCAGCTCTTGAGAAGGACCAATGTAGCCACTGTCTTCAGACCATTCAAATGAGAAATTTGCAGCATCCACACCCAAATTCAGAAACACTGCTAAGTTGTCATCAAAATCCTGTAAATCCACAACATCATCCAGGGCTACAGTGGTTGCATCTGGATCAACAAAATCCATGCTGAAAATGATCAACAAATGGAAAAGTTTTATCATGGAAGAAAACTTTCATTAAGCTGAAACTTTCTAAGCAGGCATGAAACTTTCATTAAGCTGAAACTTTCTCAGCTGGCATAAAACATACATAGTTGTTTGCACCCTCCCTGGCATGCTCACCCATCAGCTTGATATTCTTGTTGTTCCCATAAATTGTCATGTACATCCAAAATAACTGTGTCAATACTGTGAGAGGGTGAAATTGCTGAACCACCACAAGAGGGAACAAGTTGGAAGAAATCTGTAATCCTGCAATTTACATGAAATTGTAAATTTTTGGTTTTCTTCCCAACAATTCTGAACTGCTTTGGAAAAGGCATTATTCCCACTGTTTACTTACAAAGTTTGATTGTGTGGCAAATCATTTGGAGAAGAAGGTAAAAGCTCATCTATCTGAGGTGATGATGAGAATTCTTCAGATTCAGCCTCCAAATTCACACCAGCATCTGTTCTTATATCTTGTCTGTCCTGCACAAAAAAAAAAACCAAAAAAACCAAAAATTGCAATGTTTGGCAAGAAGACAAAATACACATTTGGAGGAAAAGGAAATTATATTTGTAACAATGTGATACACTTCTTCCCCTTTGTCAGGCCATATTGCTGCACATTTGCATGGAACTTGGGCACAATTTTGTGCATCACAGGTGTATCTTGCATGCCAGCAAGTGTGATTGCTGCATCTTCTCAGCACAATTTTGCTGACTAGGAGTTGCCTTTGCCAGTTGGACTTCTTCTTCATCTTCCTCTAGAAGATCTGCTTTGGAGATGCTGTGAATCTGTTAAATGAAATCTTTTTTTTTTTTTCTTCAGAGGGGACATATGAAAGGAAAGTACCTGAAGACAAATAAAACAAAAACAGACAAGACCTTCATTGTAACTGAGATGAATTTTTCCAGCAGTTGATTTTTTTTTGTGCAGCCTCTGACACCATATCAACCAAATCTTTTGCCTGCATTGAAAAGAAGAATAAAATTAGAAAAGGACAGATACCTAAAAAGTTTCATTAAGCTGGAAAAGAACAATAAGTGATAGTGATCAAACCTGCTTGTCAATCTCCTCCATCACTGAATCCTTTTTGCATTTCTGACAAGAAAGAGCAGAACTAAGGGCTGGTATTTGGTTTCTTCTTCACATCACTGTCAAGGTCAAGAACAATTGGTGTGATCTACTTGTCATTTTTACACTTTGGTATAATTTGAGCTGACATGCTGTCAAATGTTTTTGGATTTACCATTGGTCTACCCTCTGGAACATACAAAAAACAGAAAAGTGTGAAAATGGTCCCCATGAAAAATAAGAAATACTTTTCACTTGACTTTTTTTTTCCTCCTCACCCAACAATGCTTCAATTGGAGAATCAAATGGCCATGCTTCTGAGGCAGCAGCACCAGATCTCTTCGCTGCTGCCCTACATTTCTTGTATCCTTTTTGGAGATTGGACCATTTCTGTGAGCATTCTCTCCAATGGTACTTGTCTTCAGTTTTTTTCCAAAAGCTCTTCTCTTTGAGAATTGTACTAATTTCCCTCCACACTGGTTTGGTACATTTTTGTTTGCCATCTAAAGGTTTTAGTTTTTGTCAATTTTCTTGAAT
>JAAUYG010134545.1_pt1 | contig 11222 bp, 8 predicted proteins | sample 7278091 | NCBI WGS metagenome assembly JAAUYG01 (sample SAMN14350201, study PRJNA611818) | marine sediment metagenome | isolation source: surface marine sediment (0.6m) | place: French Polynesia: Moorea | collected 2018-08
CATGACCGGTGGTTGGCCGGGTCATTTCGTTTTTCAGACGGCTAGGGATCCGTGGCCGGGAGCCACGGCAGAGAGTTATGGTTTGACACCGATTTAGGTGATGAATATGCCTGGTACCTGGTATGTTCTACTACTGTGTGATGTCAGACAGGCAATGGGTGCCCAGGGGAGGGGAATTAGATAAGCCTAGGTGGCCCTGGGGTGGGGATTTAGACACTGGAAAATCAGGTTTGTCTAATTTCACCTCTCCAGTAGATGTTTGTATTTATGTCATGGATGATGGAGCAGATTATATATGCATGATATGTGTCATCAGTTAATGCGTTCAGAACGGATTACTGACTAGATAATGCCAGGCTCTAATTTGGCCATGTGGTTCTGTTTCCTAACAATTTCATATTGCCATATTCATGATATTGCCTTTCTTATTTTCAGAAGTTACAATGTACATGTACTAGCAAGGGAACAGGACTGCTGTATGATATGCCATGGCTATGGATCCAGACTCGGTGCTTTTTGAAGCAGTGCGCCATGGAGATGCATCACAAGTGGAGACCGCACTCCAGCAGTTTGCTGATCCCAATGCCATTGATCTGGACAATGATGACCAAACACCTTTAATCATCACTGCTCTCCTAGGACATCCCAACATCCTCTCAGTACTGCTGGATCATGGTGCATTTGTGAACAACAGTTCCAGATATGGGGAAACGGCTCTACATTGCGCTGTTGCTAAAGGTAACTACGAATGTGCAAAGGCCTTGCTTGATGCTGGTGCTGTGGTCAATACTCAGGCAATCATACACAGTCCATTAACAGCTGCTGTTGCTGCAGGACACCTGGATTGTGTTAAGCTGCTTCTGAACTGGGGTGCTGACGTGAACCAAGGTGAGGTGGTAAAATTTGCAGTCCTGAACAACCACTTGGAGATTCTTGAACTGTTCACGCATTTGCCACATTCTGGTTGCATTGTAAACAAGCCAGCGGCCGATGGATTTCCTCCTCTGCATGTTACTGCAGTATCTTACAACAGCAGAGCAATGCAGATGCTTATCAGTGGGGGAGCTAACATTGACGGGATGGATCGGTATGGCTCTAGACCACTGCATTTAGCGGCAAGTGCTAACCGGCCAGAAAATGTGGCATGTCTGCTTGAAAATGGTGCTGAAGTAAATGCTTTGGATTCGACTTATGGGGTACTAAGTGCATGTCACTATGCTGCCCAGCTGCCTGATACAAAGTGCTTACAGCTTCTTGTACAAAGTGGCTGTAATATTAACCTCCGTGACAAAGATGGCCTGACTCCCTTAATGGCAGCAATTTCAGCTCGTCAGGAAGGTTGTTGCTTCTTGCTCATAGAAGAAAACTGTGATATATTTAAATGTGGCCGTCTACAGAGCTTCAATATTACTCTGACCTGTCCCATTAGCCCTATGGAGTATGCCTGTCGTTCAAGGCTCTATCTCCTTTGTCAGGTGCTGTTTCTAATTGGTTCAACAAGAGACTGGGCTAGGAAATCTTTGGAGCATGCACACCATGTTCTTGGGTCACATTCCAACAACCCAGAGAAATCGGTGAAGGTGTCCGAGTTCATTGCCTGGATGCAGCAGGAGTTAGCAAATGTGCCTTCATTGCTCAATCTCTGCCGTTATTCATTGAGAAAACATATAGGTGCCTGCCAATCGAAAGGGCATGTGTTCAGCCAACTAGTGCGCAAACTTCGTCTTCCTGCCTTGGTGACGAATCAGATCCTGGCAAAGGATCTGGCTTCTTCTGGACAATATATTGCCGAGTCCACGGATCATAAATCTACCTCTAGTCTGACATCTCGATGTGTTAATAGGGAGACAATCTTGTCATATTATGCACCGAATCGGTGGATTAACCATGACTCCAATATCTATGCTGAGTAAGACCCTACCACTTGTAAATATTGTCCTTCCTAAATGGAAGAAGAATTTCTACATAACATGTCCCTAATAGCTCTCATGTCCCTACTAGTAATAGCTCTCATGACACAGCTTCATACCTTTGGCTAAATGTCTTACATTTTCCTGACTAGTAATTACATATCTATTATATATATACAAGATCTATGTAATGCATTCTTATACACATGCCGGTATTTTACATTGGACTAATTTTTTTGTGTTGACTATAACCAGTATTATAAAGTAACTGTGGTGGCTGTCTTTGTGATAAATGTTTTACATAAACTTTTAACTGAAAATTTATTCATTTGTAGCTTGAGTAGTTCACATGTGGATTTAATATGAAATATTTTGGTCAGTGAATTGCCTCTTGGGCAAACCTGACCCAACTGATGCCAGATCCAGTGCTGACAAAAACTGATCTTTTGAACTCTGTGGCATATATCTCATTGTGATTGCATGCACTTTGCATGATTATATTGTATAATTTAGTCTTGCTGGTCTTGAACTGGGAATATCTGCTGGCATACAGAGAAAGAACTGGTAATGTTGTGAAAGTGTATATTTGTTTCATAGTACAACTTTATATTTGTTTTCATTGCTTTATATTTTTGATGATGCATGCACTGACATTTTTCTGTGTACACCTCTAAACCTATACATACATGTACACTATTTTCATAAATATTGCCGACTTACACGAGCATGTATTTGGCTATGCCTCACATGAGTTTCCACTTACATTGTACTACCTCCAACATGGTTGTTTACTTTTTTATGAATAAAAATTTTCACTCACCATTGTTGCTATTCTTTCACGCAATCCCAGGTGGCTTGTCAGTTTTCGTATGAGTGCGTGCAGAAATACAAACACAATATTTCCACAGATTGGCATTTTTATTTACAAAAAGAGATCTACCAAGTATAGCTTGTACAGTTCATGGAATTAACGGTCCAAGTTCTGTATATCAGTTTGGTGAAGTAACTGTTTCGCTGGAAATATTCATTCAAAAGATTTACACACACAGCCAGTAAGTTGCCTCCTGCAGGAAATGCTTAAGCACTTAAGGAAACCAATAGATTTACATACACGTACAATAAATAAGTTCACCGCAGTTAAATCACGAAGCATACACATAAGATTAAGGATTTATCTGCTTTCAAAATTCCAACAACACTAGTAATAAGGGACTACAGGAAATTTCCCGAATACAGGAAAACGTAACGCCTGGATATTATAATCAATCACTCCATCCGCACCCATAGATCCATTGCAGTTTTGCCACCTATAAACAAGTGTACCATAAATATGAGAAAATCGAATAACTGTGCGATCACCAAAAAGAGACGTTTGTAGATGCATCTTGGCACATGTCCATATGATGCAGATCTACAACGCATATTTGGACATAAGAAATATTATCGATGACAGCTATTTTATTTACTATTATGGTGTTGAAAATTTTGCTCATAACTGGAGATGGAGAACAATAAACAGACACTTTTGAGTAAAATTCTGAGAGAAAAACGTACAGTAGTCCCCGTCAAATGTCAATGGTAAATCGACTAACTACCTGTACCCCTCATCAACAACCCTTGCCACCAAATGGCTTATTATAATTAGGAAATTGCAACAGAACAGGGGGGGGGGGACACATAGGCATGGTAAAAGCTGGGAATAAGTGCCTTATATATTATGATCAGGGCACTGTTTCTATAATTTATCTTAGAAATGAACTTAAGTTCACCAATCACCTTGGCAAATGCCAAGCATAGTCTTTTTCACACTTAAGTTTGGACTTATACTTTGAAAACAAAGTTGTTTTACAAAGCCAGGTCTTAACCCCAGGTACTTTCAGTGTGCTGTAGGACTGAAGTAGCTGTCTTCAATCTTGGGGGCGTTCTGGCTTATCAGAGCCATGCGAGCGAGCACACAAGGCTCTGGCTTCTTTTGCCGTTAGACCTGTTTAGCATAACGTCACCTTCCCTATATGGTAAGGCAAACTACTTCTCAAATGTGCAACCAACTTTTAGCATTGTCTATAAAACGTAGTGCGTAAAATGCTCTGAGAAATGCCTGAATTTTACTCACTGAAAGCAGCCGAGTAACAAAGATTAGATGGCCATTGGTTGAATGTATAACCACTTTGTCCTCACAGTGATGACAGCGGGAAACAGTGGTATGATTGGTTCCAGATATCTGTCCAGAACTGTTTTTGATTGGCCGAGACGGGTTACTCAAAACGACTTTGGCCACTACTGCAAGCACAGCTACTTCCAATGTGAGTAGTAGCTGTGCTTGTAGGACAATGTCTTGGGGCTAGTGTTCGAAAATACCTGTACAAGTCTTTACAATTTGAGGTAGGATATTGGCCAATCACATCATTTTGCTCAGATTGGTGATTTGCATAAAAATTTGCGTCTTTTTGAGAACTCCAGCCCAGGTTGGCCTACCGCTAATTCTGGGGTAGTCATAAAAAAAAAGAAGAGTGCCACTATTACACAAATGAAATTTTTTTTAACCTGAAAATATCCACAGCAGAACACAAGAATACAACATTTTTTTTTGACATCAACAAGCATTATGCAGGCAGACCATTCACCTGTTGTGGGACTCGATATGGTATTCTACCACAATACACAATTTGTATTGATTTTTGTTCTTTTTCTGCCAGCCAAAGTACATCATATCTGCAAATACCAGTACAAATATACAGAAAAGGTTGGACAGGTATACAATGGTTTTTCATGGCCAATTTACAAAGGAGAGAGTTCTTTTGGCATATTCAGTGACCACCCCAGGCATTTCTTCATTCGGTTCATTAATCAACCCAATTCATACACCAACACAGATATGCAAGGACTGCTCCATTTGATTCAACCAGGGGTGGACAGTAATCGAAGACTTGCAATCCACAGAAACACAATGTGGACATTTATCGCACACCTTAAACATGTTACAGGAAATATTTTCAGAACAGCCCACACCAGGAAAAAAAACAAACTTCTTACCTTTCACCCACCCATTCTGTGTCAAATGAAACATGCCAAATGCTGGAAGTTACTTTGTAGAAACCATTCAGACAACTCTCTTCCTGCACGCTTCACACTATACAACAGAACACTTTCAAACATGTTTTAAAACTTTTCGATATATTCTGACGAGTTCTATAAACCAACCAGAACATATTTTAATAATATATGTATATATACAGAGCACTACATCAACAACAACACAAGCTGTACAATACTGAAGACCCTGCTTGACCCTAGACTTTGCATTGCTATACTAAAACAACAATAGTCACTATGACCCTTCCAACCTAAATAAATGACAACCGCTTAATCATGTCAAGTTTGCCGTAACTACTACAAGTTTGTTTTTTTTTTTTTTCTCAACCATGCGGGACTGGTAACAACAATGAACAATCCAGAGTATCTAACTAGCCAGTACCCACTAGCTTTTGATGTCTACCTCCTCTGAGCATTGAAAGAACATTGTATGTGGCTGGGTGGATGCTAGACATACAGAAATGTATTATACTGTCATCTGCGGCCATCTGGCAAACTTCTGAACCATAGAGATGTCGTGTGTAACGCTAACTCTCTATTCATGCTAAGGCAAGTGGATGCTAATCATCAGGCAATGTGTCTATATGTGACAGTACGCGACTCATAGTTGCCGAGTACACCACACACATTGCCAAGTTCTATGTTGCACATACATGTACATGGAAAAATAATCTAACTGCTCCATGTGCATGTTTATATGACCTATATACATGTATAAAAAATTTTTTTTTTCCTCTGCACTAATCGTACCCGGCTTAGCACAGCCACTGTCTGGTACAGCGCCTATTATGGCACCACCTTGCATTTCGTTCTATAAAACAGCAGTTTGTTCATGGACCACATTTCTAGCTTTCGCCTGGTCCTTCTAGACTTCACAAGCTGATACAAATATATCTTTCTTCGTGTGATGCTAAAGTGCTGCCGTGTTCAGTGCAAGATCAAATGATCAATGCCTACTGATTCTACATTCCATCTGCATATATGACAGGTTTCCAAACCTGCATCCTAGCCACACAACCATCTGCAACAAGTTTTTAACTCATGACAGCATTTTACACAAAAATCCCTTCAACATTTACACATGTTGCATGCAAAGCCATATGACATATGTATGCTTTCGCTTCTCCAAATTAACATGATTAAAGCACAGTCACATCACCCAGTGGACAAAACGTTTCCGAAATGTTTCCTTTCCGAAAGTCATACTCCTTTCACAACCATGGCAATTAGGGCAATTAGACTACAATGCATTGACAGAACATTTTCTTTTCAAGACTTCTACTTTTCATACCACAACCCTTCATGTCATAAAGTGTTAAAGAGATAATTTAAATATGCACATGTAGGAAGCGCAGGACTTTGTAGCAAGCTCCCAGTGGCAGTCTATGGTTCACTTGGGGAGTCTGACCCGACAGCATTACCACCTGGAATATTGTTAACACCGTTTATTGGTAATTTCAGCATGCTTTAATTTTGCAAATTTGCGTAACTTTCAACTTCACAGCACTAATTTTCTTTTCTTTTATGTCGGCATATACCTGCTACATCTGTACATATTGCATTATAAATTTGAGGCCTTAAAATTTTCATGACTGTGATTATTTGTGAATTGCACCAATGCTATTTGTGAATCACATGAAGTCAGAAGGGCTATGTGAAAACTTAAATGGTTTATAGTATTCACGCCAAAACTGGCTCGACTTCCTTGTCAAATGCATAAGCCTCTTGCAAAATGGCATGTTTTGGCCCAGCATTGGGGTTTTGAACAAGATATTGGTATCTTCTACGAAGATGCATTTAAAAAGAGAAAATTGCATCACTAACACCAGCAGAACTAGTTCCATTGCACTGGAATTTTTTTGCATCACATAGGCCTATAGCACATATACTTGTTCTATTATAGTAGTTTTCCGGACTTTAACTCCAGCAAAAAGCCCAGGGTTGAAGTTGCTGAAAATACTGAAGCACAGGTTTTGGACTTTACAGCACTCTAAGATACAATTATTTTTGCTGTGAATGCCATCCTAGAGAATATTTCCAACTATATGACTGCATAGACCTGCGAGGAGATACTGCAGGGATGAGCCCTATTCATTGTATTCTGGGTATTGCTGGGTAAGGGTTGCTCAAACCATGCAAACACTGGCGAGTTTATCTCTATCATGCGGGAAGTGTCAAAGTAAGTATCCAGTGAATTTAACCATTATTCGGGGAAAAGTTATGAAAATTTATTTGAAAGATGTCGGTCTGAGCTTGACAGGCATATTATTTGGCTTTATTTTTTCACAGTTTCATTTGCGATCGAGTGCCAATTTGCTGATATTGTATACCATAATGCCCAGACAAGCATGCATTTTGTGCAACAAAAACATCATTTGGGAAATGTTCTACGCCTAAAAGTAGTAAGAAGGCAAGCAGAAATACGACTGGCAACCATATACATGTTGTACATATGAATATACATGTATATAATCCTTGCATTATAGAAAACTCAGCAGTAACTACTTTATTTCTTGCATCTGACCAGTGACCACTGATTGGACAGTGTTTAGGCTTTCACTTTGATCATCATGGTTATACACAATGCAATTTAATCCACTGGCAGTAGATTAAATTTCCCTTCTCCTATCACAGCGTAAAGCTATTCCTTCAAAATTTCATTGACATATCCAGGTACAATGTAATTTATATCATTTAAGCATTTCAATACCTGTATGCAGTATTTCAGTCACAGAAAAAAACACCACACCAATATTGAAACCTTTGAACCTCAAGATTTTGTACTCGGGTTGCTACATGTGCACCTGAAACTTACTGGGATAGAATTCTCACAAATATTTAAGTACAATGTATATGCTTTGACTTAAGTCCAATTCTTAGCCAATCACATTGCCTGGTTACCTAAGCCAAAAACTCAGACTTAAGTATTTTTGAGGATGCCACCCCTTGTCTCAGCTGTGGGCAAAAATGATTTATTATTTTAATCAAACATCCGTCATAGAGAGCAACACCTGAAATTTAATTTAATAGCCTATGCCTACTATACATGCCACAATACTCTAATGACCCTGCATCTTCACAGTCTATAGACTCTATGGCACAGAAAACCCTAACGGCCTTACATTCATTGAACAAGAATGGTTATGCACTAAGACATGCTAGACCAGACTGCCTTATAATGCTATTAGTTACTCATAGCAACGTTACTCCAACAACTACAAATTCTCACGAGTTATGACTATTTATGCCTACCCAACTTTTTCTCAAGTAAATATTTCAACGGACTGCAGATGCAAACAGTACCGGTACCAAAACTGTGTTTAAGAGGGGCGTCTGTTTTGCCAAACTATACAGCATATACAAAACTAGTGCTATGTGGATGCGACATGTGGTCCCGTGCTATTTTAATACGGCAAAGACTGCATGGAATTGTGAAGTTCGACTGGTACAGTTTCATTCAATCATTGAACATATTCACAGACAAGGATTTATAAACGACAGCTTGCATATTGGGAACACGACTAACTGCAAAACATGTTTCCACTTGCAGCGACAACACACCATACAAGCTCTGTAGAGCAGTAGCCATGGACTTGGTTCCGTTTGCAAATTGCATGTTTACATACACATAATATGTGATCAGTTTACCCTGAATTTGGTGCTTCATTTGAGTAGTCTATTATCTGCACGCTGTGTCATGCATGCTGCATGTTATTCCATTTATTCAATTGCACAGACGTTGGGCTACCAGCTTCGCATATGTAAAAGCTACAGTCTTATTGCACTTCTTGAAAATACTTGTAAACTTATATACAATACCTGTATGCATTCAAGAACATAGTCGAAGGTAGGTAAGACCTATCACAAGTGTTCTTAGGAGCTGCAAGTATTTTAAAGAGTTACAAGTATTTTCAAAAGCTACAGTTCTCCTGGTATGGTCATGGTTGCTAAAGATATAGTACAGACAATGGACTGTGCAAATTTAAACTACAGTGCCGACTGTTGAAGTTACATGTACACTCAGATAACAAATTCTCATCTAGCCAGGTGTTTCATCCAGTTCAACCATGCCACCAACACTACTGACAGGAAAGTATTAGGTAGATATATATATATTTCTATCTAGCCATGATCCTGGCACATCTACAAACGGAATTATAACCATTACACAGTTTCACGAAGACGGTATAAAAAGGTAAAATATGTATTTATATCTATCACAACTATTAAAAGCAAATACTTGAATATTAGTTGAAAAAAACTTGCCTAGTTTAATATCAGGCCTTTTGGAACTAGGCCACATAAAGCTTCCTCTTTTAATATAAAGAGCTTTTTCTTAACAACAATATCTCACAATTATATCAGCTATAAAATTTAAACCGCTACGGGTTTTGGTAAAAAATAATAAATAAACACCGGCATTGTGTGGTATGCCTGGTTGTGATTGGTCAGCTCCCTGAGTTAGCGGTGGCAGTGATAAGACAGCCGCCGTCAGAGAATAACTGATGGGTAATTTTCCGCGTGAATCCTTCCCACGGGGGTCATGCGATGATTTAAGCAATGATGGTGAGTTGCATGAAGCGCAGTGTGCACTGCCCGCGTCTGGCTAGTCTAGGCACCCAGCAGCAAGTTTTGCGTGTGATGTTGTGTTACTTTCGGCGATGCTTGCGATGCCTGTGCATACTGTAGAAGCTGGGATGCATGTCGGTGACCGTGTCCCGAGGTAGGCAGGATACAGGGATGACGCACGTCCGCAGTGATGACGCCTGAGATTCTTGGACCCATGAGTCGCTGAGTCTGTAGTAAAAAAATTGCAACAACAAATGAAGAGTAATACAGTGGTCAGTCTGTTTTACAACCCTCCTATCATACTTATTTTAAAACCGTTCTGATTGCAACTCCACCTAATATGGTCCCAATAGCTGTCAGATGGGGTTTAATTTGGTTATATCTTTGAAGGTCAAACTGAAGGTCATTCATATTTCAAGTCTCTGTAGCAAAGAAAGATGGAGAGCTAAATATACATTGGGATGAACACTAATAGGAAGTCCCATATTTGGAATGTAATCACACTATTATATTTGACCTTCAGTGACCTACAAAGGTCAAACACAAGGTTAGCCACATATCTTTTTTTCATTATCACGATCTTCACACCAGGGTCGAGCTTAATGGAAATTGCTACATGGAAGTAGCTAACGTCATGGGCAACTTTGGTGGAATTTCCACTCTCACACCAGTCTTTCTTGCTGAACTTAATTTCTACCAAAGACTGTAAAATGTAACAGCAGCTTTGCTGGAATGCCAATGCAGAATGTCACACAGATGGAATACACATTCGGCAAAAACCAAGAAGACATACATCATGCACATCTTGATGAAATATCACATATATATGGCAGAAAGCACTCATCAATATGTGGTGCATGTGCTACCAGTTTGATAAAGTGATCAATACTGTTGTCTGGCTACCAGGTATCTCTGTTTTCTGTACTAGTTTGGTATTACCTCAAAAGCTGCTATCATTATGGCCTATGAACAGACGGGGTGGGGGGGCAGCACTCAACCGGGGGGGGGGGGGGGGTCAATTCAGCTTATCAGCTTTTTTTTTATTATTCAGTTATTTATATTTAAATACACAATACTCCAATTCACGTGACCTACATTTGTATCTTATTCCCTTGTGTTTCCATGCGATTTAAACTGCTATATTATTTCTTCGATATCAATATTATTATGATTATATCAGATTTTACTCACAAATCGATTGGTACCTCGGCTTGACCTAGAATTTATTCCCTTGTCTGTCATTTGAGATATCTTTGATTCAATGAATAATTATTGCTAAAAGCCTAAAACATGACAACTTTTGCTAAAACATGTGGAAAAGCATTATTTACCAATTCGTTTTTACCCCTTCCAGGAGAATAAGACTTAATCTCATATTTTCAACAAAATCACTACCGGAGATTACTGAGAATCCGCCCACCCGATAATCCGCCCATGGGCGATTTATCGGAAGAAAAAAGCACATGGGAGTTAATTTGGAGCAATAGTTTGGCCTAACATGCTGCCAGTGATGGTCATTCAGGGGTAATGCTCTGGGATTTGGGATGCGGTGTTAGAGGTTACCCAGTACATGGTTGAACAGGGGTGATTTCTGGCCAAGGGATGTTAGTGGCCTGTGTCAAAACCCCTAGTAGGGTTAAATGGTTTCAC
>JAAUYG010164638.1_pt1 | contig 11222 bp, 5 predicted proteins | sample 7278091 | NCBI WGS metagenome assembly JAAUYG01 (sample SAMN14350201, study PRJNA611818) | marine sediment metagenome | isolation source: surface marine sediment (0.6m) | place: French Polynesia: Moorea | collected 2018-08
TATCGCGTGTGCTTCACGTTTGTTGCACGTGTGTTGCACGTCTTTACCACGTGTGCCACCCGTGGTCGGACGCGGTAAAAAGTTTTGAGCAGTTCAAAACATTTTACCGCGTCCGACACCGTCCCGATTTTTCCCCGCGTCCTGTCGCGTCTATAAATCGACTATAGCTCGTCTTAAACTCGACATCAACGCGAACAACATCGTCTGCTTCACGGGAAACAACTTTTTGACGTGATTTGGACGTGATAAAGCCGTAAAGCGCTGTGTGACCGGGCCTTTAGTTCAACATGCCTAGAATAGCCTCAGGCATATATGCCAAAGCATCTCCGAATTGCACACATGAACTTCTTCTTAATCAACCTGATAGCTTAACATCAAAATACACCATATTAGACATGAAACTTTAACAAATTATTAAGGCTACATGGGGAAGTTTACTAACTCTGGGTGTCCAGAGGTGCAGGGAGTAGAAACCAGCAGTCTAATCACTACCGCCTGGTGTCTGCACAGCCACACTACAGGGTGCAGTCGCCGTATTAACTCAAGCCCAGTACATTGTGTGTACTAATATTGAAATAACAAATACATTCGACCTGTTGTTATATCATATGTGCAAGAAAACTCTTCCAAATTATAGCTACTGCATGATGAAATTTCAGTCAGTTCTCAATATATGTTGCACTGTAACCTGTGCAGTTGTTAAGTTTTACCCAAAGGGCTACACATGTACTAGTAACCTGGAAGCCAGGATGTTGTAAGAAATGCTCAGTAGCAGGAGCCAGATCCATCGTGGGAGTCTCAGAAATTACACATAAGGATAACCAAGAAGCACAAAGAAACTGTATTACATTTTTGGAAACTGTACAAAATCGTGGTCAGTCAATAGGATTCTAATTAACAGGTGTCCGCTGTAATGAAGAAACACTCAAGAAATGTGTTAATAAGAACTTTTGGACTAAAATGCACCAGCACCTTAATTTTATCCAACAAAGCCTCATCAAACCTGCACCTAAAACCATAAATGTACCGATGGTTAGTAACTCCTGCGGCAGACATGCATGTCTACTAGCTTAAAGCTCTCATGCAAACTTAGCAATATAAGAAAGAATTTAGATCACTATAGCCGAGTAACCCATAACCAAGGAGAGATGGGAGTGCGAATGACATCACTAATGTTACATGAATTATAAACACATTATTGGCGAGGTCTACACTTCGAGGTTTTTGTTTGGACATACATGGCAAAGCTTAGTTTACAGGGTTGAAGGTCCTTGATTTTCTAACGAAAATGAAATCACTTTCCTTCGGAACTTTTTGCACCAAGGGCCTCAGATGCTTCTATAAAAGCGTAAAGCCAAGCTTTGCCACAAATACAAGGGTTTAAAATTTCACTCCAATCACTCAATGCAAACTTAAGGTAAAGAACAACCCATAACCCTCAAGTAAGCTTAATAAAATGTCTCTTTTGCAAAATAATCTAGAGGCAGACTAGAGCCCGAGGACAGAGTGCGTGGCAGTACAGTGCATAATAGTGTCCTTATCTAGGTCCTACACTTCTATATTCTCAGTTTACGGCAGAATTCAAATCTCAAGAGATGTAACAGGGCACAGGGCAGAAATTGATACATCACGGATGAGGATATTCATAGAAAATCTTTTTTTTTCTTCTTTTTAGAAAACTATGGTACTGTTAGTACTTGTATCTTTGGAGGTAACTACGTATATGATCATCAATCTTTACTATCATCAGTACTACTCTAGCAGGAGTGCTTTAGGTTGGACTTGATCGTTGCTTTTAGAACAGTGCTGCATATCGCAGAAACAAAGATTTAGGTTTTCGCAAGGTCACTGATATGCATGTTGTACATGACCGACTTGTTCAGTGTGTTAGGCTTAAGAAAGTCCATGATAGATACATGTAGCTTATCCATTACGTGGGACACTGACCATCAGATCGCTCCAGCTCATACATCGGCCTTCTAATCAAGCCAACAGCTGTTACCAAGGAACAAAAATCACACAATATACAACATGACTTAACATCTCTTAATAAACCTTAAGCACGGTGGCAGGATACTGAAGACATATATATGACACAAAATCAATACCAATGCCGTTATTGATCGTGATTTACCATGGCTAATAATACACATGGTTACAAGGTAGCATATAGATAGCAAGACACTGAATACTGCAGCAATATATTCTTGAATACATAATATATATTTGTACATTAGACTAAATGGAAACATGAATACTTTAGTCATGTACAAAGCCAGGAATCTCTTAATTAATGTGTCATTATAATTGCCATACTCATTTAATTGCATACCATTTAAATACTGGAATATATGGGGATTTTTTTTTTTGGTTAAAAACTAAGCAAAACCTATTTGTTCAGTAGGTAGGGTACCCTGGTATATTTTTTGACCTCAAAAAATCTTCTTCTTGGAGAAGAGTGGTTTCACCGTGTGAACAACTTAATGAGTATGGTCTTTCTACTATGCACGCATTACTGTTACTGACTATAAAAGTTAACTCTGTGACTAAGGAGACAATAGTTATACCAATACCAATATCCATAGCACCCTTAGCCCTTCTACAATGATCTAGAAGCAACTGCTACTCTATGAGATTCTGAGCAATCACAGGTTCAAGCTCATAATATTTTGCGGCATATATAAAGGCTGCCTTTAATATTTTTCTTTTTAAGGAGGTAATATAAAACAGAAGATTCATTGCTTTGAAATTTAGGAGGTAACGGGACATTAGCCCAATTTGTTGGCTCCTAGTATCAGTACCGATGCCATTATTTCTTTTCTTTGCTCAATTTGTTTCAATACTGTGAATGAATCACCGTGATGTTTATTTATTTTGCACTCAGCATCAAAAATTCAGTCCTGGTAAAGAGCTATGAAATACCAAGTCACCACAATGAGTGCAAAAATTTCCTATCTTGAAACTTTTTCCATTTAGAGAAAAGCTGCCACCATAAGAGGCAAAGGTGATGAAACTGTAGTGAGTTGAAGTGATGACCTATGAATGTTTACATTTTATATATATTGTACATCTAATAGGTTACCTAAATGGCTCAGATGCACACCTACAAATTTCACTGGTTGAAAATATATACGCTACACAAAAAAAGTTAAGGATATTAAATATCTTTAACTTTTTTTGTAGTGTACATATGCTATACGTGCCACAGTTGTCTACATTACACCAAAACATGTTCAGGATATTTAATATCCTTAACTTTTTTGTGTAGTGCATATGAGGTCAACTGTACGAATACATGTTACAATTTAGAAAAGATAGGCTGATGGCACTTCAGGCAGTATTATTCTCACAAGTTGTTATCTGTCAGAAAAGGTCAAAGTGAAGTTCTTTGAACTGATTTTGGTGCTGACCTAACTTTTCAGTCATGTCTGTTTAGTAAGTAGAAGGACATTTTTTTTACCTGTTGTATCTGGAAGTGGTATAGAGTAACTTTGGAAATTCTTCTTTACCGAGGCATTGGGATAAGTTAAGCTCTCTTTCATAAGCCTATGTCCCCACTGAACTCGCACAGCTCTACAGTCAGACTGGAGTACCTACCCAGTCCATGCCTGTGTGTGGACATAGGGGGCATCATCGACCACGACTTCTTCTTCGGATCAAAGCACTCCACCGTGTTAAGGGTTTTCAAGCCATCTCGTCCTCCTACTACATACAGCTTGTTGTCGATGACCGCCACTCCGAACTGGAGACGGCGACCATTCATGTTAGCCACCTCACACCATCTGTTGACACGCAGATCATACCTCTCGATGCTCGTGGCACCTAAAATGTCACCAACTCAACGGATTACAATGGACAAACCATATACATTTGCATACAAACAAATGTATTCTATTCTCTTCAGGAAAAAAAGGTGACACTTACACGCTATTTGACACCACACTTCTGGCAACGATCATTATATGCATATCTGCTACCCATAATTTTAGAGGTGTTAAAATCACGCCCTGAAAATCATTGATGAAACTACTGCAATATTAATGTGTACTTCCCTAATAAAGATGTCTTTCTGCTGAAAAAATTGCATGCAGAGGGCTAGAAGTCTCTATTTATTATTGCCACCATACCTTTGGTACAGTCCATGCCTCCCACTGCGTACAGCACCCCGACTGTGGACTTGCGTGGTTTGGTACGTGGGCTCTGCATTGACAGGCGTCTCTCTGGTAACAATTTATAGGTCATGGCCTCCATAATGAGCTTCTGACACTCCCGGTCCTCTTTCAGCAGGTTGTTGGAGCTAACATGGTCTGTGAGAAACTGAAACACACGGGGAACAAGATCATGCTAGCATGGTAGATGGTTGAAAGATATCAGCAATATCTGGTCAGAATCGAACTGTTTGTACAGGTACACCTGTCTTGAGATACCACTGATATGAGAGACCACCTGTCTTGGAAAAAAAAAAGTTTGGGGAGAAGGCCCTACATTTTAAAGTAAGTGAAAATGCCACCCAAAACCACTCGTCTTAAGAGACCACATTTTTAAGCCAATAAGGTGGTCTTTCAAGGGATGTTCTAGTGTCTTTAGCCACACGATGTACACTACAGTATATACAGTGGTAAAATGTTTGACTAGATTACATATCCAACATTTTAGGTCTATATTGATTACCATGCTTATAGGAGTCCTAACTAAGAGAAATTATTCTAGTAAAAAGTTCTATGCTTGTCACACGGAATCCCAAAGCAGACACGAAGAGAACCGAATTCTAATACATCAGATTCTGTATTAGTAATCTTTAGTCCTCTACAGAAGAGAGTACCGGTACTATTATTAGATCAAGAAATCTTATATTTTAGTTTGCCTGAACAAAATACATTTCTCGGATATCAAAAATATAAATCTGTCAGTCAATTAATTCCATGAAAGTAAAACATTGTATCACCATCAGTGACTACAGTAGGACCTGCCTTGAAAGACAACCCTGTTGGCCATAAAAATGTGGTCTCTCAATAAAGTGTTTTTGGTGACATGTCAATTACATTGAAATTAGGACTACAGTAGTCCCTCTATTTTACAACCCTCTATATTAAGACCACCCTTGATTATAAAACCGCTTGATTTGGTCCCAGACTGCAATTTTCTGTGTTAAATGACCTTTATTTTAAGACCATCTGCAATATAAGACCACAATTTCTTGGTCCCATGGGTGGTCTCCCAAGAATGTGTGGTCTTTCAAGACAGGTGGTCTCTAAAAACAGGTTTCACTGTATATACACTGACCTGTGATGCCAGCAGTGGAAGTTTGATGAGGCTGAGAAGTCTTGGTAGATGTGCCTTCCTTGTGCTGGGGTCATTCTTGGCCCACATGACAAGAGCGTGATATATCGTCTCCTCGTTGGGGACGTTGATTTCCTCGCTCTCCAGCAGGTTACAGATCTCCTCAGGTGGCAGCAGCAGGTACTCCTGGTTCTTCATCACATCCACAAAGTGCTCCTACAAAAACAGGCAGGCAATGGTCATTTGTCAAATGTCTAATCATTTAAATATAATGTATGTAGGTACATTGTATGTGCATGTAAGTTTATTTCAGTACATGTTTTACAATGCAAACAGTGGAACAGTGTACAAAGCTTATGAAAAGGAAGACATGAAACAAAGGCCATAACTAGAAGCTATGTATGTATGTATGTTTAGATAGAGCGCGACATTAAATCAAAGCAGTACCCTAGCAGTACCGGTACAGTAGTCCCTCTACTTTAAGACCACCCATGGGACCAAGAAATTGTGGTCTTATATTGCAGGTGGTCTTAACATAAAGGTCATTTAACACAGAAAATTGCCCTCTGGGACCAAATCAAGCAGTCTTATAATCAAGGGTGGTCTTAAAATAGAGGGTTGTAAAATAGAGGGACCACTGTACATGTATTGTATCGGGCTAATAAATTTGTGTTGGTAGGCCATTTTTATTATTACACTTACAGGGCTCAAGTTTTCCAAATATTTAAGTCTAATTTTTTTTTTTTTTACTTAAGTCACAGATCAGTGACTATCTAAAAACTTACACTTGAGTGCTTTCGAGAACCCTAACCCTACTGCGGATCTGGACATCTTCTTACGGTACCACAGTGTAGAAGGATTTCTGTAGGTCAGGACAGTCGAGGCCACAAAAATAGCTGTACTATGTTGAAAGGGTTTTTTTTTTTTTTTTGAAAAAAAATAGAAACCTGAGATATGTAAGTCTCACCATGACATAGCTGTTGGCCGCTTTGTACAGGTCCGAGCATCCCTGGGCATCGGCAAACTGTCGGATGCCGATACAGTTGGAGGGATGTAACTGTTTCATCAGGAAGCCACAGCAGATGTCCACGACATCGGACAGCTGGAGGAGACAGGCTGTGGACAGCAGGGACTCCACTGTCTCCTCCCGCAGGTCTATCTTACCTGTAACGAACAAAACACATGGTGACAATATGTACTCGGATAGTTACAATGTAATCTAGTTACATACATATATGGACATACATGTACCAGCACATCGTACTACACATGGACACCATATGATCCTGCGCATCGCCTGAGATATTGAAAAGCTTTACATAATCCAAATATAGACAATGCAGTATGAAACATCATGTTCTGTTTCATAGATAAAGGCATAATTAACAATTAAGTCCAAGTTTGTATGATGTTCCAGATGGTCAGGTTTCCTGAAACCAGTTACAACATTACTAAGTCGTTTCAACACTCCATATGCAGCTGTAATATCCACAGAGCATTTCATGATCGGAAAAGCACCTTACTGGAGTGGAGTTCCAGTCCTTAATGCTGAATGTCCCCCTGACTCCTCCTGCGGTCCCCATTTTTGTCCCAGGCTTAGTCACAACTGGCAGTACGTGTCCATACCCACTTCCAATATTGTATGATAGACTCTGGTGCAACATAACCTAATGGGGCTAATCCACTAAGCAAGCTGCAGGCTATGTGCGCAAAGTCCTTTGTCTGTCGGACACAGACAAATTCTCGTGCTAAGCCCTAAGATTTTATTAGAACCGCCACTGGCAAATCATACATCTTTCAGCCTATCTATGACTGATTACGTCTGATGCTAGGCCTTGCTGATACTGAAACAACTGGTGGCGGTGCATCTCTAAAACAACCAGGAGAATTCACTTCACATGGCACTGCGGCCAGAACTAGTGGACCATTCCAACAAAATAGCTCTTGGAGAACAATTTATTTTAAGTAAACCTAGATTCCCATTGGCTTAAAGTATTGCGTTAAGTTTATAGTGTAGACTCCATAACATCACGTCATTTGGCACTGACTGTGTATGTAGATGTAACTATGATATGTGGCTGTTTGGCATGGGAAGTCCCCCTGAGCCTACGGAAAGGGACAATATTCCCTTCCTAGAAACGGCTTTCTCATCACCACCAGTGTGGATGGATGCCTCAGGTTTGTGGCTGAGTCATGCTCGCACTTTAACCTCTACCTGGCCCTGGCCTTACATTCCGTCTCAGACATGTCACAAACAGCTCCATAAAGTCACCTTGAAGAGAATATACTGGGCAAGGAAAATAACATGTGACATAAATATTATCTAGAGTGTGGAGTACTTTTTTAGTGATCACACCTGACTCTTCCGAATATATACATGTATGTATAACATACAGGTGCAAATTTCCACGCCTGCAATCCACATGCAGACAGTGTATTGTCCAGTCAATGGTAGGCTTTTTACATGTGACTGGACCATTGTGGACACTTGCACTGTGTAAAAGTGTTGTCTGATCAATAAGAATATTAAGTAGATATTACATAAGATGTAGTGAACCATGCTATTAACACAATATCTAATAATGTTACATATATTATTTTTTTACGATACATGCTGATAAATGTATCCTCTCTTTGCAGAGAAACAAAAACCTCATACCATATGTGGTGCACGTTTTGTACATATATGGCAAGGGAAGGGCACTCCTACTACAAAGAGAACGTTCTGGGAACTGTACAACTTCAAGCTGCATTTGGAGCTCATTCTGCAAGACAAGACCACTAGTAGATGTGCGGCAGTTGACTTTACACTGACTGCGGACTTGATTTACAAGGCAATTTTCAATGTTCTAGTGACCAAGTAACGAGGTTGAGAGCCAAGTTGGTTCTTAGAGAGACCTTTAGAGCCTCTCTTAACAAGACAAAGTCTTGGAACGGACTCATTCCCATTGACGTTTCTCTCTGTCACCCAGCCACACTGCGACCACCTGATGGGGAGTTGTGAGGCCAATAAATGCAGCCTAAATTAAATTCCAATCCTGGAAGATGGCCGTATCCCTTGGCACCAAATCAGGATCAGCCTACAGCTCCCCCTAGGCCTTCCTGTGATTAACAAGCGCTAGGATCAGAGGAGCTTTCCCTTTGGAGCACCCACAACCCATATACCTATCCAACTGCCTACAGAGTCCATAGATTAATCCATAATCTTAGATGCAGAGAGCTTAAAGGGTCCGCTGGGGATGGCTTTCTTGGGCAGAAAAGAAATTGTCCGGTGCTTGTCAACTGAATAATTCAAGCACAGCTCCTCAGTGGTGGTGGGGAGACAGCTTCTTTACTCTATCAACGGGATAGTGTTCTTCATATCTCTGAGGCAGGGAGCAGCTGGCCATGGCAGAGACCCCAGAAAGGCCTTGGTCAGGGAGGGAGGTTAGGTGCTGGGAATGGAAGATTAGATGTACATACATTTTATATGTACAGTCCCGCAGGTCCTAAATATCATAGGTACTGCACATCAGCTCTGGAAAAATGAATTATTAATCTCAGAGAAATTTATGCACCCATATTGAAAGGGCAACACCATCAAGTGGAACTCAAACAATGAGGCTGATAATGAGAACAATATGAAGTGTTTCACAACATAGGAAGGCAACATGATTCGGTCGTCAAAGATTTTTTCTTGTTCAAGCGCCTGTCGTAATATTTGCGGCACACACAGGACCACCCTTCTGCCTACAAATAACAGCCAGTGCTGAAGTGTATGTCAATGTGCCCCTAGCTCCCATATTAAAGAGCAGGAAGTGAGGACACACATAATTTCATCTCAACAAGCTTCCTTACTCAAGTCCCTTACCCAAGCAAGCCACCCTAGACAAATTAATCTACTCACAGCATGTGGATGCGGAACTTGCCTAGATATCTTCTATACTGATGTTGCATTATGTATTATATGGCATACATGTGTTGAGAATTTCCTTTTTTGACCAGCACAACATTATATCGGTACAGCGGTCCCTCTCTTAGTGGCCACTCTGTCCAGAGGCCTGGCCCTCCCTAATGTTGGCAATTTTTTTTGCTGTTGTCGCTATAGATGCATTTACTTCTCCCTCTCACCAAAGGCCACCTCACTAATGTGGCCACAATTTCTTGCCAAAAAGGGTGGCCTTATAAGACAGGGATCACTGTACATATACAAACATATAGGTTTTGATAGGTTTAAGACTTTATAGACATGAGCTTGGCTGCATGTCAGAGGGCCTTGTCTTCTGGGTTCCAAGGCTTGTGTCTGCCTGATTGTAGCTGACTATCTATCGATACTTTAGCAATATTTGGAAATTAGGTTAAAACTCTCAAAGCTACATTTGCAGCATTATAATCCATCACATAAAGCTTGTAATTAACATGTACAGGTAGTTAATAAGAATCTACTTTGAGTATGTAAGCAGGTATGATTATCTCAACACATGTCAATGGGAAGATATAAATGAAGAGGTGGTCCAGAGACTCCAAGTTTTCTGACAGGAATATCAAGGATAGTCAGAGATCCTTGGGAAAATCCAGAAACCAGTAATCATGAATGATCCAGAATTTCACAACAACTCTTCTCTGGCATTCTAACCATGCCAGTTTTGTTGAAGTTGAAGAAAACAAAACATGTACATCATGTGTTTGTGTGTTTGAGGTCAAGATTTACCAGTATGGTACAAAATGTATGATTCTTTCTGTAATTAGATAATTGTCACAATTTCATTCTCTGGAGTAATTCTTTAGAATGGACCTACTGATAGATGCGGCATCGTTGCTTATCAGGAAATAATTCCATTCTGATAAGCAAACAAAATTTAAATGAACATTTTACAAAATGTTTTAAAGGCAAACTTAGATTTTGCCGGAATAACCAACCACAAAATATCTTTCTCAAATTCAAAGCAAAAAGCACGGCTGGGGGGTTGGCCTCATATGTGACAAGTCTGGTGCCTCATGTGTGACAAGTCTAGTCTGCAGTCTTGTGTTTGGTTCTGGGACACTCTGTCCCTTGATGCTGATTGATCGCTGGCAATATTGCCGTCTGAAGACGAAGGCTGCTGTTACAGAAGAGTGGGACTCCCTGAGCCAGCTTATAAGACAGCCACCACATCCTTCTCAATTTCTGTCTGACCCTGGGCCGAGCAAAGCCCCAAGCGGGAAGGACCCACCTACTGGAATCTAATAGAGAGTATCAAGCTTCTTAGGGTCTTTTTAGGAAATGAACTTTTTTTTCCAAATGCACTGCTACTGTTTACTGCAAACTTTGTTATAAAACACTGGTACATGTCTCACATTTAAGCAAATTGGTATAAAGGTGCTCAAGGGTAGAATATTTAACCAATTACCGAAAAATCATCAGACTCACATCCGGACAGGAAAGGGATTTAAAATCGCAGTAAAATTATTACTGTTGTGAAGGTATTATATTACTCGTAAATTTCATTCAAAATATCAGTAGCAAAATACATTTACTTTGGTGTGAGGTGTTGCGGGAACATGTTACTAACTTAATGATGTACCAATACGATGCTCACAAATTATGAATCTCACTCATCATAATTAATTCTATGAGAATAGAGGTTACTGGATTTTCCAGTTACAATAAAATATGTGAACAGAATGAACATTTTTCTGTCATTAATTTTGTTTTTCATGTCATGTTAAACTCCGTAAGTGCTGGACAACTGCTTCAGCCTAGACTGGAACTTGCAACATGACTGTTGTATCAGAGATACACTGTCATCCCACCACGGGGTCCTTAAGCAATTGAATGCCCAACTACATATATATAAACCAAAATATATTTGCATGCAGTGCGTTTCAGAAAGGCAGTAGACAGTTAAGAAATAAAAGTCAATAAATTGTCATTGGTCACTGTTTAATGTTTGGTGGGGGTGGGGGAACCAATGATACAAAAA
>JAAUYG010261424.1_pt1 | contig 11222 bp, 8 predicted proteins | sample 7278091 | NCBI WGS metagenome assembly JAAUYG01 (sample SAMN14350201, study PRJNA611818) | marine sediment metagenome | isolation source: surface marine sediment (0.6m) | place: French Polynesia: Moorea | collected 2018-08
AATAATAATAATAATAATAATAATAATAATAATAATAATAATAATAATAATAATAATAATAATAATAATAATAATAATAATAACAATAATAATAATAATAATAATAATAAAAATAATGATAATGATAATAATAAATATCAGCTGTGCTAACACAGCCAAACATATCCAATCATAGTAATAATATTACCACTGCTACTGAGACTGCTAAAGCTACTGGTGCTACTGTTATTACTGCTATTGCTGCTACTACTACAACCACAACAACAACTACTACTACTGCTACAACTGCTGGTACTACTACTACTACTACTACTACTACTACTACTACTACTACTACTACTACTACTACTACTACTACTACTACTACCAACAACACCATCGCTACTATACTACTAGCACCAACACTGCCATTTCTACTACTAATACTGTTACTGCTACCACTACTACTGGTGCTACTACTGCTACTACTACTACTGCTGCTGCTACTACTGCTGCTGCTACAAAATTTAGCTTTATAGAATCATTTCGCTATGTGCATAATGATATATACCCGGATGTTCATGAATTTAATTTTGCCACAAATTGTAGCACCATGTGCTCACAATTGTCGCTATGCTCTATACATGCTATGCGCTATAACAAAAGGAACTGCTGAATTGGGAGCCTTCGTTCCAGACAGAAGATCTATAAGCGTTGCAAAAGCACAGAGAGGAACTTCAACCCTTCTCAGCTGAATGTAGTGCTCCAAGATGATGATACGCCTTCTATCCACTTCAAGATCTGCGACACGGATCAATGCACCGATGACATCCAGGATCTGATTGATGTAGTGGGTGAGTAATATTGCTATACTCATTGAAATTATATATAAGTGAGCACCAATTCCATAACAGTGCTGATACGTGTATAGGGGCGTGATAAAAGAAGCAGGGGATGAAAATAACTAAGCAGCAAAATTATTAAATTTTTGAATTTTATAGAGTTATGAATACGGCAGGCACAACTGTACTAAAAGTGTTATAAGATATATTATCGAAATGTGATCGTGTGTGGTGTACCTCCCCTACCGAGGACCCCACTAGTATGCAGGGGAACCCCCTTCTACCTCACCCGGCAATAAATAAATAAAATATATACAGTACCTGCGTATTAACAGCGTTAGATTATCATCCGGTATGTGTTACTTGAAGCCGTTCAGTTACTGTAAAAATAGCTGATGTCTATTCTGTCAACTATCCCCGAAATAGCCTAAGGTATGTTTAGCTGTATTTACAGGTAGTAGACAGATATTGTGGGATTAACTGTTAACTTTATCAATCATTGTATTTACTACAGGTGTGTGGTTTATTTGTAGTTGCTATTAGCTGAGAAAGTAGACCATCGAAAAGTAGCTGTCACCCATTTTATAACAAGATTTAAAACAATGATAATACTTTTCCAGGTTGTGCGGAAGCTCCCACGCGTAAGTACCCCGTGCAAAGGCATGGATGTGTCATGCTTATAACTTAATGACACATGTACTGTGTAATGAATCAAAATAGAGTTCATGTTCATCAGTTACCATTACTTACCATTTTCGTGCAAGCTTGCTGCGTTGTAACGGTAGTGCTGATGGCATGTTTGCTGCCAGGAATGTTTTAATTATAATATGATGCTGATAGAAGAAAGGCATGTGTTCATAGGCATTCACAGAAATCGTCATTATGAGGGAAAATCACTACTACTTGCTAAGACAAATGTTCCATTTCCTGGAAAGTCACGTTATTTTTGGACAAGGCAGCTACTATATGCATTTCCGGTAAACACGACGTGCTTCGAAAAAAAAAACCCGTCTTACTGAGAAAAGATATGAACAAATGTTTATTTTCATACATGTAGTCTATCTTTTATTATTGAATACGCTCAAATGACGTAACTCATGTTAGGTTAAGATGGCCTTGGTTAATATGCGTTTTCCCTTCATACTGTACTATAATGTATACTTGATTGTAGTGTAGTATGGCATTTGTACGATTTGCGGAGATAAATACCAGGCCCCAACGTGCTTTGCTATCGATTCGAGTTTGCGGTTTAGTGCCGATTTTGATTGGAATTATTATGGCAGACCGCTTACTGGCGTTTAATGCTTCAACTTTTGTCCTTACTAGTCACGTGCGGAGACTGTTCAGCAGCTCCCAGCAATGATGATTGTCGACTTAACGGGACGCAGCAATGCCCTTATGGACAGGTTTGCTTCTCCTCCCTGAAGTGTTTCGGATCGCCAGACAACAGGTATTTCACGAACACGCTTGGCATATGAGATTCTGGCCACAGTCAAGCTTCATATATCTATACAATTTTGGACAAAATTTATTTCAATATTTAAATATTGCGCCATAATTATACTAGTATCGTGCAAATGGGAAAAAATATTAATTCCAAGTACTCATACAGTACAATTATGTTAGTGTACAATGCATACGTACAATATGTTGAAACTTGTATTTTGTCAAAAAACTCAAGTTCATTGGGCTAGCCGGCATTTAGATTTTACAACACCTCCAAATGCTACAGTAATAAACAGGTCATTTAGTTACAAGATATATGCATACGTTAATTTGTGTGCATGTAACTTAAAGGCAAGGTAAAGACGTTATCAGTGAGTTGTGTAAATATTATGTACATAGAATTATTGGTGATGTGTGCAAATGTAATCTAGTTTACATGTACATTCGCCACAGTTATTGCCCTGCTTTACAGATAGGTATGTTTGTGTACCATTACTCTTCAGCATGCCACCAAGTTGCAATAATATAATCCGGGCATTTAATTTTCCTATCACATTTCACCATTCAAATATCGCCTTAAAAAACACTCTGTTTTGCTAATTTACTTGTTATTCTAAGACCGACATTAACTGTGCTGCTGATGGTGATGATGTTGTTATGAAATAACGTGTTGGCTTCTTCGTGCATATTTCATTCGTTTGTTTTATACATTTTGTTTTGGTGCGAATGCACAGAATGAAGATCTGGAAGCGGTGTGAAGAGGATTGGACGCCTGAGCTAATCGGCGTCGTCCAGATTCGCCCAGGTTTTCCAAAAGTTCGTTTCCAGTGGTGTGATACGGACGGCTGTAACTTTAACATCAACGACCTCCTGGACAGTAAGACATATTTTATTCAAATTAAATTGACCACGTTGCCCCATACTAATTAGATTAGTATAGCTTGTAATTTAAGCCATGTATTTAATTCACAGTATTTTACATTTTGCCCATGGTGCTCAAAGTTCATCAGCCGCTGAGGTTTAGTGGTTAGCTATGTGACATGGTGATTAGCCATGTGACATTGTGGTTAGCCATGTGACATGGTTGTTAGCTATGTGACATTGTGGTTAGCTATGTGATAATATTGGTTAGCTATGTGACATGGTGGTTAACTATGTTATATTGTGGTTAGCTCTGAGGTAATATTGGTTAGCTATGTGATATTGTGGTTAACACTGTGATAATGTTAGCTGTGTGACATGGAGGTTAGGTATGTGACATTGTGGCTAGCTGTGTGACATGGTGGTTAGCTATGTGACATTGTGGCTAGCTGTGTGACATGGTGGTTAGCTATGAGGTAATATTGGTTAGCTATGTGACATTCTGGTTAGCTGTGTGACATGGAGGTTAGCTATGTGACATTGTGCCTAGCTATGTGACATGGAGGTGAGGTATGTGATATGGTGGCTATGTCTGTGGCCAGCTTGATTGGCTATGTGCATGATGTGACTGACATGGTGGCTAACTATGTGCACGGAGTTTAGTGTTTCGTTTAGCTCTCAAACATAACATTGACAACTGTTTGTGCATAAGTTAGGTCCGGACATGATTTTGTTATCCGTGTATTCATTGTCCAGCCCCTTACATTTATATACGTCAGAGTATATGCTGCTGGCTTTTAGTTATTAATATCAAAAAGAACTTTGGTTCCAATGACCGTTTAATATTCTGTTTCTAGATTCATGAAATTAATATTTCATGGCAGTTTTAATTCCAGGTACAAGTTTACTAGGGTTTTAGCTTCACATGATTTTCTCTGCTTTCAGCCTGCGTAGGTAAGGTGAAATTCTCACTCTCAGTTGAGGTAAGTATGTAGTATTTGGGGGAATATCAGAAGCACACAGCGTACATGGAGCAGGAGAGGTACGTATATGGGGCTGGAATTTTGGGATGGTATGGGTGGGAGGGGAGGGAGGGGAGGGACAGGTTGGAAGGGGTCTTTTTTAGGTACTGGTGAATACATTGCCGTGTGCCTAGTGTCTAAGCGACAGGAACCAGGCACTCCTACGCAGATCAACCGTCGCTCTCCCAGCTTACATCCCCGCGCAGATCACCTGACGCAGTCACATGACATCCTGGCCAATCAGAAAGAAGCTGGGCATAAGGCAACATTTAATACAGGTAAGCTTACCGTGTTTCGCGTTACTTCGAAAACAGACAGTATACACGTGAGTGGCTGTGAAAAACAGTGGTACACCAGGATAGTCACAGTGCGTTATGGTTGCTGAGCACTGATTTGGCTGTAACTAAATGTTGCTGACAACACGGTCTGGTTGTCATGAAGCACGCAAAAGAAAGAAAGAAAGAAAAAAAAAAACGAAGAAGCACAAATGCCGGCAAAAGAGCGCCTCTTGTGCGCCACTAATAATGCATAGAATTTGGTATACATTTACGACTTACGATAAGAAAACTGCTATATGGAGATAATGGTTGTAATTTTGTTTTGCAGCTTCTATAGTAAGGTATTTTAATGCAGGTAAGAACCTAATGTTTATTGCAGTTAATGGACCCAAACCATATTCCGAATGAAGAGTGCAGTATGGACTTCCGCAGGCATGTACATTATATCTTGAAGAACTGCATCAAAAACACCGATGTTCTTTTATAGACTCGATGGAAGACTTCAGTGTTTTCTGCGTTGATGGCGAAGGGTGTCATGATGATCATGATGACAGTTGTTCCCCCAAATTTGTTGCCCCAATGACTGCTGCGTTTATTAAATAGTAAGTCAGTAAGTAAAATTTTATTTAACGTCTAGTACTATGTACAAGTAAAGATTGGCCGATAGGCTATTATGCGACATGAAGAGGATGGGGATGATCCTTGTACAAACGAAACGTATTGATGCATGCATAACCTTATCACAGATCTAGATTGTCATGGAATATAAAACGCCACACAATATCAGAGCTTTGAGTACGCAGATATCACAAGAGAAGCAAGGGTATTCTTTGTACAAATTGTCATAATTACTAGCAGCTTTAAATATTTTATCAACACCATTCCATAGTTTGGCGCCTTGATACCTTAGACTCGTACACTATAGTACTCCCGTGCCTTGGATTGTACTTAGATTATTTTAACATATTGAGCCTTGAGCCTCCTGCTGCTACTGCCGCTATTGATCTAAAAAATCATTAATTAACAGGAGACATTCCTTTAATACATTCTAAGATCATGTACCTTCGTTCCATTGATACTTCAGCCTGTCTGCGAATACTGCCACTGAAAGGTAACAACGCGACAGTGCGGTACGCTGCTCTGTGGTGCCAATAGCCAGAAACGTCTGACGTGGGGTATTACGAGCGGACAAAGTGATATACCCTGCGGAAAGGTGTTGGAGATTAAGCCCCCGTGTCAACGAGTATATAAATTTCAGAACAAGGTCGTTTCTGAAGTGTTGAATAAATTAACGTATAGATCATTTCGTTTCTCCTGTTGGCTTGCGTGCAAATTCAAGCGTTACATGTCCTACTAGTAGTCTAGTATTGGCACCAGACATTAGTAGATATTTAGAACTCTCTTACAATTGAGTAACATTCCTACTCTAAATCAGCGTCAGTCAAATCATATTTTTGTTTATGAAAACGACTGGTATTAGACAATAAGAAGTCTACGCGCTTCTTAACTGCTGGCCATTTAAGCAATAGATAGTAATTATGTGCATTTAAAGGTACATATATGTAATCATTACCGAATTGTGCATATGAAATATCTATGTACCTTTTTCTGTCAGGGTGCCTCAGATTAATGTGGGGGTGATTCGGTACACTTGTGTTCGCTGGCTGTTATATTTCTTCGGAACCTGCTAAGCATTATGACACTTTAAACAGGGAAGTCGATGAAAAATCTTAAAATGTGAAATATCTGGAGAAAATTAGTAAAACGGGTAAAAAGGAATGAAATCTGAGAGTTGAGTACCAGTACAGGTACATGTATGTTCAACCTTTTGACTAGGTAGTCAGCTGGGGGGGGGGGGGTGTCACTCGATGCATTTTATCTCAAATGACTTCCAAATATCGACAATGTCTGGTCATAGTGTGTTCAACCTTTTGACTATGTAGTCAGTTTGGTGTCACTCAATACATTTTATGTCAAAATGGCCTCCAAATAATGACAATGTGTGGTCATAGAATGAAGCAGACTTAAATTTTACACTAGGTCACACTAGTGAAATATTTCGGGCGTACACCTTGGATGTTGTAGTGGTCAATACCCGTTTGTAGTCTCTCTGTACATTTGTCCAAATCCTGGTATTGCAAAACATTTGTGTAATATTTTCATTATTATATCTACCTTTTTCGTCACGCAGAGCATCAGGTAAACCCCATGGGTTGTGTTGTTTCCGATGTAAGACTGTTTCCGTGCCGTGGTTCCCCATATTTAAAGCAGCATGGGACGAATTGGCCACCATAAAGAGCTAGTCAAATAACATAGTTGGGGAAATCTGACTCGGCAAACAGCACCAAATGATAAAACGCGACAATGAAGCATCAAAGGCCAGAAACACACAACTGCACTTGATTATCGTTCGAAATGGTGTCACATGCATTGACCTTCTGGTATCTTAGGTGCAAAGTACACTGATGTACTGTATGCTTATACGAATTACAGAATGCCGAATGTTTCGCTCTAATATCGCTCTATTATCACTCGATATCTCGATAATTGAAGGTTTTCATTTCTCAAAATAGCTGCAAGGAAGACCAAATGTATTCGACTATGATTAATCTTAGTTTTTTATCTGCCGAAAAGGTGAATGCGTCTACTGAAACATTACTCTGGGTGTTTCTATTATTATGTGCCCTGCATTGCTGGTATTAGTATTCTGTGCTTCAACGATACACAAACGGAACCTTGCATGCTGGAGGTAGCACATGCATATTGCAACAATGCAAAGCGATTTACACACGTACGGCTGGTACAGCATTGTGCAATGCATTGGATACATGCACCATGCTCCTCGCGGCTATTTGTTGATGCATGAATAGGGCAATCCACATGACTGCGTCCAGCATCGGCTTGTACTCCATACAAACCCCATATCAACTACATCAATCCCATAAAGTGTGGCGCACATTCTAATAATTTAACGACATCGCGTACGGGTATTTATATCCACATAACCCATGGTATCACAGGCATCTGAAGCTGCGTGGGAAACGTTACCGCGGGATAAACATCTGCACAGCCTGATGACTAAATGGACTGTGCCACTGGCACTGTATTGGGCTATGATTGTATATTCTAGCCAAAGAACAACTTGATTGTTGTAAACTAGACATACACACTTTTGGCATGCTCATGCAGTCACAATATGGTTATAGTCTATCTGTGCAGAAGCATATTTATTTTGCTGCATTGGATTAGTGTTATGCCACACACAAACGGTGAGTCAATCTCTCTGATAAAATGTGAAGGCATCTCGGTTACAAACATGTTTTAGAACCGGAAAAATCATTAATTAATTGTAGCAAACTTGTGTGTTAGGCCTCGCAATTTTTCATATAATATTATTTGTGGTATTCTTCATATTTATTGACGTCTTTGTGACTTTTTAAAACATGTAAGCCAAGCTAAGAAACGATAAGAAACGATATTATAAGAATATAACAAAAGCTAAAAATATTTTTTATTTGTTTAGGAGGGTATTTATACGGGGTAGACTTGTAAACAACAAAGCTTCAACTTTTTTGTTCTGCACATGAACATCTTCAACTTTTTGCTGTTCCTCCCTGTGTTGACTGCATACATGTAGGTACTCTCAATATATGGTTGTACATCAGTGGTCCATTGGCCTTCTCAGGTAACTCTGTATAGGTAGTAATAAAATAATTAAATACCTGTCGTATGGCCTGGTTCTGTAACTTTGCTATCATCTTCAACTTACTGTATCTATGCTGCAAATGCGCTGTACAAGTGTGCAATACTCGAACTGTGACATGTATCCATAGAAAAGGAGCATTTTGCTTGCAGAACCAAGTCTGTTTGTCACACGTGTTAATACAGCCTTTCAACAAAATACATCGACATGATAATGAAACATTAGTTTCCCATCAAAATGCACTCCAAGTAACATTACACAAGAAGATGACTTGATCTCATGCCCTGCTCATATAGATTCATCACTGAAAGTTTTGGTTACGCAGAATGCAAAACAATATACAGTGCAACCTGTGTTTAAGACCACCTGAGAAATAGGGACAACCTGGGAATAAAGGACAACTACCCCAGTCCCTAGGCCTATCCAGTACATGGAAATGGCCCTGGAATATAAGACCACCTCAGAATTCAGGACAGTTTTCCACAGTCCCTTTGGTGTCCCTAATTCTCAGGTTTCCGCTGTATATTGAAATTTATCATAATTGACTTTCTTCGTTTGACCTTAAACCAGTCTACAATTTTATTGATAATAGTTTGTGTCTTCTGCTTAACCCCAGGAACAGTTGTACCATGACACATGGCGGTATTGTTATCATTATACTAGTTAAATACCCCTCGTAGATCCTTCAGTGTGTACATTACAAGCGAATCGTCCGATAATGCTACAATCGGTCGCTTTTTACACATCCTGGGTCAACTCTGTCAATAACGGTCCATAAAAATGTGCGCGATCAGATCAGCCTACAAGTTGGTTCTTTCAACTAGTAACGCTAAAATCTAAAATTTGCTGAGTAGCAAATCACATGTTATGGCGTCGAGGATCTGTTGATACTATTGCTGTTATAATTTGTAAAAACACCGTTACAATTTCCTATTGTCTCTGCTAATGTGATTAAGTACGTATCTTTTCACAAGCTGTTGGACAGTCGCCCTATAACAGTGTAAGGCATTACGTTCCCTGGCATTCCGCATACATTTAAAAGACATCTATAGGCATTACATACATTTATTTAATAATTTCCTAATGAATGTACTTAGTCGAAATGCAATAAATAATTACTTCGATGCAATCCAAGCAGTGTGCACAAAACCATTCGTTCTTCCCTAAATAGTTTGCAGGTGATCTATACATGTCGGTGATGATTCTGGACCCTACCTACAAATCGTGTAAAAATGCAATGATAAATGCCATGGTAAACAGCTAATACAAGATAGAATACATGTACCCGCCCCCCGCACTCTTTACGCTCAATGCATGCCATGAACATGATTAATCAAGCAGATAAGCACAAAAAATATATATTCGTTGCAATGTAACAACTGAAAGTTATACGATTTATGACAGTTTCCATATAACCTATTGTGATGTTATTGACACCGGTGCATGTTGAGTTATGCGCATGCCTGCATGCACCCGGTGGCACATTGCCGGGTCGGATGCCCTGGATCATGTTCCATTTCGTAAATAGTTAAAAAGACCCTACTTGGCGAAACGAGCCCGCTATAAACATGATGAATTTAAATGTTTCGCTGGCCAAGTGAGATACATAAATCTTTACTGGGTGACCCATATGATACTGCTACGACGGTGTTTATATCCCAAGTGCTGTGCCCCAGTGCTATAGTAATAAATATCCCCAAGACTAACTCCATAAATAATTGGTAACAGTCATATCTGTATGACTTACACCATTCAAGGCCCAGTATAATTCGGTATATAAACAAACCAAACCTGTAAAGCGAGTTGAATAACTGGCTATTAAAAATGCATCTATTGTCTAGCATGTACATGTACAGTGAAACCTATATTTAAGACCATTAGAGAAATTGTGGCAACCTGGGGATTAGGGAAGCTACTTCTGTGTTTAGTACTACTCGGTACGTGGAAATGGAATACCACCTCAGAATCCAGGAACGTTTTTCATTCCCTTGCGTGTTCTTAATTGCCATCGCACGTTCTACTGTATATATAACACGATGAAACAGACTAAAACTCTCGACTAAACTTCTCTTAATCTGCTATCATTTTATTTACAAAATACGACTATTAACCCTGATGCAACCTAAACTTGAGCTAGCTTTAATCATTGGGATGTTTGAGTAGTAGTAGTTTTAGTAGTAGTAGTAGTAGTAGTAGTAGTAGTAGTAGTAGTAGTAGTAGTAGTAGTAGTAGTAGTAGTAGGTGAACAGACGGCAGGACTTGACATTCACCACACCCTGCTGAAGATGGGATCGCAGGAACTGCATTCGCGCGCAATTACATCGATATATGTTTATAGTGTTGTCCAACCTCTTTCATTTGATAGCTATTCAAATCCTGAAAATAGCCTGTCCTTGAAAAGACCTTTTCAAAACTGTCTTTCTGAATAGTGTAGTTTGAATTCGGAACACCTAAAGGTCTCATGGGACCTCTTACCGAGAGCGCATGGGAGTTCTTTTATGACATGTGTCTATATATTGAATTTATAACAATAAAGGGCGTGACTGTTAAATCTACGTCTCGTTTTTGTTTTTTTTTTAAGTGGTGCAAGCAAGTATAACGATTTCTCTGCAGTAATATTCGTCGGCATTATCTATAGTTACTGGCCTACATGCGGGGTGTTACTGACCTATATCTACTTATATAGGGGCCTCTTTACCATTTCTATACGAAATTCAATGGTACATATTATGCCGATCATCCAGTTAGTCATACGAATAGTTACTGGGGTAAGCTCGTGGTCAAGCAGATAGGAAGAGGAGCGTCTTCGAATATGGGGATGGAGCTCACGGTTTAGAAAATAATGTGTGGGTTTGTAGAACAAAGCAATTGCGATAACATAAAAAAATTACGATTTAACACCGATGCCATGTCATATGTATGTTTTTGCTCTGTTTACTGTATGCCAAATTACAAGGTAAGAGCAATATTGGGTTGACTTTTAGCTCTGCTTTGTGCACAGCAGAGCTACTGTCGTTACGTCGGCGTCCGGCGTCCGTAAAACCTATTTTCCCAGAACCCGTCAAGCAGATTAATGCCAAATTTGGTGGAA
>JAAUYG010034532.1_pt1 | contig 11221 bp, 4 predicted proteins | sample 7278091 | NCBI WGS metagenome assembly JAAUYG01 (sample SAMN14350201, study PRJNA611818) | marine sediment metagenome | isolation source: surface marine sediment (0.6m) | place: French Polynesia: Moorea | collected 2018-08
AATAGAGTAGTAGTAGTAGTAGTAGTAGTAGTAGTAGTAGTAGTAGTAGTAGTAGTAGTAGTAGTAGTAGTTAATGTTTTTGTTGCTGTAGCGCATTAGACAACGTCTCACTCTGTACATCTATTATATTTGAAATTTATACTTACGGGGCAAGTAACTAAATCTGGCAAAGTCCCTTCATTTACCAAGGGCACATGAAAATATCAATTTCTTTTGGCACGTAATAACTATATTTGCCTGTTGATGAAAACGAATATGTGTTGCCGAATATAGGACACCAGATAGAAAACAAATCTTGTAAGTAGTTAATAGCGGTGGGTAGAGCATTTGATAATCTGGATCTCAACATCCAGTTCAATGGTACATACACGGAGACACCTCAACTCCTAGCATATAGCGTTGATGTTAGCACTGGCAAGTAATAAGAGTGCTTACAAAGCTGTTAACTTTGACGCATTGTTATGACTAATGGGGAACATTTTATGTTTTATGGTGATAAGTACCAAATAGGCCAAAGCACATTAACGGGGCTCTGGTAACAGGAGGGCCGCCATTTTGCAAAGGATGTAACCCAAGTAAACACTGCTTTGGTCTGCTGTGTATATGAGCTATATACCGGAAAATGACACCGGTTGTGAACAATTGGCATGTATTACGTTTCAAATTGGCTGATAAATTATATTTATTGTACCGGCTGGCCTGTTTCACCATCATCAGCTTTAGTTATGATGACAGAAGGCTGTGGTAATGAAGCCGACCTTCAGGGATGTACGGGCGTATAGAGGTCACAGCACTGGGCTTGCTATCTCCAGTAATCTAGGGCACACCGTCTGCTGATATCCCGATCACTGAGAGGAGTTCATGCAGTGTACTAGGCCATGGAATAATATACGTAGGTTTCATTATCCCATGTCATGGATTTTGACCATCGCTAGCCTAACAGCACTATAGCTGTCGGAAATAAAGTACCTTGGAATCAGCCTATCCGTAGCTGAGCCAGCGCGGGGCTCAACCAGACAAAAGGGCAAAACCACTGAGCCAACCCATCTTTATACCACCTAATGTTTCTTTTTTCCGTATATGATGGCATGAGGAAAAGAAGTATGTGGTTATAGCTTTTAAGTACCGTTAAATGTCGGCTGCAGCATGCAAATTTGACAAAATGGCTTAAACCCACCGGTCGTTGACAGTGGTAACCACCGGTCGTTGACAGTGGTAACCACCGGTCGTTGAAAGTGGTAACCACTGGTCGCTGACAGTGGTAACCAACGGCCACTGACAATGGTAACTACCGGTCGTTGACAGTGGTAACCACCGGTCGTTGAAAGTGGTAACCACCGGTCGCTGACAGTGGTAACCAACGGCCACTGACAATGGTAACCACCGCTCGTTGACAGTGGTAACCATCGGTCGTTTAAAGTGGTAACCACCTGTCGTTGGCAGTGGTAACCACTGTCGTTGAAAGTGGTAACCACCGGTCGCTGACAATGGTAACCAACTGCCACTGACAATGGTAACCACCGCTCGTTGACAGTGGTAACCACCGGTCGTTGACAACCACCGGTCGTTGACAGTGGTAACTACCGTTCGTTGACAGTGGTAACCACCGGTCGTTGAAAGTGGTAACCACTGGTCGCCGACAATGGTAACCAACGGCCACTGGCAATGGTAACCACCACTCGTTGACAGTGGTAACCACCGGTCGTTGACAGTGGTAACCACCGGTCTTTAACAGGGGTAACCACCGGTCGTTAACAGTGGTAGAGCATCAAGGAAAATTTGATGGATAGTGATAGGACTTGTTTCAGCAGTTTTCAAAAACGAAGAAAGCAGTCTTTAATAATCTTAACCTTTGCAAGACATTTTTGTCCGTTTTGAAAACGTAAAATCTTTTAAAATTTGAACTACTTTGCTTTGCGTGTTTAATACCATATATGGGGAGAAAATTTTACAAAAAGAAACCACGCTTTCCACAGCAAGTGAGTTCTATTGACGGTGCAACGAAACTTTTGCAACCTTATACCTATGGATGCATGCAGATAGTAAGAGCTTTGACTTTAGTTTAGAAATTGTGATTTTAAACAAAAATCTCTAAAAATCATAAATCTTTAATGTTGGGTTATATGGGGAAAACTCAAAATGCCACTCCACCTATTATTATTGTTATTATTATTATTATTATTATTATTATTATTATTATTATTATTATTATTATTATTATTATTATTATTATTATTATTATTATTATTTCCATCAACATACATGGAAACTTCTTGTGAATTAAGTCTCTACAACATTTTTAGAAATTTAAAAGTTTAATAAAAGATTTTAACAGTGATAAAAGTTAATACTGTGCCTAACGGGAAGTCCAGATTCGAAGTACGATCAATTGTAGAGTGAAAATGGACTTCCAGTGCGTTTTTTATATGCATGTTGGTTAAACACTTCATGGTCGTTTGGGGTCATACAGTGCGCTTTAAAAATGCAACCTTTCAGACTATTTTTCCTCTTATAGTTCATTTCCAACCACTTTGTTGAGGGTCTGCATGGGGCAGTTCACGCTCAAATTAATAATTGGGTAGAATTGTATTTTTCCCTAAGAATTCAGAATTTTTTAAATTTGATGTTTGCATCCTATTGAAAAATCAGAGTTTGCAACTTTCTCAAAACCTGTAACCGAAAGGTATGCCTAAAGTAGTCTAATGGAGCACTAGTTTATTAGGACTAACCACTGTGATGATGTACCCTGTCTGAGAATAGCTTAGCTACTTAACAATAACCATTGCGGTGATGCATCCTATGTGGGAATAGAGTTGTCACTTAGGAGTTAGGAATAACCATTGTGGTGCTGCATACTATGTGGGAATCGAGTTGTCACTTAGGAGTTAGGAATAACCATTGAGATGATGTATCCTTTGTGTGAATAGAATAGTTAACTTAATTAGGAATTAGACCGCTGGAACAGCGGAAAATCCGCCCGGCCACAAATTTTCTTTTGTGATATCCAGGTTAATATGTTACCAGAAAAAAACAACAACACATGTATAACATACAGATCTCCTATGACCCAAAATCTGAGTGACCTTGACTTTCAACTTTCATGGTCACCCAAGGGCAAATCTGATGGTGCCATTAGACACCCGATATATATGATTTCCTATTAGTGTTTAATAGTAACATATAGCCTAACTCGGCTCCTGTAGGAGATATGACTTCGAAATCTGAGTGACCTTGACTTTGACCTTACAAGGTCACTCAGTGTCAAATGTGACAGTGTCATTAGCTCTCCATACATGATTTCTTATAAATCTTTAGTAGTAATATATGGCCTAGCTCGGCTCCTTTCTAGGACCTATCTTCTAAGATCTGAAAACAGAAACTCTCAAAATTTGAGTGACCTTAAATTTAACATTTCAAGGTCGGTCATTGAAGGTCAAATCTAATGGTGCTCTCCATATATGACTTCCGATTAGTGTCAAATAGTAACCACATGGTTTTTACCTCGCAGCTGTTATAGCCACTCGAAAAAATCTTTTATCATTAAGCTAAAATATCGGACCAAGCTGGGATGGGGTTTAGTAACCATTGCGATGATGTAAATGTATCGGAACAGAGGGTTTTATCCAGAACAGACGGGTTTATCCAGAACTGAGGGGTTTATTCATAATTGGTACGGCCTGGGAATGGAGCATATAATTAGGCATTACTATACTCGCTACTACATACGGTTATTTGTACAGGAAGGTAAAGCAAAAGAGTGGAGGCTAGTGGATATGTTAATCTCTTGCACCTTTATAATTAAGCAGCTTTTCATCAAATGTTTCTGGGGCAACACGAAATCTGCAAGATATGTGCTATCTTGGTAAAAGTTATGTACACGTATTGTTGAGATGTCAGACAGTACACAACAGACGCCATTTTAACAGTTCATGTCATTTATTAAAATAAATATTCTTTGGCATATGACACAGTATGATACAATTCTAGCTAGCTGCCAGACAGACAAATATCCGACCATTATCAGGCCTAGTAAGGGACATATTACCAGGAAGGTAAGAGTCCTGCCAGACAGACGTAAGGTTTAGTTCTGTCTGGCAGGCGGGTAAGTCCAGCTCTTTTAACAAGCAGACAAGTACACCGCAGAAAAAAATATTTCTATCTTTCCGACTGGCCAGATGGTTTAACGTCAGCTTTGTCCCGTGTGGCATAGTTGTAACTTATATTTTTTTCCTCTGGCAGATTTCTGTCTGTCTGACGGATAGTTAGATCAGTGCATTTCTGTCGCTTCTGTATAGATTATCGCTCTTTGAACAATTCTGGCTTGCAGATATTTATATCTCACACAGCGTAACACACACACATACACAGTAGCCGAGATCTAATCCCCATACCTGCAAACTTCCACAAATCACCAGTCACCAAGCGTATAAACCTACACGAGAACTTCAAGTACTTGTGAATGAAAACGGTCTGCTTGCCGTCGTATAAATTTCCATTACTTCGTCCGAAATAATGTCTATAATATTTCCAATTCCATGGCGTTACAACAAGCGGAAAGAATATCGAACTCCCCCCTTGAATAATAACCAGCGTTTACATAAAAGTAGGCCTAGTATAATTTCTTCCCAACGCTTGAAAACCCCACGTTGAACAATGCCTGTTTACAACACTGAAGCTTAACACAAACTTTTTATTAGCTCCTCGCCTCTTCTTTTCCTTACATATCGAGACATTCAAGCAACATAGGCTACAGAAGCAATCATACATGAACAACAAATACGCGGCCATAAATTACTATGCTCCAATGTATACAGATTCTCGCGCATGAGTGCATACAACTGCTTTAAACACAGAATTGTTCATTCAAGATAATAAGGTCAGTGTTGCAGAAAAAAAGGCATACTAGTATAAAAAAAAAAAATTAGCCACGGCTAGATGACGTCATGTTTCATATCGTGACGTCATAACGGCGTACAGACACGTTTGCTGAGAGGCCGTTCGTCCCTTGTTTTCTTCACTGCCAGGGTGCAGCTATGTAAAATATTGTACATGGCTAGCATTTTTTTAGTAGAAGCAACAGGTACGAAAAAATTGAGCAGTCTCCGATGCCACGAAGAAGGAAATTTCTTCATGCTTGCAGCCGATAAATTTTAAAAGCAGCAATCGTCAATTTAGCGGCATCAGAAGAGGCTAAACGTACGTATATTTCGCCGTATAAAAAGAGAAAACTATATATCCTAAAGACTAAAAAGGCCAATCCGGTGAATTTCTGTTGCAAAGACAACAAGAGACCCCAGTGGTCTTGTCAGCTTAATAAAAATAGCGGCCTTCTTTGAAGTCAAGACCGAATTCAAATCGATTTGGCCCTACAAGGGTAAATCGTTATGGATGGTCTCCGAAGTTTTAGGAATTAGGCTAAGGTTCCCACACAGTAGATTGTTGAGAGTGATGTTAGTAGCGAGAAAACTACCAATCACGACATGGCTTTGCAGCTTCGTCAAACCTCAAGCGTTAAATTTATACATATTTTACACACACAGGTAAACTTTAGATCTAGGTCTGAACTTTGAATGTAAAAAAAAAAACAACAACACTATCTTAGTAGGGGTTTGGCACTGGAAGTTAGCACCGAAGTTGTGTACAAAGCCGCTTGCTATAGGCAGATTAAGCTATGGAAAGTCACGTGGTGCTTGAACCAGAAGTGCCTATATTTTTGATACGGTGTACTGCGTAAATTTCCTGGCATGATTAGTCTGACGTAAACAAGAAGAAACCTAGGTATAGTAAGACCGCAACCTAATAGCTACGACAAAATGTCTACGTTTCAAGCAGGCTGACACTCAGTGTATCATACAACCCTGCATCACCGTTTGTCAGGATTCAGCAAGACTAACATACATGGCATCATCAACCAATAATACGCAATAAACGTTCCATGACGTAAAAAAAGCACGGAACACCAACAGCAGAAACAAGATCTTCCATGACGTAAATCGAAGCCTATGGAATATCTACATCAGAACAACTCTTTCCGTAATAACTTTTAACACTCATTGCAAATACATCATCACCCCCATTATATTTTACCAACAAAGAACAAGCATTGGACAGTAGCAGGAATTACAGACACGATTTATGCCTACTTCACGTAAAACGAATACCTACTTCACGTAAAACGAAGCTTTTTTTCGTTATATATATATATAAAAGGACTTTGTGTTCAGGCTTTTCGTAGCGTACAACCACGCCGTTGCTACGTGTAGATATATGTGCAGAGATAAGGGATAATGCCCCATTCGTTTAAAGCTAACCTCGATTCGTGTTGGCAATTGGTATCTAACAATCAATGATATTAAAGCCGGTTTGGCTACCATTTCAAGGGTAGCATGTTGTCTCTGAGCTATATACTAAACAGTCAAGCAGAGCTAAAAATCTGTCGCACAAATCCCCCCCTTTTCCGGGCGAACTATTATTGTTTTAGGGCTAAAGAAACCAAAAGCGGTATTGCTTTAAGTTATTCACAAGTACTATTTACATACAGTTCACAGGAAGGACCTGATTTTACAAGTCCGGTGTAAGATTCAGTATCTGCAGGCATGCTTTAATAAAGAAATCTATTATGTAAGAACTATTATTGCACTGAATTCGAAACCCTCATATTTCTTCCCCCCGTACGATGTACGCTGCACCCAGTGGCTTTAATTGTAGGCGTGGCTAACATTCTTGGCATTCTCTGAGACGCCACGAGGGACTCCAGTGACGTGAAGTCAGTTGTACAGTCCAGAGGGGCTACTTGTTTTACGCGGTCGAGTGCGCACAATAGCGCACATAGCAGAGATTTTAACAGTTACTCTTGGGGGCAAACAAAAAGTCCATCCAAAAAAAAAAAATATACCGAAATATTACAGAGGTCATCGAAAAAGTCTGTTGCCGCACATCAAGGAAAGATCCCTGTTTAACCCTTTGTGTCAACGATAGAGAAATATTGCATCGTTCCCGTTTCAAAGTTTCTATTTGGCTCTGTGCTGATGTGTTTGGATGTTCAAGACTGAAAAAATATCTTAGCAGTAAGTGAATCACAGTGAGTCTCATGATAGCTCATTGTCAGTGTGGGCCTAAACAGTGTGGGCCTAAACAGTCTGTGTTTTTGTCTATGAATGTTACAACAATAATTCCTCTGAAGACGCTCTAACTCCTATTACCATCTCTAACATTCAGCTTTTTAGGGCCATGGCAAGCCCAGCCCAAAATGTACAGTATCTTGCTCTTTGGCCTCAGTATACGTTAACCTTGTGTTGAAGTACAGAAGACTGATCGTAGCTATTACTATATAGTACACTTTACTCTCATCATTTTATCAGGCCACCCTTCAATATACACCTCGTTGTAGAAATAGCAAGTGTTAATAACAATAATATACACCAGATTCCACGCCACGCATTTCTTTGTTATTGAGGTGTAGTTTCAACGAGGTTGATTGCACATGCTATGCAGACATCACCGTGTTCAGTGTTCAAGTAGCTGTGGTGTTGGATGGCAAAGGCAGTCACTCCGTGAGCCTTGCCGTGAGAGAGAAACGGTGGATGAAAGCTGGTACAGACTAGTATGAAGACACTGTTGAATACAACATTCCCCTCCCCCCGTGAAGCCAGCTGGTTGGCGACGTGGAGATAATCGTCCACGTTTGTCATGTCACTTTGCTAGTGTCTGGATCGGGCCAAGCTCATACAGTTATTGAGATTCTGGTTCCGGGAAGGGATATCCTGAGCCAGTGGGAGGCCAAACTGCTGCCGCTGGCACTGATGCCGCAATGCCTGCTTTCAGTCTTTGGACTGGTCCTGTTGCTTTTGGCCGACATATGAGCAGGTATTGGCTTGGGTTGGCATTGGCGTGCATGGTCTGGATGATTCTTAGCTGGTCTACTATTGGAAGAGAGATGACAGACTCCTTGGTGAGCATTCTGGCATAAACAGAGGGTGGGTGAGGACCAGGGAGAACAGCCAGAACCTACAATGGGCGTAAGTAGAGTCTGCATAGACATCTGGAAAACCGGATCCACACAGACTGGGAGATGGTAGCATAGCAGCATCCCAAATATCGCTCATGGAGAAAGGACAAAGAGGCACCTTGTAAGTGTTGTTTGGTATCCAGCGTTCCGCATAATATATCACTTATATCACGTGATCAACCCAGCCAATCAGCGCCGCGGCAAAATGTTATGTCACCAGCTTTTGGCCAATCACGAACACATGGACGAACTTGACCGATCCAATTTCGTTTTGTTCCGTGGAGACTTTTTCCAGGCTAACCCCTAGTAGCATTTTAGCGCCGTTTTTCCCCTTTTGGTATAAACGTACGCGCGTTATCTAGGCAGTGGTGGTTACATAATACTACGCCCAATAGGTGACGTCATCTGCGCCATCACGTCATTTCCGGTATCTGAGAGTGCCATACGCCAGAGGTTTCTGGCCTCCGGGTATGGTGTACACCCACATTTTCCCTCCCCCGGCTGTGGTGTAGGGCAGCTTTCTCCGGAGCTCGAGTACGCTGTGTCCCAGAGCTCTCTAGTCTCTGATTGGGCTGTACACCCGAGTCAGAAGCGTCCCGTCTGTGATGGCGCTGATGACGATGGTGCCGGAAGTCACGTGGTTGCCATGACGGCGCATGCGGCTGTTGTTGCTGCGTTTCCGTGTGGCTGCCACCGAGTTTCATAAAATGTATGCATTGCTGCAGTTTGGGGTTGCGTGTGTGTTTTCCGCCTCGCAGTGGCATTCCGGATTTCTTTCTGAAACCCAGAAACCAGTCCGGGTTGTACACCGACTGAAATGTCGTCTCACTGTTTGATGTCAGGTTCTCTTTGAAGAGGCAGTTCTTTACCTTACGGCGGTGCTGCAACGAGAACAAACCATGCAGGAATTACCACACTGGAGTTGCTCTGGATAACATACTTTTCGGTTGCACTTAATTAATATTTGTGCGTAGTACATGTAAATACATTTATTAGGTTAACTTGGGACATGGTACATTGCGACAGATTATCTAACATATATATAAGGGCTTCGAAACACGACACCAACAAAGTATAATTAATAGTGCACTGCAAGCAGCACTTGAACTAAAATTATAACTCTGAATATCTTTCGGAAAAAAAAACAAACATGACCACAGTAAGCGTTATGTTAGTGTATCTTTTGGGGTGTATTAACATTACATTGCATGGGCACAAAATATTTAACATGACATTGCATGGACACAAAATAAATAATGTATACAACTTGCGCCGCGACCAGGGCCAGCTACTATTTAAAGCTATACGGCGGGGCCCCCAAGTACATTTTATTGGCCTACGTAGATTGGACTGTCATAGGGGGAAATACTACGACATTCGTATGTATATGGCTATCAGCAGGGCGTCCTTCTACCAGCTTCCAGCTACATTAAATAGGGAGTCGCCCCAGGGGGTTAGAACCACCTTTTCATGGCCATTTCGCAGGTAATTATGAAGCCATCGTACATCATAAAAGATCAGATATTGCAGCGTGGAACATACATGTGTCATAATGTCTTTTTTACTCTTTGGCCTGGTGTGTTAAGAGGATAAAGCAATTCACCCATCATCAAGCCAAAAACGTTGGAACGTGTCACCATTGAAGCACCATACTGGCTGGGTCTGTAAGCGCCGTACCGTATATGGCACATTTGAACGGCAGCGTGATCGTTATCGCCTTCTCGTCGTGTACATGTATGTTCATGCTACTGTCCCCTAGGCCCTGTGAGTGTCATTCCAGCCTGCCAGGGCTGCTGTCCTGGACACGCCTGGGACGACACGTTGACGGGATGATGGCTCGCCACCGACCCGCCATATAATGCAGGGGTCAGTGACACCAGTTTTACCATGTGTCGCTTGTCATCCCCCATGGAATGTCGCATCGGGGCATCCCACCAAACATACACACCCTCAGACTGAACAGGAGGGGTCTGTCGTGGCACAGAGAGAAAAACATGGAGCTAGCGTTCGCCGGTGAGGAGCAAAACACTCCTAAACCAGTCGACCTGCATTGCCTCTCCAAAGAAGCCAAACCCGATTCTGCTGGCAGGCGAAGAGTGCAATGTCATTGCAGACATCGTAATTGACCCCCCCCCCCCCTTAACCTACACATACCCAACCCCGAAACATATTTCCGAAAAATTCACAACTGTTTCTTGGTATCCGGGTATTCCAGGTTGTTCTACTCTTTTATAACTAAATGTAAATGTAAATGTCCCTTCACAAGTCACTCAGACACTTTCATGTTGCTTTACCTATGTTTATTTTGGCTCGCCGATGCCCCAGAAGACAATCTAGGTTTCAGTTTTTTTACGACAGGGCAGTAGACAGTTCACAAACAGGATAGCCTTAAGACGGAAGTATTGGTTTAATTATTTATTTGCTTCAGAAATGTACTTCACATGACAGGGTCAGTGACAAATCAGGGCTGGAGCTCTTGAAAATACTTAAGTCTAAGTTTTGAGTTTGTTTAAGTCACCGAGTAACGTGATTGGCTAAGAATAGAATGTATGACTCGGTCGAAACTTAACACTTAAGCATTTTCGACAATTCCATCGCTGGGCTTCCGTGTTCCTGGGCCTGTGATGCGTCTTAGCGAAAGTTGAACATCCTAACTGAAATTATGCCACCAGGGACACAGACTACTTGAAAAAGTGACCCAATAAGGAGTGACTGTATGAATGGCCCAAGGTGTCATGCTTGGTGGAGCCCCTGTTAACAAATTCCACTCTTGGCCTACCAATACGATTTTTGAAAACAACGCGATATCAATATAAAGAGAAGCTAACAATAGCAACTTGTTGATTATGTACTGCATGGAATGTCTCGTTTCAAATTTTAACAGACACCGTGTTACGACGTCGATGCGAGTAGTGACGTCATTGGGGAGACGAAGGGGTGTGCGCACTGCGCCTCTGGCATGGAACGTCATGGAACGTCTGGCCATGAAAAATGGCGAGTCAGCATTTTGGGGAGCGAAAATCAGGTGACACAATAAAAACTGGCCACCATGAATCAAAACAAAAGCCTTCGAACCGCAAGAAGGAATGTTCCAACGGCACACTCCTTCAAAAACACGGGGGGGGGGGGGGGGGAAGAAATACATAAAAAATTCAATGAAAACCGGGCCAACGATAACATCGAGTCACTCAAAACAAGCGCAACAAACTACAC
>JAAUYG010050602.1_pt1 | contig 11220 bp, 7 predicted proteins | sample 7278091 | NCBI WGS metagenome assembly JAAUYG01 (sample SAMN14350201, study PRJNA611818) | marine sediment metagenome | isolation source: surface marine sediment (0.6m) | place: French Polynesia: Moorea | collected 2018-08
GTACTTGCGAGTGACTTGAGGGTAGGGAACGACCTCTGCGTTTGACTAACGTATTGGTCAGATCGCAGCCGGAAGAAAATAGTTTTAAGCATGCTTAAAACTATCACCAATATCATGCGAGTTCCTGCGAGTGTCCGCGGCCTTACAACAACCCTATTGCAAGCTTGTGCGACCGTAAAACGACCCCCGGCCAACTACATGCGATCCCCGAACGAGCACAACTCGCAACAACGTTGCAGCTGAGATCGCAACAGTGTGACGGCACCTTAAAGAAAGTAATAGTTCATGGCAGAATATCGTACATATCTACACATATGTATTAATTTGAACAGAATCATGAAGAATTGCAGCATATATATTTAGTAATGGAATTTATTCCACGATGAATTTACTCCTTGGAAACTAACAGACACCTTCCATATGTCGCTGGTCGCTACAGAGACGTTCTGCTCCTTGAACAATAAAAGCTATCGACCTTGCTAAAAAAAAGTTTCCACAAATAACTCGGACCTGCATGTGTATTATAATATATACTTCAAAGTGGGACTCCAAAGTTTAATCACGGGACACTAAGTTTCAAATGACATCTTCATACAGAAAATACCTTACACGTGGACCAAGCTACATGTGGTATATAGCGTGGAGATCCACTCGCATGTCCTTATACACAAGCCACCGGCCAACCAAAGGTCATACATACACAGCCGATCCCCGCTTATTGCTTGCTCTTTGTGAAACTGGTCGTGACTTAATTTGAAATATGAGAGATCAGAAAATGCCAGGCGGGAAAAAAATCTGTACCGGTAGTACGTTTATGAACAAGAGTGTACAGTGGACCTAAGAGATAGTTGTAATTCATAGACGCTCGTTTCTTCCTCAGCCTGGAAGTGTAGATGCGACGCTCGGCTATCTGACTGGGGAATGTGACTCCGACTGGCTCCCGGGAAGCTTCCGCATGGCCTGAGCTGAGATTAATGAGGGGTGAGATGCGGCGAGAGGAACGACATGGCCCCTGTCCATGCCATTGCATACCATTAGCCAGGGCTATCATTTGTCTGTTGTCTCTGAGAGCAGAAGAAAGGTCAGGGGGCCGTCGGTGGTGAGGGAGCAACAAGTAACGGGGTCCAAGCAGAAGCCGGGGTTGATCCCTCGTTAAACGGCTGCCACCCCCGACTTTGATCTCGGGGCCCTGACGGTGGTTAGCTGGGAGGTCGAACTCGAGAGGAAATGAAAGGTGACTAAAACGGCCAAGCCTCATATCGACTGCCGTTTGCGAGTTTTGAGATATGACCAAACGATTCAGCAGACACAATTTCGAGTCTGCTGAAATGTTATAGGGAAGACTGTGTGAGACTGAAACAGTAATCCTGGCTCGAGCAATCCAGTTATCATGGAAAGAATCCCTGGATATATGTTTCGCTACGGTAATCTGCGAAATAAGACTAGTTGCAGATTATGGTGTATACCAAAGGAACCTGGATTTTGCAGAAGATGCATATATCGTAGTAATGTAACCATAATAAAATATAGGCATGGATTGACAATACAATAATAGAAAGCTCGCTGCGTAGTTGTTTAGACCCACACTTTCCATAAAGGTTTTTCTCCGTGGGCAGGGCTTTAAACTCAAAGACGACTTGCAAAACTAACATTCGGACCTTGCGCTGCTGCATACAGTGCAGTAAATTTACTGTGGGGTGTGAAATTGGCAAGGACATACACTAAGATTACGCCCATTGCATATTATGCACTATTCACTATTGAGAAAAAATCCCAAGTGGTCCAAATCGTTTTAGATCTCAGCCTTAAGCATCCCTTAACTCCACATGGTAATCAGGGTCAGATTTGCTCGTTTTACATTCTTGAAGTCTATGAATACGAATATCGGAGCCGCGCCAAAAAATACTCCCGAATGATTTAAAAAATACTAATGCCATAGTATAAGGATGAAAGAGCGACAAGGCCTTGTCGCTCTGCTTGTTGTGTTTAACCACTGGGTATATGACATCCAGTTAAGTGTCATGCCTAATGGATATGTTGCTGATGTGAAATATCTTGTTTTTAAAATGTGCAAATTTATTTTGTATTCATCCGTTTTCCACGATGAACCATTTTCTATTTAAGGTCCAAGCTTCTCCATTTACTACCATTTCGCTCTAGTGACACACATTTTTTAAAATAGCTGATTTGTCAAGAAAAGTGATACCCGTGCTCCCCCATGGGAAGCAATGTCTTTATAAAGTCTGATGGAGATCGGATGAAAACTGCAGGACCAGCGTTTCCAAATTTCAAGTCAAATTATAGGCCACAAAAAGTTATAGCCTGCTATATTCCCCCATGAAAACATACTTATCGTAAAGATTGGTAGAAATCAGACGATAACTGTGAGGGAAGTAGCATTTTGAATTAATTATTCAAAAAATGCAATGAAAATGCATCAAAATGAATGCATTGAAAATGAAGCATCCTGCCCAGACACCTAGCCAGCTGCCAGATCACTACACATGTTCAATATTGGACTAAAACCCATTTATTATACCTTATCAGACTGTTAAAAATACGTAAATTTGGCATTAAATTTAGTGATCTAAGAGACACAAAATGAACCACATATATCCCAATATATATCAATATTATTGAACCGGCGTATGTGCAATGTTTACAATATCTAAAGACAGTTGTGATAGCAATAGAGATGCACGTAGATAATGTAGTGTATCTGATAGCAACACATTTCCCATCAAGCATGTACACAGACGATAAGCAAAACTGTACTTCTGAATCAGGCTTCTAAGCCTGGTGTCAATGACTCCGTGTAGTCCTCCTCTGCACTAAGTCGCCATATACAGGATTATTTTTCCTTTATCATGCTATGTATAAACACTGCAGTGAGACTGTGAGAAACATAATCTTGGCTATAACATAGATATGAGGGTATACATGGGACTATAAAATGTGGCCCGATTCGAGTTTTATTTTTTAACAGAGAACTACGAATCACAGATCATTATTTAAGACCCCTATCTGAATCGTATATCAATATTTAACAGCCATGGCGAGTCGCAGATCACTGTTTAAAAGAAATGGTATAGTCGCAGATCAGTCTTTAACAGCCATGATCTTAGAGATAGGAATTTAACAGCAACTTCAAGCCGTGGATCGTTATTTTAAAGAGGGACTGGCTCATCAGATCATAGTTTTGTAAGTGGGGTGGCTCAGGAATTGGCAGTCAACAGGGGCACCAAATCGCTAATCGCTCTTTAGTGAGGAGTGCAGATCGTGACTCGCAAGATAAGAATCTGGTCGTTTCGCTAGATCCATTCGCCAAAACGGCCGGTTCGTGCGATTCGGTCGAATCGATTTTATTAACCCATGTATACCCCTAACAATGTTTTCAATGCTTCAGAACAAGTGTCCTAATTTTTTATGAAACAGGACCCGGAATTCGTAAAATTCTAGAAATGAAGCTTAGGCTGACAAACCTTATAAGCTATAATTAGCTTTTCCATACTTAAGATAAAATGTACTTAAGAAAGTATGGGCTTCTTAAGTCTAGAAATAGAACAAATTTGCAATTAGCCTTCGCTATAATATATTGGCGGTAATAAAAACTTAACTCCTACTAAAACCTGGTATGGCCCCATTTCACTAAACCACATAAATGTCATCTATGGTTATGTAATGTACAGTTATAATTTTCATTCATGTTATGTAATGGTTAGTGTGTGATATGTTTAGATGTGTTAGTAAATACTTTACCGCCAAGTTGGGTCTCTGTGTTAATTTTTTCTCCAAGCAATCATACCAGTTTAATGACAGATAATGATCATTTCAATGATCATGCGTACCGAAGAATTTCCATGAAAAGGGCCCCAGTTTGTTAAATCTACAAATAAACTCATGTGTGGCCCCAAGGTATAGCAGGTCTGCGATCTTGTTTTGGGTTATTGTCAAGACATTCATTATTATCAGAGATAAAGAGAAACAGAGCAAAGATAGATAACAAATTTCCATGGCAAAAAACTGTATACCATGTTTTATGACCAGAACCTCAAGAAAAAGATAAGCCAACCTGAAATCTCATTGTGGAGACACATGTTTCCAAGGTTTGATGTCTTTGCTGATACGAAATCCACTCGTTTCATGAACAGAATCAAATCGTTATAATATCCGTTACTACATGTATATGTCAATATAATGATCAATCAGAATAATGTCAATATCTAAGCAAATGCTCCTCTATTAATGGCTTGTCGTGTTGCTACTTTTCGGTAATATATAGAAATTTGCATGTTTCATTGGATGAACATGCAATGAGATAGAATTCTGAAGGTCCGAAATAAAAGAACCGGTTTCCGTGTAGTTCTTATGCCACATCTTAATTTAAGTGGTACCTGTATGATAAAGATTTATACAATATCTATAATTGGAGAGCGGCATTATTGGCTTTCTTCGTGCTATTTTGACGCTTACAGACGTGTACTACAACCGTGTATGTCCAAAATAAATCCCGCATGTCCAAACGGGGTCATAAACTTTGATTTTTTTTAGGTTATAGGTCAATAATAGCAATCAACGCCAAAGAATTGGGATGATAGGACTCATGTTGTGGTGATAATTTATATAGCGATCATCTGTTGATAGATTTATCGTCACTGCAACATTGTGTCGATAAAGGTGCCCAACGTGCAGTTAAGTATGTGGTGTGGTTATCTTTCCGGCTGCAATGATACGCCATTCCCCTTCATGTTTGTCTTGGTGCCATTTGTCATTTAATATACCTACCCAATGACAGTATGTCGTGTGACAAGGTCATTAAGTTGGACGTGCAGCAGGGACAAACCGATGCACAGACAATGCTAATAGATTCGTTGTGTGTTCTGTTTCCTTGAAGTAGGTCCTGTTGTCAGAAATCTGGAAATAAGCCATGCAAACATTTCTCACGCCCGAACTCGTAAAATGGCAGGAGAAATGGAGACGTGCGGTTCGGTAATCAACTGCAGTGCACCTGCCGCCCAAGGCAGAGGAAGGGACTTTGCCCTTCTGTGAGTCCGCCACCCCCTCACCTTTTCCCTCCCACCACCAGAGTCACCGAGCTCCTGCTCCGGGAGTTCCAGCTTGATAGATTGTGCCAGGGGGATGACACTTATCCCAGCAAAACCTGTCCCAATGGAACAGTGGAAAAATGCCCGGGTCCCGGCTCATCACCCGGCACCCAATAACATCTGTCGGCGTGTGGTGCCTCTTCTGCTTAGGTTTGCCTTTACCACGGTCTGTCCCTGACGGACGGGACGTTTATAAGGTGAACAGCTGCGCCGTCACAGGATTTTGCTGTCATCTTCTGCTGGAGGGGGTGAACCCCCTTGCTGTCTGCATATACACCTTGTCAGGAACTGAGCGAGCCGTCGAGTAGGTCTTCTGTGCAGATCCCTATCTGCATAACTGCATCATAACGGATCATCCATAAAAATAAAGCTTTTTTCCCTGCTCCTCAGTAATTTTATCCTTTCTATATAGTCCAAATCAGTGATATAATGACAAACAACATTTGTTCGGGATACCCGTTGAGGAATTTCACTAAAATGTGACACATTTAAAACTTTGGACACGACCTCCGTCTATAACGCAAGGAGAAAGAGGATACTCTAAATGTGTAGGACGGGTTGTGGTTCGGATGTTTGGAACACCTGATAGGAAGTGTATCATGCGCCCTTGTCTCGGGCTCTGTGACTGGTCAATAGCATACAAGGATTTGTTGCATTGAACCGCTCACCGCTGAGACACGAGTCGGGGGTAAGTCAATAGAATAATATAACTGCCAATCCAATAGCAAAATTCTTGGATATTTATGCATCACATGTGGATGCAATTTCCAGCAAGATTTAATTTTTCAGCACACTGAGCACGTAGATTTACGAAACCTGCAGCGGCTCAAATGGCAAATCCTCTTGTATCGGAATTTAGAGGCGACGAGTTTCTCGTACTGTCATGAACCGGATGATAAAATATTATTAGTGATACATAATGCACATTCTCTCTTCAGGCTGATTTCTGAGTGGACCTAATGAGGATATATAAAAATAATGATGCAAGATATATTTTGCATTTGCAGGCTCACTTTAAAAGAATCATGTTAACATCGTTTGTACTAAACCCGTCCACGATTGTCACCAATATCCGGGTTTTCAATCCTATCACTTGACACTGATGTCTTCAACTACTGTTGGGGTGTAAACTGTTTGATCATATGACAGAAGCATTCAATGGGTGCAGTGCACATAATTACCCAAAATTCCTAGCAGAAGACCCCTCATCTGCTTCGCACGCCAACAACCAATCCCAAATTCGATGAAATGCTTCCTCTGTGCTGCCGTTAGTTTATGATGAAGGTAGCTAATAATAAAGCACAAACTACAACTTGTCTGTGCTTTATTATTAGCTACCTTCATCGTAAACTGACAACCAATCCCAGTCAGGCCAGCTGCATTCCCAGAGATGGCAAGTTTTTTTTCTGCTGCAGGGTTTTAACGATTTGTCAATGACAGGAAACATGCGAGCGGTGGCACACAATGGCTGCCTGACGGGCCACATGTGGAAAGCAGGAAGTCCGGACAATAATGCGTGGTTTGAGGATAGTTTCACAGCATGTTACTCTTCAGACCACCATTAAAGGAAATTCACACCCGCAGTCTGTACTATGTACTATCCCCATTTCCAGTGTCACAGCGTATTAATAACAACCGCCGTCAGTCAAAACAAATTCCGACGACATTCAAAGCTTTGTTGTTATTGCAAAGCTCACAAAGCTGGTGGAAAAAAAAAACAACAACCGGTTCAATGTAGGTAGCGAATTCTGAAGATTATCGCCCCAGTGCACACACCAACTCATAAAAGACACAGGGCAAAATATGGTTCCCGTAATCCCCGGGGCACTATGTGAGGTGTTCCCCTGTCACCATTATATAGCTTGGCCTTTTGCCCCGTCGGGTTAATCCGCTCTTCTCAGTGACAGTGAGCAGGGAGTTATCAGGCCGCGGCCAGTGTCGGCATGGGTAGGGAGAACCCGAGTTCGTTCTGATACAAGCCCCGCTCTGCCATAGATCATATTTGCCCCGGCAAGGCCTCCTGCGGCCAGCGACTGATGGACGACTCGGCAGAGAGCTGCAAGGTGCAATTTCTCCTGTCCCATTGGGTCAAAAACTAGCTTTGTTCTATGAATATCTCTGCCTGGTAATTTCCTTATACATGTAGCGGTGTGCTGTTTTTGGAATGTGTGACCAGTTTTTCGCCTTATTTTCTTCCCGTCTGTGTGATTTCACGACACGTAGACAGGATCTGAGATATACACAATGTGGATCACAAGCGTTGTGGTGCGAACTACCAGTTCTCGGCACAGGCTGCCCCTATGCATCGGGGCGCCTATAGTAATACCCTGTCAATAACGAGCACTTATTTTCACAATTAATTTGAAAACCCCAGCCCTTACATTCTCTGCCAGTTGGTGAATGGAATAAAAGCATCTGTTGAATGATGTAATTTGTTGCCGTGATGCTTCATTATTGGACGGGTGTAAATGGGTGGCTTAAAGTCAATTTGCTCCCTAACTTCTGATTGGTGTAATTTTATAAAGTGTATCATGGTATTCACTAGGAATAAAGCTACACAAAATATTATAAAGCAAAGTCCGTTTCTACGGTTTTCCCAATGCAGACAGGTACCAGTTGTTCTAGTTTTACTTTAGACAAAGAGACCTAAAGATATTGTATTTTCTAGATTGAACATATGTAGCTATATATGATGGCGACCTGAACAAAGACTAGCATTACCGACTCACCCCATTACACAGGAGTTTATATAGTCGACTTGCTCGACTGAATCAAGTATATACTGGGGCTCATATACCACCTTCGGGAAGCCAAAGATGCACCATTTGGCTACAGACAATCAAATGGAAGCTGGGATGGGAGGATGGCAGAAGTTCTAGCTAAGGTAACAAAACAGCGATAGTAGTTGTAGTAGAATGTTGATTAAGGTAAGGGTTAATATCGGTATGGTCAAGATGCTCCAAATGAGTAGTAATAGGATAAGCACTGTAATGGTATTTCTTCCTATTTTGGATGCTGCACAACCATTTTCACCAGAAGTACAAGATAGAATTATGATACTTAAGTAGCAGTCTTCAGGAAGTGGCACTGGCATTCTGGCAGTCCTTAGCGTTTAGTTCCAGGAAGCGAACCTGGACGCCGGTCGTCTGTACGCCACCAAGCAGCGTCGTCTGGTCTTCGACTTCTCCCTCCCTTTCCTGGACGTCCACGCCACGAATCAACCCCGTCACCCCATCTCTGACAACATACCACGGATCAGGACAGCCCAGGATCTGTTAAACAATCCAGATACCAATACAGACTGCTGCGCGGTGGCCTAGAGATGCCTGGTAACATCAGCCACCATAGACGTCTGTGTCGGGAGATGAGACGTTTTCCGTTGGAATTCTTCACATATTCCAACGCAGACGGGACAGAAATGGTCCGACAGGACAAACTGCTTGCATTTATTTTACCCAATACAATAGGAGAATATATCTCCCAAAAAGACGTCGTGTGATCTGATTACAGTGGATAAATTTCTACGCGTTCGCCCTGCCCCGCCCCAACGGGGCTCAAAGTACTGGATTACTGCCCCAGCTCAATCGTGTATTGCTCAGTCTCAAAGCGAATGGCTTTTTGGACGAATTATATGTGAAATGGTGGGAGAAGGAAAATGACTACCACGGGATACAGAGTGACAAGATATACAGCTTTAACCCCTCGAGATGAAAAGGGTATGCCGTCGACCCCAAAGCCCGCTTGCCGATGGTCCTTCTCACGTTATTGATCTTCAGCTAGACTAGTTACTTTCCTGTCACAGTTGTTTGACCCTGGCACACGAACCAGATCGATTCGCTTAGGTCATGCATAAATTTCTGGCGTAAATCATGAAACATTGGAATGTTTAACATCGCTTTTATGTCTTCCAACTGGGTGCAGTGAGCTACGTGTGGTATTTATATTTTTCTGTTGGCAAGTCGATTAAATGTAGACAGTTTAGAGAGGCGAAAATCGACCGGAGAGCAAGCCATCATATCTTGAATGAAATGGCCCTGAAAGACATCAGCTCGCTTCGTGTTGACGCGAAGGATATTGTAAACGTTCCTTATCCCCTACAATTTAAGAGGGAACTGGTACATAACTGAACGGAACCAACCATTTGCGAAGGAAAACTTGTGTTTCAATGTTTACATCCTAACCTACCACATATTAATATGCATCAATTTTAAAGTAAACAAAAAACAGGGCTTACAATGACATTAGATGAAACATGAAAGCATCATATTTCTACAAGGCCTGTCAGGATGTTAGTCTGTGTTACGTGGGTATGAACAAGAGAGAAATAGGTGCGATAAGTCAAACATTTTTGTAGTCTTCCCTTGTGAATTGTTCAAGTGTACCACCCGTGGGTGCGTCGTGCATATTTGAAGATGGTCAAGCACATGAAAAATGTCACCGTATTTTTTCTATGTTAACCGTAGTTCTAAAACACTTCAGCAAAGTTCAAACTAAGAAGTTGTCGGTGCGTCTTGGGATTAAAATACGCATTGTTTTATCTTTTTATAGGTAAAGGTTATGGGGTCAATTTCCCATCCAGCCCATGTGTTCACCCAAATGTAAAGAACATCTGCCTGTGACATGTGATTAGGAGGCAGAATAAGAGAAAGCAATTGGGTATTATACTGGTCGGCGCTGCATTGTTGATTTGGGGCGACTGTAATGGAGCTTTCACAATTGTTGCACGAGCGCATGCGACCAAAATGCCGTGCGAGCGAAGAACTTCGCAATCTGTTTTATAAATGTTCGCATGAAAAAAGTGCTTATACGAAAGGACGCACGATATGACGCGCCATTAGGCGAGCGTTGGGCAATGATATGTAATAGATCTTGCGATATGTCTTACGTCCTGATGCGTTCATTGTACAAGGAAAGCCAGTGTTGTACGATGAAGTGACGGCATCGTACGAGTAGTCAGGTGATCGGACGATGGAACCTGCGTTAATGCGATTGGACATACGGCGAACGCACGATCATGAGAGCCATCGTGCGTGTGCTCGCACGTGAGATTGTGGTATATACATATTGTGGTGTATTCTGCTGGCTGGCACTCGTCTCTACATCGGTCCACAAGTCGTCGCGTTTGCGCTTCGGGAGGGGACGGGGGTATCGTTTGTCTGTTTGTCTAGAGAGTTGATGGCTCGTCAATCGCACCTCGTCTCCACTCTCGTCGCTTCTGGATCCGTTCTCTCTGGACTGCCTCAGTCGAGCCTGCCGACGTGCATCCCACAGCTTCCCTTACTGCGAGAGCCTTCTACAGCGGTGGTTCAGGTCTGCTGCGGGACAGTGATTTGCGGTCGTCTCGTCGGTCACGTCTAGTCTATCTCTTCACTCTTCGACTCCCCTCAATAGAGACCCCGCGTCTCTACGTCGGCGAGCCCCTTCTCGGCTGCCCTAGGCCATAACTCAACTCCAACTGCAATCATCTTCATTTGGGTTGACTCGTTTATTCAGGTATTGACAGCTAAACACAGGATGCCCACTATGCTACCCGTCACACGCTCACACGTTCACGAAGTACATATCACAAGTCTGGTCACGGTCTCAGCAGCTATATATCTGGCTGGCTCCTCCAGCAGGACCGGCTATCTAACCCTGGCGGTCTAAGGTGGTCGCCTCACCTCGTACCTATAGTTCACACATCACACTAGACTCGACTCGCTATAGTCGAGCACTCGTAAAACCGTGCATCTGCGCTAAGTTGCAGCTGCGTCGCTGCATTCAACTATACTGCGTATCTGCGTTCTGGTTCTGTCTGACTCGATGTATATCTGCAATATGTCTGTAACTGAATGTCTGGTTTCTACTTGTTTACGTTCTATATACCTAAAATCCACGTGCCGTGTACTGGTTACTAGGGAAACCAATGCACCCTAAATATTACCCAATCAGCTAACTTCGCTCCGTCGGGGCCAGGAGCCCCGGACCAATCAGGAGAGCCCCGACATTACGGTACATCCAGGGGCCTAGAGACCGTTCAGAGGAACGTCTCGCTTTAGTGGTTTTGGACAGAGTTGGTTTTCCTGTTTGTACATATAGATGCCTAGAAAGAGTTTGTATAACTCATCAAGCTTCA
>JAAUYG010118781.1_pt1 | contig 11220 bp, 10 predicted proteins | sample 7278091 | NCBI WGS metagenome assembly JAAUYG01 (sample SAMN14350201, study PRJNA611818) | marine sediment metagenome | isolation source: surface marine sediment (0.6m) | place: French Polynesia: Moorea | collected 2018-08
ATATGTAGGGTACTTTTGATGCTCGATTCCTTGAGTTTGGTTTGGGGTCATTCAGTGCATTTTTACAATTTTCCAATTTTCCATTTTGTTAAATCTCTGCTCCTCTCCCAATTTTCATCCGTTTCATCCAAATTTTATACAAGGTATCATAATCATACAGGCTGTCACTTTTTTGGCGATCTGCCAAAAATTGCAAAAGTTATGGCAATTTTCTTAACACAGGACCATATGCAGCTGGAATTTTCAATTTCTTCCACAATTTTCATTGGAGTCGATCCAAACTTTGTGACAACATTGGCTACCAGGGTAAATCTAAATGCCTATTAGAATACTGCAATGAGAAGTTGGCGTCTAGAAGCTGAGACAACATATTCTATTTAAAACTGTTCAAACATTCTTGTGTACTGGCTCTTCAATTCAAGCAGACCGCAAGGCCCCTGGGTCTCTTGTTTAAATTTTTGGCAAATCGCCTTGTCACTGCCTTATTTATCATAAAGTTTGGATGAGATCGGATAATAACTGAATGGGGGAGTAGTCTTTTAAAATCTCCAGCCACAGATGACCCTGTGTTAACAAAAATTTCAAAGTGCCATATTTTTTATTTTTGGCATATCGCCAAACGAAGTAATACCCTATATTCCAGCAGACCTAGTATGTTTATCATAAATTTTGGTTGAAATTGAATGAAAACTATGGGAGCGGTAGCCTTTTGAAAATATTAACATCGGATATTTTGCAAAGTGCACCGAATAATCCGAAACTGAACTCAAAGACTCCCGATGAATGTCGTTCGGACAATATATTAATTCGTCCGGATGATAGACTAATTCGTTGAATATTACCTAAATCGTTTAGCATTTTATGACGAACATGGTCCCTGTGGTAATCCACACAAAAGTCGATTTTACAAAGTATGTTTTAAATTTAACAAGAAGAAAAGAACAGAGTGAAATTGGCCTATAGCAAAATGTTATATTTCACCTATCTCAAGAACGCCTAATTGAGGAGCGAAAGGGACGAAATTATGGGCAGATATGGGTATGTATTTAATGTGTGTGTACTTTTGACGCTTACTGTCCCATTACCATTTGGGTTTAATCGGCGAAATGTGATTTTTTAAAGAAAATTTGTGATTGATTTTCAAAACGCTTCTCCTCCACTTTTCCAACCAAACTTTTTACAGTGGTGCACTGTGATATTCAACACAAACGCTAATTGTCAGAATTTTAAGATTTAAGCTTTATTTAAAAATCTCTTATCATAGAGAGGAACAGACGGAAATTTGAGCCTGCGAGTTAAGTGTTTAATGTACCTTTGAACCACTGAAAATTGCTTCAAAGCCATTGGGGCCATTCTGTCCACTTAAGAATATTCGGTTGTCCCACAATAGGTCGTACAATAAAAGGGAAGCATAGTGAGGTGAAACGTTTAATTTAAGTTCCCCAATACACAGAATGAACCGAAAGAGGCGTTTATTGGTGTCCATCGTATAGGACTATATAATATTTCGTCTGGACGAATTAGTATATCATTGGGATAAATTAATACATCGTCCGGGCGAATTAATATTTCATCCGGAAGAAGTAGTATAATCGTCGGGACGAATTAGTATATCGTCCGAAGAATTAGTATATCGTTGGGACGAATTATTTATCGCCCGGACGATATATATATTTTTTCACATGGCACTGATGGGCGTACCTTTTGTTCTATTTAAATAGGTGGATTGGTAAGAGAACCAATGCATCTACTCTAGGCACAAAATGATGGGTCCACATGACGTCTGTCATAGCACCAAACACTGCCACGCCACTGCGGTTAATGTATGTTGCATTGTTGTAGGTTGTGGGGTCGAGTGGGGACATGGGGGGGGGGGGGGGGAGAGGGGGTCGATACCACTTTACACATTTGACTTTGTACCCATTTGACCATAACATTCTTCTAGGTGACTCTGTTTAGACTCATAGAGTAGTTTACACCTGTTTTGGCACTGTATGACCCTTTTGGTGTTGATGTGCCGTTAAACTTTGATGTCACTCACTCACTCACTCACCACTTTAGACAAAGGGTAGCCGAGACATTTATGACTGTGTGACTGCGCGCATTTGTCTGGAAACCTGATAAATATATGTAAAGAAGCATAACGAGGCTTAACAGGAACTGAAAGAAACATGTTAGGGCTGGATCTGGGTTTCATGTTGATTCACCACTCACCCATGAAAATTATTTATGCCACTGACACCCAATACATTGGAGAGAGATAGAGAGAGAGAGAGAGAGAGAGAGAGAGAGAGAGAGAGAGAGAGAGAGAGAGAGAGAGAGAGAGAGAGAGAGTAAAGTTTTGACTTAAGTCAGAATCCTGAGCAATGTGATTTGATACGGATGCCTGACTTTGCTAAGGTTGTCTGACTTTAGTCAGAATGAATTGTGTTAAACCTGATAAGCCCATTTTTGCATTGTTTGACACAAAGTGATGTCTTGACTTTATTTGCATCATTTCAGCTCATCACCCACATGACAGTAATTACCGAAGAAAGTTTTAGGCCGAGACAACGACCAAACACAGTCATCTCATGTTAACTATTTCCACAACTGCTGGCTGATAGGCATGCAGTAACAAATGTATTTTACGAAGTGTCTACGTTGCTTTGTTTCCCCCATTACCATCGCGTGAAACGAGATGCCCAATGCCTTCTGTGAACATTAAGGACGTGAGGTGGACACCCGAGCCGCACCTTGCAAGGTCGGGGACGCCACGAAAGCTTCAGGACGAAGGTCAAATTGAAGTTTGACGTACTTTTGTCAGGTATGTGCTTAGTGTAACTCCAGCACACTCGCGCGTGGTAGTTTAGATGCGGACACTCACTCTATATATCTCTGCATCTACGTGTTCCGACCATTAGCCGAGGAACCGTTGAGGTCACGTGACAACGTGGTCGTCACCCAGTCCTGAGAGAATTCCGCGCTATGGAAAGCTTGCATGCATACCTGAAACAAGTCGAGACTGACCAGCGCTTCAAACAATAATTGCTGTTTGGAATAAATTTATGCGGCAATAAAATAGCGAGGCAGTAAAAGCCTATACCTCACACATACAATGCGGCTCCTCAGCACGAAAGGCACACTGCTTCCAGTGGACAACACACCGTGCCGGGTGGACGGTGAGGAGTATGCTAATGGCGGGCCAAGTAGAGCTCGGACAAGCTTCCCTGCTTTGTTCTGGCAAGTGCTTGACATACCTTCAAACAAAATGCATGACTTGCTATATTAGTGTATGGGGGTGGGGTGCCTATGGCAGATGTAATGCCTTACACTCGTGTATTCTTAGCTTGCTTGACGGTCTCGATAACCCCTAGCTAGGCGGCTAAGAGCCCAATAGCCACATATACATGTATGCAAATTTACCCGTCTTTCACAAAGCTAATCTTCCCACTGTCAGCTTATAAATCAACAGTTCACTCACCGATTCGTTTCACGACCCACTCAGTCACCAACCACAGAATAACCTCCAATACAATCAGCCTCGGAGCAGCTTCAACATAGCCACCCTGCACAGGGCCACCCTCTACATAACCATCTTCTACACAGTCACCCTTCACTCAGCCACCCTATGTTAAAACAAGCCTCAACTGGCGTTTACATAACTATCATCGGACCTCAGAAACAGCCTCTACATAACCACCGTCTACGAAACCATCAACAACCCTCTATGTCTCTACAGAAGGACCCTACATACATACAGCCATCTTTTGCAAAACCACTCACACACAATCACCCTATACTGTAAACCCCCACACACACCATCACCCTTTACTGTAAAACCACCCACACACAATCACCCTTTACTGTAAAACCACCCACACACAATCACCCTTTACTGTAAAACCACCCACACACAATTATCCTTTACTGTAAAACCACCCACATACAATCACCCTTTACTGTAAAACCGCCCACACACAACCACAGTTTATTGTAAAACCACCCACACAAATAAACACCCTTTACTGTAAAACCACCCACACACAATCACCCTTTACTGTGAAACAAACAACTGTAACATCTAAACTTTGCAACTGTTCGTTGACTTGACAACATCATCCAAGAACCAATATCCTGTTTCTTAAACATCTTATAAGCTCACCAGTGATGTTAAACTTGGGATGGACAAAAAAATGCCACCCCAGAAATAATACCAGTAAATTGCCTGGTAAACCAGCTTTATTTTACGTAAAAATTAAGACGTCTCCTGAATTACAAAAACAAACCACCTTAAGTTTGACTTGACCATCCGTGGCGTACATTCCGCAGCTCCACTCCACTGTACATGGTTTGATGCGACCTCCTAATAAATAACCTAATTCTCAGTCCTCCAAGTGCATCTGATTCACAGGCCCCACTGTACATATACGTCTTTCCTTTCAAATGTCGTACCAGAGCGAACACCTCCAGCGTACACCTCCATACCAGCCCTCTCGGCTAGCAGGCCTCTCAGGTCGGCCCTGTGTGAGATGCTAATTGTCCTGATTGACCAATTGCTGGTATTTGTCGGGAGTTAGCAGCAAAAGTCGCCACCTCACACGAGTTCGTGCCCTCCAGACGCTGGCTCCAGGCTCCTAGGAGCCGCCAGGCGATACCCTGGGGACGACGTCTGGACTAAAGAAGAGATCCTAAGTACACGACTGAGCCTAGGCGCTTACACAAGAGAGAAGAAAGGATTTAAATTTTGTTTACGCTGTACTTCAGAATTACTTTTTCTTGAGAAACTTAGCTTTGCTGATATATGCACATTTTGTAGTATTTTTGCTGGCTTTTATTTATCTCTTAACTGTATGGTATGCAATGTAATATGAACCCAAATATACGGGATTTCAGTGAATGCCGAAAAATTCGTTAATTTGAACATTGAATTGGTCAGATACGAATATTCTAGAAGTTGCATAGATTCGACTTGGTTATATGGGTAACGGTTCCGAGGAATATCTCTATTTTCAAAATTTTCTTCTTTGGGCATAGATCTTAGCCATTGTGTTATAGTGAATATTACACCTAGGTTCTCTTGTTTGTGAGTTCCACAACAAATAAGAGAAAGCCAAAGGCAAATTGAACTACATGTAGTTGTTATTAAACGTAACTCTTGAATGATAAAATTACAAAATGTACAACAATTCACTGAATAATACACCAATCGCACCGGCATAGTCACGTTTCACATAAATAATACCACAGCACAATTATAGTATAACACGTATACTCCCACACAGACTAGTTTACAGATGAACATAGAGGTACATAACATTTTAAAGGGTTATCATGCAGGGAACACATGTCGCGGAAAGATTAACGATTGCAGTAAGCTTGAACATATTATCCACTCTGTTCCGTAGGCTATAGGGCCTTGATACCAAATACAGTTACATCCATATTTAGAATTATATTTAGGTTGCACCAGCAACTCATTATAGCTAGCATTAAAATCATTGAATAAATATCGTACCCCCTGTTTCTGGATTTTTTTTGTATTTTTCAATCTTATCTCTGCTGCAAAAGTGCCGATACTCGATCTGTGACAAATATGTATGTATGAAAACGTAGCATTTTGCTTGCAACATAGTGTCTTATACCGATACCTTTGGCCCAGCCTTTCGACATAATTCATCATAATCAAAAATTATTTTCTGATCAAATATACCCCAAGTAATTTTGCACAAGAGCTTGACATGATCTTATTACTTCCGACACTTACATGTTCATCACTGATAGGTTTGTTTCTGCAAAATACAATACTAGTATATTGAAATTTATCATCATTTACTTTCATTTCATTGACTTGAAACCTGTCAAACATTTTATTAACAACATGTACAGTTTCTGCCTTTTCCTTCACTTCAGGAATAGTTATACTATGGCACGTGACAGTATTGGCATCAGTTTTGTTAAATATCTCATACAGATCCTCCAGTGTGACGATCAAATCATTACAATGTACATTATAAGCAAACGGTCAGATAACAGATCCCTGGGGTGCACCTTTAGACAACTTCAAACTGTCGCTTTTTACGCACCCTAACTTAACCCTGTGATAACGGGCCATAAAATATTTTGTGACTAGCTTACACGCAGATTCGTTCAAACCATAGCGATAAAATTTACTGAGCAGCAAACATATGGCAAGCAATCAAAATCTTTTGATAAATCTGTGAGGACAGCTGTAGTTTTATTGTTGTTATCAAAGTGGGCTTTATACTTTCACTGGACCTTATGAGTACACCTTGACAATCATGACCCTTTCTAAGACCATGCATGCAGATATATATTTGGGGAAATAACACCCAAAATACTCAGAATTGGTCCACAATAACCCAGTAGTTACATCTTGAAAGGTGATTTTTTTTTGTAAATTGGGGTTATTTCTGCACCCTTTTTAGTACAAATGGAAACACAGATGACATTATACACTCATTACTCAGGTACGTTACTGTAGTACATATAGCAGGCGAACCAGGTTTGATTAATTTTGCCTGTTTTGAATGTTCATGATAGACTGGCGATTTACGCATTTGGGTGCGATTTACGCTCTTAGTTCTTTTCAACGCCATGCAATTCAACACTGTTGAAAGAAAATCCTTGGTTGCGAAGACTGACATTACTGTAACGATTCCGTATGTTCACCTGGGTGAATTTGACTCCCACATGACTGTACTTAGATACTCCTTGAAGTCGATATCTTCGATACTGTATACTTTAGTAGTAGTAGTAATAGTAGTAGTAGTAGTAGTAGTAGTAGTAGTAGTAGTAGTAGTAGTAGTAGTAGTAGTAGTAGTAGTAGTAGTAGTAGTAGTAGTAAGATCAGATAAGATAAAACTTTATTTAACGTCGGTACAACAATAACAAATAACATTAGCACAAGTGCTATTTACCGACACGACATGGTATGGTAATGGTATGGTAGTACATACAAGGAGATGGTGATGACAATAGAAAAAGGTGACCGCACGCTGTGTGACTAGTACATTTGATTTGTAGGTCACTTCTGATATTATTTGTTATCGAACAGAGGGACGCCTCTTTTGTGCAATGTTACAATATACCATAATATAAATAGCATACCACCCACACACACACACACTACTAGAAAAGATCACAGTCATACAGTTTGACGCTGAATCCCGCATGGCGAAAAGTAACTGCTTCTAACTGGATACTCACAGTCTGTTTTATTATTTAATCTCCATTGACTTTCATCGCCATGTATCCGTATTAGCTACATCATAATCATAATGACGACAACTTCGCAGGGCAGAGTGCCGCGGGATTTGAGCCGGGGGAGCTAGCTGCTGGGCCAAATTTTTATCTCCGATTTAGACCTGGTTTTACAGTACAGTTTTCCGCAAAACGTTCACAACACTGCCGAAATTACATAGGACGTTTGACGCTTTGAACCTTTTCGTCTTTTGCGGACAGGGGTTGTCCTGTCGGAAAGTTTACGCGCATGTAACAGTTGTAAGTTATCGCAGACTGACGTAAACTAGTATTTATTAGCATTTGCACACAGAAGACCGTCGAATACCGTCAAATATGCCGGAAAGTGCGCCCCCACGTCCGCATTTGACGTTATTTAGCGATCGTCAAATAACGTTATATGCCGTCTAGCGCCTTGTGCCAACTACTGCGCACAAAGGAATTCACAGGACGATATGGAATCATTCAATGCGGACATTCAATAAAAAGTGTCATATGCGCGAAAATAGGGGCGTTTTGCGAAGTGTGTACTGTACGTTGAACCTGATTTAAGTCAGAGAAAAACCTGCTTTAACCTAGAACTGAGTTTTAGTTGCATTTCTGATCTCTAATTTTAGTTTAAACCTAGCCTGGCGAAATGAGGTTTTATTTCAATGGCACAATCCAACTTAGAGTTAGCGTTTAAACCACAGTAAAACCAACAAGGTTTGATCAGATCAGTTTTAAATAATGGATATAGCCACTTAAACTCAGGTCTAGAACAGGCATGAAAACTTGGCCCACACGGCTCCAGGCGTCATATCGTACTACAGCTGTAGCAGTTTGAATACACCTCTTTCACATGTCCGCCATCTATAAATCAGTATAAATATGTTTTTAAATTAATAAACTAAATATCTATGATAAATAAATAATAAAATAATACACCGGTCTCCTGGAACCCGATATTATATATATACATGTATTATCACAAAAGTTTGCTGATGCGTAATGGTACAATCAAAGAGCTTGAGAGGCGGGGCACATCTTCAAGCCGCGTTACATCTTGGCCAATCAGGAGCAGGCCAGAAACAGGAGGAAGTCGTCATAGTCATGACCCAGTTTAACTTGAGATATTAAAAGCAAAGAAAATGACATGTTTGTTTTCGGTGATTTTCGTTCCGATTTCTATCGAGTACACGGATTGTTTGCATATTGTTTCAGATACAAATAATAGACGGTCACTAAATTTAGGCGCCCCCAGAGCAGAAAAATTAATTTGCAAAGGTTTGAAGTTAGGCAATTTACGGCAGGTCTGTGTTGCTTAACTTGTGTACATGTATGTTTTGTTTTAGTATGGTAGGGGATTGAATGCCACTGGTATGACAGAGGACGGCATAAAAAAGTAAGCCAAGTGTCTGTGACTCAAAGTCTTTTGTTTTCAAGTGGAGTATTCCTGCTCGTGTGTCGTGGACAACCGGGTGGACATTGAGACATTTGCTGGGGATTCTGGGTCGATCCAGCCAGTATATGACTCCAACGGCGCGGTGATTATCACTCTGGCCGAAGTGGCAAACCAGAGCGACCCATGCAAATTGCGGGTCGACGCCATCTACAGACAAGACACCGTAGGCCCGTACATTGCAATCTTCAGGGTTCGTTTTGGCAGGAACAGCGAAAACAAGCGCCAATACGGACAGATAATCAGAATTCGCAATGGTCATAATGTTTTCGTTGGCACGGTGAGATTTCACAAAGGTATACTTGTAGCGTAACTTATACCTATATCCTGACTAGGTACATTGTAGATCTTAAAATAATGTAAGCGCGATTTCCCAGAAATGCGCTCGCAGGGAAAAGCCCCTTTTTTTCTTTATGCGAACAATCTAAAATACTGGTTAACTCGATTCAGCAGTCAGCCGTGACAGTTGCAACGATGATGATGATGATGATGATGATGATGATGATGATGATGATGATGATGATGATGATGTGAGGAAGAGAAAGGGGACTCGAGAGAAAGAGGAAGAAGAAGGGGATAGTACGTACACGACAGATATCTACTATATGTCCCATCCCCTTTGTATTGTTTCAAACCCCAGACAGGACTGTATACTAGTAGCTTACCCTACACATTTGACGACGGGCAGATCTCTGTGACACTAGAGAAACACTCCGACGTCATATACAAGGTGTATAGCACCGCCTGCCAATGGTCGATCTACTATGTGGCGGCTTTCCTTCCCTTGGATGAGCGGGCGGTGTATGTAGACATGAAAGAGCACGTTGTGCGACCCGGAAACGAGTGCGACATATGTGTGGAGCCGCCGTCGACACCAGTACCCAACACAACACGTAATTAGACTTATTATTACAATATGTGTTTGTGTATGGTATTATAACGATATATAAGATTTCATAAAAGATAATTGTGCACTGTATACATGTACGTCCTCTTGTGGGCATAAAAGTCGAAGTACAATAAAAAGTTTTTTTTTCTTTTAAAAAAAGTAATTGTGGCATATCCAGTATATATAACTATTGCCGTTTTACACTAATGTTACTGTTCACTTGTTTTACCGACGTTACTGTTGACTTGTTTTACCGACGTTAAATAAAATTCATTCTATTATTTTTATTTTAAAAGTCTGATAAAAAGGCTTATCATGGACAGTGATACATTTTAAATAGTTTAATAGGAGTAGGAATTATATCATGACACGAAAACGTAACATGAGTAGCCCGAAGATGAAGTGCCCTTCGTCGACAATGGCCCGTTTTCACACATCAAGGAGACATCGCCTTCGACCAGTCTTGAGTGGGCGCACTTTTCGAGACGTTTCGCTTTCCTTCGGGCATCCTCGGGATATTTTCCACCAAGGTGTTTAAAATAATCCCGATTGCACTTACCAAAATCAATAACAAGTATTGATCTTTGACCATTGCTTCTACCATGTACATCTACCTCATTTTGGAAGTTAAGTAAAAGTGGTAAACCTGGTGCAGGCATTGCTTGACTTGAATTCTCTGGGCATCTTCCCGGGCATCTTTACACGGTCAGTAATCCATGACCCTTTTGCCACTTCACCCAAGGACCTTTTCCACTAGGACACACTGTGTTTCGCTGTTTCCAGCGTTGCCTACGTACGCCTGCCAGTGCCTTATGCAGCGTCCAGGAGACCAGCCGGATGCCACCATGCCGGTATTGACACTATTCAACGGTACGGCTTTGTCTTACAGCGTTGAAGGTTACCCTGACACACAACCGCCCCCGCTGACGGAAGTCACTGAACCCACTGATGCTTGCAAGTTCAAGGTCGAGCATATCTTGGGCGATACTGGGGGAGATCCATTATTGGTAGTCTACACGCGGATTATTATTGTTTGGTTCGGATATGCCGCCAGTCGACCCGACCTGTATGAGTATGTGCTGATCATCAAAGGCCACACGAGTAGAGTTTTCCTGAACTATCGGCTGACTGTACGTATTGGCCGGATGTATATGCTAGGGTACACATGGGTTAAAATCGAATGGACCGAATCGCGCGAAACGGCCATTTTGGCAAATCGATCTAGCGAACCGACAAAATTCTTATCTTGCGAATCACGATCTGCACTCATTACTAAAGAGAGATTAGCCATTTGGTGCCCCTGCTAACTGACGATTCTCGAGCCAGCCCACCTATAAAACTACGATCTGATGAACCAGACCCTCGTTAAAATAACGATCCGTGGCTTCCAGTTGCCGTTAAATTCCGATCTGTGGGCCATGGCTGTTTAAGATTGATTTGCATCTAGACGTTGGCGGTTAAAGATTGATTTGCGACTAGACCATTTCTGTTAAAGAGTGATCTGCAACTCGCCATGGCTGTTAAATATTGATACGATTCAGATAGGGGTTTTAAATCCCGGGTCTTAAATAATGATCTGCGAATTATAGTTCTCTGTTAAAAAACTAAACTCGAATCGGGCAATCTTTTATAGACCCATGTGTACCCC
>JAAUYG010127107.1_pt1 | contig 11220 bp, 3 predicted proteins | sample 7278091 | NCBI WGS metagenome assembly JAAUYG01 (sample SAMN14350201, study PRJNA611818) | marine sediment metagenome | isolation source: surface marine sediment (0.6m) | place: French Polynesia: Moorea | collected 2018-08
CGCTACTATAGTGTGAGTGTATTTACTTCTTTCTCTCATCAAAGGTCACCTCTGTATAATCATGGTAATGTGGCTACAATTTCATAGCAAATAGGATATTATAGCCGTATTAGAGGGGGACTACTGTAGTTCAAAGCAGTTCGTCATATGTGACGTTTTGTTTTTGGACTTGGTTGTCCTGCATTACGTTGGCGCAGGGAGTTCCTCGGGGAGTCTGCTTCTGAGAAAACTTATCGGTTTTATGAAATCGGTGCAGAAACAGCATCCATCATGCATCTCTCTGGGAAAAACTTTTGACAGTTCAATTTTGATGGCCGTGTATCAGTCCTTATAGCTATTGCAACAGCAGCAATGTTAGAAGATGTCCGTCTGCTTTCAGCTGTACTTCTGGGTAGACAAATACTTGCAGGATCTCATACAGTCTATTATATCCTCTAGCATACCCCAAGTTTTTGTTCCGGGCAGTTAGACATTCGATAAACATGATAAAGCTACAAGAGAGCAACGGTCATCCCATTTGAATTTTTATCGGAAAATTGCAGATTATTTTATGTAGGGCCTATGTAGCTTTATTGAGCCTGGTTCATACCGGAATAATCTGGAATAGCAGATCCCGACAATTTCTTGGTTGACCCCCTTCTTCTGCCTTGGATGCATTCACACCGAAGTGATACAGCGCTTTCCAAGCAATTTTAATAAAATAACCAGCAGCGGTGCTTTGTGGTACGAAGACATATATATGCGGCAGCGCTGCATCACCTAGCTGTTTGTCTGAAACAGCTGTTCTACAACAACTCAAGCATTTCTTCCAGCTTAGCACTTTTCCACCAAAATTTGTACTGAAACGTTGGTAAAATCTGCTATGTTAATTTCTGTGAGCAGAAATTAAGTGAGAGCAGGGCCTTTGAATTTCCACTTGTACTATACCACTGCGATACTCACTGTACCTTAATATTGCTTGGCTAAATCCCGCCAAAGCTTGCCTGCGTTTTACTGCATAAATGTTATGACGGATATGAGGTCTTACTGGGATTTGTCTTGAACAGACATGCTACGTACCGTGTATGTGGTGCTGTTTTACCCCAGAGCCAGGGCCAGCAGAAAGCCTTTTAAAAGCCTGGAAAGAATTGCCGTGACCAGATATTGATTTCTGAATAGCCGCAGAGGAAAGACATAGTGGACCTGTCTTTTAGAAGAAAAAGGAAAGTGTTTTAGGTCTTGCCTTGGCCATGATAGCCAAATCGACGTTATATTTATCATGTAAGGAAATCATTTTAAAGTGGCGCAAATTAAGTCAGGAGACACCTACATACACTTGAATGCATTTCAGTAGAGAGACGTTTAATAGTGTTTATACATGTAATGTTTATAGGTATTTCTGTTTCATGGATATCTTGTCTGTTATTGAGGGACATCATGATCTCCACTTATTTCTGACTGTCAAACTGTCAGCCCCAGTGTATTACCTTATTGTTGGTTAAATCTTTACTTTTTATGCGACACACGTGGATATAATCATAATAATAGTGTCTAGATGTTATCGGTATGTGCTGAGGCATGTACTGTACATATACTTTCTCTCTGGCTTTTACCATGTTTCTAAGCTCGGTTCCTGATCCCTTGAACTATTAACTCATGTAAGTCAACAATAATCCTGGTTAATGCTGTTGCGGGCAAATCCTGATTTAAAAGTTTAATTGAAACTTGAGAATGTTCGAGAATCCCACCCACCCCTGCGGTTGACTGTCACGGAGTTGCAGGTCCCCAGCTGGTTGCTTCCTCCGTAGGGGGGCTGGTAGATAAACAGGAACGAGGCCGTGATTGATTTAGCCAGGGATCAATAGCTTATAGACAAAGACAACAGGAACAACCAAAGGAGCGGCCGGGAAATCACTTCAGTGAGAGCCAAGACCCTTTTTTGTCTGGATCAGGAGGAATTCCCTCTTGTCTGTGTTGCCGAGCAAGGGTGTCGGGCGGCAGGCCCAAATGAGAGTCACCGCGAGGAGATTGTCGGGCGCGGATCATGGAAGACGTGATGGGGGAGTTGGGCTCAAGTCCCTCAAAAAAAAAAAAAAAGAACTCCTTAAACCTTTGATTCTTGTAGTAAGATATCCTTAGTCACAGTGTGTAGATAGTTGGCTTAAGTCCAAGCTTGAAGTTAAGTTATTTCGAGAACCCAGCCTTGGTGCCGGGTTTGTCTAAGACTAAACTGCAGGACATTGATTATTCATGGAAGACCGATACCCTCCTTGGAAATTGCTTGCCATTCAAGGAAAGACACCCTCATTGTGTGCCTCAGCCACGATAAACTTTGCGTGTCGCGTCAATTGTCCTCTCAGGAAATAAATATTTCACATCATTTAAATCAGATCGAGCTTAGACAGTGGAAAAGGCTGGGGACTTGGAAACTATAAATGTATGTATAGGCAGAAATGTCATGTTGAACCCATTTCTGTGTGTCTATTTTTAAGCCAGTAAAGTGTTTGAGTAGCTGGAAAACTGAATCTACTGACAAAAAATACTGCCATGGCAGTTCCTTAAATCACAGATTACCATTTTCTTTCTTTTTTTCCCCAATAAACTACTATACAGAGCATGCCGTTAAAGTCTGTTGACCATGTTAACCTTATTACAAACTTTGTGGACAATAGATGACTGAAATTCCATCCGTACTGCAATTTCCAGCATCATGTTAGGTAACTGGCGTTTTGAATTAGCAAGAAGTCGCTGGATCTTGTGTATAGCTGGCATTAGCTGCACATCCTGATGGGGTTTCTGTTTTTAGAGAAATAGAGATTTCATGCCAGCAAGGACAAGAAGAATGCTACAGATAATTTTAATTATCCCCAGACAATACAGACAGTCTCCAACTTCATTATGTTTCCGTCTGCGGGCCCCGGATCGCTTTCCCTTTGGTATAACAAGACTACGTAGCGGCCACAAAAGGGACAAGTCTCTCCATTCCCACCAGGGGGCCACCATGTTATCGCTGCTCAGCTACCACAAAAAGACGTGGATGCCTCTTATCGTGTTACACAGAGATGTCCCGCATACTCATTGCTTATGCATTAACATTGCGGATGAAACTTCTTTTATATGGCGGCCTGTTTTAATGCTCCTAGCTTAGCACCAACGATCGCCCAGACACAAAACTATCACATTAGCCTTTCCAAGACACATTACTATGCATGAAGTGCAAAACATGATTTCGTATGTCGCATAGAAGGAAAAGAAAAATGCTGAAATGACAATCATAAGAAGTGGCATGCCATGATTGTCGGCATAACTGGCAAGAAAGGGATTCAAATGTGCTCAATTGACGTGTTTTCTTTTTTTGCACTTTCTGTGTGAAATTGAAACCCTCTTACACATGTTGAACCACCTGTCTTGAGAGGCCACCTTTTTCTGGTGTCGTCACTTTCAAGACAGTTAATGGTTTTAATTCCTTGTGTTCTTGGAATACCTGTGGCACCAGTGAAGTTGAACATGTTGAAGCGTGAAAGCGTTAGCGGGTCAGTATACTACTCCCCAGGCCGCGCTCACTCAGAGCAGGTGATGAATGTAACAGATCTGCCAGGGGTAATAATATGTAAAGCACTTTGAGCTAGCTTCAGCAAGGTAAAAGCGCTATGTAAGAACTGCACATTATTACCTCTTAGCTTTCCACCAAGGCGGTTAAAAATATACAATATTCATGCATAGCCCAAAGGATATTCCAAAAATAAAAAAAAAAGAAATACAACATGTACAACAAGATATATAGTTTTCACTCTCATGTGATCATACCATAAATATTTTAATAATATGGAACATTTTCATCAGTATATGCATTCCACTTATAGCAGATAGTACAATCTCAGTTGAGTATCTATAACCGTAATTAATATTACATAGCATAAATTTGCAGTTTAGTGTCCATAACTCAAGCAAGACAGGTAATTTATGGCAGGCTCTCAAAACTATGTACACCTGATTACCTCCTGGTGTTTTGTACGAAGTTTATCGGTATACTAGTATCTTTTACATGTGTTGTGATGAATTTTAAATTCTGCAGAACAGATGCAACCTGTAACATGAGTAATATATAAAGTCTGAACACGAGGTTTAATAACTGGTTGTCGTTTTGTTCAGTTGCACCTCATGCATGCGCCTTCATCCATTATGCTCGGTGCAACCTGTTTTGACTTGTCAGTATAGAGTAGTCCAATTTTTATAAGGCCACCATATTTTCTAAGAAATTGTGGCTATATTAGATAGGTGGTCTCTCAGGGGAGTGGGAAATCCAAATGAATCCATAGTAGTAGCATTAAATATATCGAGCCACATTTGAGAGGGTGACCTAATACATAAGATAGTGGGCAAGAAGAGGTGGACCACAGTACGTATATTCCTTCAATTTAATTTTAATTGTAGCTATGCATTTGACTGACTTATGAGAGACGTTTGTGACGTACAGAGGGACGTGGAGGGAGGGCTATACAGATTGTCCAACGGAATCTGAGATAGCGATCGCACGTGGTAGTTGATTTTCTGCCGCTCTCCATGGCTATGTCCAGCGCCCGCGGCAGAGTCTGTCTCAGCAAACCCTGGAGGTTCGCTGTACGGCTTGCGTCGTTTGTACCGCCGCACGACCGCCATTAGTATGCACAGCAGGATAACGGAACTACATGTGACACACAGGGCTATAAGGACGGTGAGCGTTCCGGATGTCTTGATCCCGCGCAGCATGAATCCCTTGTCCTTGGTGGTAATGTTCCTACAGTTTAGCTTCACAATGTCGCCGTCGTGCTGGTAGGCTATGCAGAACTCGTAGGTCGTTTCCGGCAGGAGATTCTCAATGGTGTATCCTCGCATGTACGGTCGCAGGTGAATCTTGCCGTACTCTCCAGTGCTGCCTTGCCTACGGTACAGCACAAGGTAATCACTGGTGCCGATGGTCGATTGCGTCCCGTTCCACGTCACCGTGACGAAGTTTGTGGCAGAACTTTTATTCAGGATGCGTATGTCCTTGCTATGCACCTTTAATGTGGTAATAACCGTGTTACTACCTTGCGAGTTTGTGGCCACGCAGCGATAGTTTCCGGCATCGGAAGCTTTGATGTGCTCGATTGTAAGAGTGCCCTTCCTGTCGAACCTGATACGACTGAAGTTAGACGTACCATTGATCACTTTGCCATTGGAGAGGATCCAGTGAATGTACGGGGTAGGGATTCCTATAGCCCGACAGTTGTAAGTCAAGGAATATGTGTTTATTTCCACCTGGTGCGTGTCGTTGAAGATTGGCAAGACGGTGGGTGCACAGACCGGTGGAATTTGACCTAGAGGAATTTCTGCTATGTACATGGTGCTCATTGTCTGTGGCATGCTGCAGGCAAACCTGGAAGCGTGCTCAAGAGTGAGATTGAATAGTCGGTTGGAGTCGGCCTGCAGCAGTGACGAGATCCCTGTACTGTTAGCTGTAGACGCGTTAACGGGTTTGGGGACATCTTCACTCACCTGCTGAGCCACGGCCTCTTGTAGCCAGCGCACATTGCAGTCGCAATGCAAAGGGTTGTCATGGAGACTAAGAACCTCTAGTTTTGGAAGAGCGTAAATTACCTCGACAGATAGCGCGGGGAGATGATTGCTATGGAGGTATAACTCCCGTAAATTGGGCAAATCTGTGAAAGCCTCCGGGTCTATGTAAGACAAGCGAGGGTTATCATACATCTTCAGCACCTCCAGGAGTGGCAGGTTCAAGAAAGCCGCCGAGTCGACAATAATCAGCTCAGGCATGCAGTTAATGTTCATTTCTCTTATGGATAAATCCTGGAAGTCCCAGCTGGAGAAAATCTGAATTGGGTTGTCATTCAGGATCAAGGTCTTGAGGTTGCTGAATGTTGCCAGAGCCGATGTGGGAACAGTGGTTAATTGGTTGTGACTGAGGTCCAGCAAATTGAGATCTTCTAAGCCGACAAAAGTGAACTTGTTCAGTGATCTCAGTCGGTTTTGTGACAGTGACAGCCGGGTAAGACTGTGCAGATCTTTAAATGCTTCGTCCTCAATGTTCAACAGAGCATTGCCATTCAGCACGAGCTCCTCCAGGCTTGTTACATTCTGGAACGCCTTGTCCTTGATCTGGACCAGTTTGTTATGACTAAGATCCAGAACCTTGAGGGATGCCATTCCAGCAAAGGCCATGTCTTCAATGGTTTCAATTTGATTGTCATGCAAGATGTACTCCTCAAGGTAGGGCAATCTACCCTGGGTGGTGTCTGAAGTGAGAAGGTACAAGTGATTGGCTGCAAGATTCAGCCGTCGAAGATGTGTCAGATTCTGAATGGCATGGCTCAGCGAAGCAATGCTGTTGTGGGACAGGTCAAGCTCCTGTAAGCTTGATAGAGAGGGATTGATATCGTCTAACGACTTGATGGCATTCTTTCTCAGCCGTAAGACTTGTGTGGACTGGGGCACGTCTGGCGGTATAATCCTCAGTTTACGACCGGAACAATCAACCGTTCGCACGGCTTCGTCCTGATCCAGGGACAAATCTAGGTGCTCGGATTCGGCTATGTGACACTGGCATTTGGAAGGACATGTGGCATTCCAGGGATATTCCCTTTCTGTCAACCCGAGCACCGTGGGGGAGAGGACAGGTAATCCCCAGCAGATTAACACCACGGAGACGGACAGGGTGACATCGGTAGCTCTGCCCCGTGTCCTCATACTGCCGAGTTGATATGGGCTGCGTTGTGGTAGCTCATTTAACAAAGTTCCCTCGGCAATGATTGCCGATCATTAGCTCGGCCAGACGATATCGCTGAAGCTGGTGGTGGCCGTGTCATGTTTCATCCTGATTATTGCGTCTACACAGGTGTCCCATCACTCCGGTGAGCGTCCCCACGTCTGGCAGTGGTGATTAAAGGTGCTCCATCACTGTGTGGAATTGCGGCAACGAGCGTCCCTCAGTGTGCCGTAATCCATCTTGGCAGCAATCTCCTTATTGTAGGGAGGTACTGATCTCATGGCTCCGTGCTCGCAGCTACCACAGGGATTTATAAAGACGAATGTGAATGCCATGTGGCATACAAGCTTACAGCCCTGGAAAAAAAAAGAAATATTCATTATGTCATCCATAAGTCATCCTGTCACATGTATGTATTAGACTCCATCCATTATAAAGTAAATTAATTAAGCCTGGAATTAGATACAGCTGCTCTAAATGAATTGTCACAGCTAGCTGTTTGTGTAAAATTGAGATATTTATGCTGAAAAAAAGCTTCATCTTAAGCACTCGATCGCGTTCAATGTTCACAGAGATCCGACACGTATAATGCTTATCGGTCCGCAACAACAATTTCCTGCTTGGACTGGCCTGCACATCTAACAGTGTCATCGGAGAATCCAATCCCGAGTCTGGACTGTTTGGTCTGAGGTGATTACTGGAGAATGAGGGAGATTTGCCGCCCGGTGATTACTGCCTGCCTGTGGCTCTGATGGAGCTAAATCATCAGCAGAAAATCATTCCAGGTGCAATCACTGTGTAGATGGAGAGTGCCGGGTCTAAATTGCCTGGCTGCTAGCTGCCTGGCGGCGGGATGACCCGGAAGCCCGGAGACAGTCCCGAGGCCAGGGCCTTGGCTTTGCCCCGGGTCCCGATCTATTGGCACCAATTTATGGCTTGCTGCCCGTGGCATTGAGATTGGAGGGCATGGTCAGCACACAGGCCTTTAAAGCCCGGCACAGATCACTGATGACATTAAAGGAGCAGCAGCGTTAAAAGATTTCGGGACATCAGTGTTTACACTTGCTGTCTTTATAGTGGTCCTGGCAGTTAGCATAGAAATTCCTAGGTCTATTATTGCAGGAAGTAAAATATAGATTGTATGTGCATATAATATGAAACATTTATATTTTAATTACCACTAGAGGTTCTTTTATGATAGGATAAACAGAGTCTGTCAGCTAAACCTGTCTTGAAAGACCACTGGGATAAGAGACAACCCGTCTTGAAAGACCACATTTTCAGTCACAAAGACATATGTTTCAATACAATTGACCCTGTTAGCGTAATATCACCCCTACATGTAACTGTCTTTAAGGGACAGTTGATGTATGTCAGAAGGGGCAATACAGTGAAACCTGTCTTGAGGGACCTCTGCCATAAGAGGCAACCTGTCTTGAAAGAACAGATATTCCTGCCAGAAGGTCCACATTTCAATGCATTTGGACCCAGCTGTCACCAAAGATCACCTGTATCGAGAAGCGACATTTTTATGGCTAATGTGGTAGTCTCACTGGTCTTACTTACTAACTGGTCTTACAAAACAAGTTGTACTGTACTTCTTTCAATATGGTCAAGATGGACTCAACTGTGACATAAAACTGTATCCTGTCTGAACAATTATCAATTAGAGACCAATAGTTTAAACAAATAGAGTGGTCCCTACATTTTAAGACCACTCATTCATCCAGAAAAAGTGGTCTTAATTGAAGGTGGTTTTAAAATGGAGAGTGGTGTCATTTATGAGCAGTCTTAAAATAGTAGGAAGGGGTCTTAAATTCCAGAGACCACTGTAAGCAGATTGCTCTTGTTATCTGTACTAAAAGTTAAATAAACCCCAAAAAATCAGATCTTCCTATACATTTGTACTTGTCTTTTGTACTGGTATGTTTTTGTAAAATTCTGCACTAATATTACGGGGAAGTTGATGGTAATTTCCCTTTGCTCTTAAGTTGTGCGCAACCGGTAATTTCAGTCTAATTTTTGCCATACGGTGGTATCCGAGCCTGGAGGCGGCAATGTATCATTAGGAAGCTTTAAACGAAAAACATCTCAACCTGCGGGCTGATTGAGCCACTGAGACTGAAACCCCGGCAATAATAATGACGGCACGGGGAAGGAATCGGAAGGAGCTTGGGCACTGTCTTAACAGCCGTGACCATACAGACCTCCGCGTTCTCCCCGAGGGGTGATCACTTGTGGCCATCGCTTAGCTTCCCGTTAGTGTCTAGGGAGGTTTAATTCCGTTGATCCTCGGACTGTGTTTCCATTAGAAATAAGCCGGGGTGGTGCAGGCTTGGTGCGCATTGATCAGGACACAAGCTTGGACACTTGGTGGCAGACCATCGGGATTAAAGCCACATATATGGATATTGTATGAATAATGTACATTATTAAAACAGGGCGTTGTCGTCCAGGCGATGCTTAACATGCATACATGTAATTATGTGGAAACTAAATATTAACACACTGTTGTTGTCTAGTATAATTAGTAAATGATCTGGGGAGACCAAGAAACATGAGCTTCTACGAAGTCAAGGTCAGCATCGTAACGTATCCTTATTTTGCATGTATTAAATTTTCAAGTATGTTAGACCGTGTATTTGAAAAATATGTTCTGAGTGGATGTTTCTGGATTCTGCAATCATAGTATGAGAAGATAAGTACCGGTAGTATCCTCACAGAATCATACTAGTCAGACAGGATTTGTCCTATCTGGGAGCTGGCAATATCGATTATGCACAGTACCAGTATGCGTAACATGTGTATGTAAGATATTGGGTTATTGGTACATGAATTTCTTGTACAATAATATATTACACCAGATTTTGAAGAGATCGAATTCTTTGGCCCCATTTTAATATTGACTCACAATACTTTATCAGTCGTGTATTTTTATTTATATCTTACCATTTACCAAATTGTTAAGAGCTTAAGACTGGGTGCCAAACTCATGAAACTGGGAAGCTTTACATTGGCTTTTTGATAAAATTACAGGCATTCAATAATCTTTAATAAATATTTTCATAAACTGCAATAGTTTTATTAAGGCACCGTCACAAACACATCACCTGAATTTCTACTAATAAATTATGTCCCTCACTATTGAAATTTTTAGATCTGTAGAACATTATGCGTTGCCTAGCAATGAAAGGGGATAAAAAGGAAATCATAAATATTTAATGCAGTTCTGGAAAATTTATACCCTCTACCAGCAACTCACTTGACATCCTTTGAAGTCTAAGGGTGTACGTCCTCTTTTATCCCAAGATGAGTCCTTGCCGTTTGTCCAAAGGCTCAAGAACTTTGGCTTGTTTGGAAAGCTGGCGGATCAAATGACAGTCTCCCTCCAGGACTCCCCCCGCCGTGGAACAGGAAGCTCCAGGCTGCGACACAACACAGGTCACCGCTCTCCGCGTCTGGAAATGGCGTAATATTCAGCCTTCCGTGTAATCCCACACAGTTACAATTAGGATCACTGCGTGGTCCATCCAGACGGCAAATGAGAATGGACGCATCCTTCACTCCCGCTGATAACAATTGCCAGAGCGACTGCGGTGGCAGCTAAGCATTGGCGGCGGCAGCAGCGTGCCATCAATGTCTCTGGTGGTTACTGCGGGGTGCTGCTGCTATGCGTTATCATAGCAATTCTCTACACACTGCCCGGTCTGCCATTTGCTGGTGGCTCGCTCGCTCGCTCCCCAACTTGAAGGGTCTCTGGTATGCCAGCCAGCCAGCCCATGGCAGAGGGAACCCAGCAACTTTCAGGGCTGCATGGTGAATGAATAAGTTGCCCCCATACACAGGGATGGCCATGCAACCCCAAGATACTACGGGGCCCTCGGGAGGGGAACTTTACCCGGGAGTTGTATTGAGACATTGGATTCTGGGACAAAGTGGGTGGTGGGTGGGTGGGCATGTGACGTCCCATTCTTGAGCACAATAACAACAAATTATGTATGGCTTCTTGCAGCTACTGAAGTATTCTAACAAGAATAGATTGATTTGCGGAAATCAAAGTTTTGCATAACGGTTTGATTATCGGGTACTTTGCAGAATCAAGCATCGAAAGTGCTCACTTGCAACGCAGCTATTATAATTTTTATTTTGACTTTGTCAAGTACATAGTTGTAAGGCACCTCTTAATGGACACTTAGCAACAGAATTAAGTCAAAGTCCCTAATGTGGCCAAAATATGCCGATTTTAAGACCAATGGTACCGGTACTTAGTACATGATAGTTCTTCCTCTTTAAGGCTGATCTCTCTAATGTTGTTGCCACCCTTTATTTTCTTGGTAAATAAGGTGGCCTCATCATTGGGGGGGGGGGGGGGGGGGGGGTTTAAACGTTACCCGACCCGGTGTTTGGCAATTTTTTTTAAAAAAAAATTTAAAAAATAAATTGATATTAACAAAAAAAAAAAAAATAAAAAAATTGGCCATTAAACATTTTTAAAA
>JAAUYG010013275.1_pt1 | contig 11219 bp, 4 predicted proteins | sample 7278091 | NCBI WGS metagenome assembly JAAUYG01 (sample SAMN14350201, study PRJNA611818) | marine sediment metagenome | isolation source: surface marine sediment (0.6m) | place: French Polynesia: Moorea | collected 2018-08
GTGTATGCTGAAGGGCATGCATATGTATTTTACATTTTGGGGGGTTACTCTCTTCCGTCCTAGCATGCAGTGGTGGTGGTTTTTTTTTTTTTTTGTTTTTTTGTTTTTTTTTTTTGGGGGGGGCTTACAATCCATAGTAGCATTACTCTTGCAATCTTTCGGCATGAAGTTATTTACTAATAAATCATTAACAAAATGTAGATACACATACCGGGAACCCCCGTAAAGAAGCCCATCCGTAAATACGCCCATGGGCGTATTTTTGGGAAATGCGCCACAAAATACGCCCAGGGCATATTTTATAGAACTTTGTCTCGTGCTGTCACGGGGGTAAATAGGGAAGTCATCAAACAGTCTTTCCAGTTATGTGATATATCGGCAAAAGGCCTTGCTGTGCCCGTGGAACATTTGAATGCTCGTCTTTGAGGAATTCTAGGGTACCAGGAGGGACTGAAAGTCGCCGCAAGAGCAGTATGACGACGCATTCGAAGATGAGTCCGTGACGGTGACCGGTTTCAATATAAACGATTGCATTATGAATTTCTTTTCACTGCCGCTAGGGAACGTCATGCAAACTATAGTATTTGACCAGCAGTAACGGTGGCTTCTATATGTGCGATCGATTAATGTTTAAAGTGTGAACTGATACAACAAAATGTTTTACATGTAAAAAATGTCTTACGTGGTTGAAACTTTTTTAATGTATTTCGCAAGCTATCTTTTTTTTTCTTTTGCTCACCTGATATTGTGAGATAATGGCCTTAACTTGTCCGTCCATCGTCCATTAAAATGTAATTTAAATTTTCTCCGAATTTACTGGCTGGATTTCGCTCAAAAAAATTTATTTAAAAAAGAGATTTTTTTCCAGTACATACACATCTACATACACGACCTTGCTCTTAGATCAGGCCCTTGAGCTTGATGAAATGTGCCTAGTCGCTAGAAGACTGTAAGATTGTCAAAGCGACTTAAAACCTGTTCACCCAGGCACTCCTTCGTATTCCTTAACACTGGGCCGTATGTAGGTCGAACATTCCAAACTCTCCTTCCCCCAAAGTTCTCCTTCCCCCCATTTTGAGGCAAGTGGACCAAATAACGACCAAATCACATTAAAAGCTACAAGGTCATTGGTACCGGATATTTTACTGTTGTCTCTGAGTCTATTTTTCGTCGGTTTCGCTCTATGCCCAGCTGTGTAAAAGTTAAGGGCAACTTTTAGACACGTGCACATGACCCCAAAATGACCTTAAACCCCACAACATCGAAGATACCCCTTATATGCTAATATGTTATACTAGTGGCCTGGTTCCCAGCTGTTGATTTCGCGTTACGGCCACTGACTGAGTCGCTTTCGTTACGTTTATGCTAAAAGGTATACCGGTACCCTATGTTTTGTCTGAGCCCCGAGTCCCAAATTTCAGTCAACGACCCCAACATGACCTTGAGCACTTAAAGGTCAAATAAAGGTACCCCATATACGTTCTACTAGCTATTGCCCCAGAGTTCCAAATTTCAGTCCGTTTTGCTCTACGGCCAGGTCATTTTTTTGTTTGGGTTACAGGTCAGTTTGAGGCAGCTGCGCCGAATGGCCCCAAATTGCCTTAAACACCACGAGGCCAAAGGTACCCCATATATAGTCTAGCCTATTTACCCGAGTCCCAAATGTCAGTCCATTTTGTTCTATGGCCAGCCTTTTTCGAGTTGCAGACCATTTTGAGACAAGTGCGCCGAATGACCTCAAAGTACCTTGAACACTACGAGGTCAAAGGCCCTGTATAATCCTTTGTCGCCACCTTTTCTCGCTCTGTGGCCAGGCATTTTCGAGTTACAGTCTATTTGGGACAAGTGCACTGAATGACCCAAAAATGACATTGAACATTACAAGATCAAAGGTAGTTCATATATATCCCACTAGTACCGCCGACTCCCCAATTTCAATCCCCTTTGCTTTGTAGCCAGTCGTTTCCGAGTTACAGGCCAAATTGAGCCAAATGCACCGAATGACCCCAAATGATCTTAAACACTAAAGGGTCAAAGATCAATATGCTTTACTACTACTCACGAGTCAACTTTAGCCCATTTTGCTTTACTATGACCGTTGGTAACAGCCATGATAACTGAAGATTTTTGGTCCCCTATGTGGTACAATGGCTAAGCTGAAATTTTCGAAAATAAATCGTAAAAAATTGCAAACTGAATATTGAAAAAAAAAATCGAAATGTATATGTACGTTTGTGATTACCTTCTGAGAGGGAAAAATTCAGACGTTTACAATAACTCAACAACAATCGCTGTAAAAAAAAATGGACTTTTGACATTTTGCGTTTTGAAATTAGAAAACGCATTTAAAAAGAAAAAAAAAATCGCGTTGGCGTATGTCCCAGTGCAATCCACAAGCAAAATTTGAAAGCCCCCAAGGTGAGCTTGAATACTACAGGGCCAAATGCACCGCATACATGTACAGTGCACATATTACGCATATGGTCTCAGTCAGGTCACCCCATACATGTCTTAACTACTTTCGGCTGCCAAATGGTGATACGGGTAGTAATAATTAGTACAGGCTGGCAAATTTAAAATTTTAATAAGAGTATAGGCTGTTTTAAGAGTATAGATTCATTACAAGTCAAAATTTTAGTCCGAGTTTAGGGGTCAAAATAAGAATATAAGACTGCATGTACGTTAGCCAAAAAAACTGGCTAGACTGCAGCCATATATTACCATTTTCTGATGGACATGGCAGGCGGGCTGTGTGTCCTTCAAAAAGTGTCAATGAACACGATAGCCGGAGACAAGTTTTTCAGCTACATTATAATGTACATGTGATCAGTAAAACTGGCCTTTTACATGCACTTTGAAAATGTTCATATTCAGCCTTGAAGAAGAATGCATATACATGTATATATTTCAGTGGCATTAATTGGGGGTATTGCTTTCAAAATTGCCATTCCATTCATAATGTTAACTGTAGACATCCAACATATTCCATTGGCCTTTTAGAGTTTAGCAGAGGACAATTTATCTGTAGTTTGCTGTACTGTTTAAATGCTTTGGTCAGGTACTTGTAGTACTGGTATTGAACCCACCTTTGTACAGTGAGTAGCAGTGATTGCCATACTTGTAGGCAGAGTTGCCTCCAGATGACTTACTGTTAAATTATATTTCTAGATCATCGGTTAGCAGCACCAGATCTGCACTGTGTGCCGCTGTGTGCAGAGATTTTGACTTTCCTTCAAAAATTGGGAGAAAAATATGAACCAAAATAATAAATCACACATCGCATAGCACGCAAAAAAAAGATACATAAAAAACATAAGAAAAAAGCACAGCACAAATATTATTTAGAAGCATTTAACACCAGATTGTCATGAATTGAATCCATGACCTATTTTCCTCGAAAGGCTTAAAAACAGTATAGATGAATCTAAAATTTCACCAAAAATTCCTCAAAAAATAGGAAACTCAATTTCAAAAATCCAAAATATCACTTTTGTGAGGACCAATGATAAGAAAAGTCAGGAGAAGTTTGGAACAATTCAAACGCGACTTTGAGTGGGGTTCACTTCCATTGGGTCCCATATTAACAAAAAGGACAAGTTGAAATTTATCCCTAACGGCCATCTAATATCAAGCTCGGAAATGCATTGAATGACCTTAATTGTACACTTAACTGTCGAATGTACCGTGTATACTCTGAATAGTTACCCCTGGTGCCCATATTTTTCTGCATATCACTCTACAACCAGCCTTTTTTTTTAGATGCACACTTTTCGAAAATGTAGCCAGTGACCTGAGACTGACGTGAAACAATTAACTGTCAAAAGGAACCTGTATATACTGATTACTTGCCCGTGTGGCCCAAATGTTAGTCCATTTTGCTATACGACCACCGTTTTCGAAAATACAAGATTATCGGAAATGCACCGAATAACCTGAAAATGACCAAGTGCACTTAAGTGTCAAAAGTACCCTGTATGTTTCAAATTTCACTTCGTTTCACTCTACTGTGGCTCCTTTTTTGAAAGAACTGCAAGTTTTGTTTTCCTATACGACAATGGTGAACGTGTAAAGTCCGGAAAGAATCCTCAAAAATCAAAAACAAAAAAATTCAACAAATATTCAAAACTACTTTTGTGAGGACCATTGCAAATAAAATGCAAGAGAAGTTTGGAAAAATTGAAAGCGATTTGAGGAGGAATATCGTTTTGAAATTTTGCTCATACAAGGTCCTACATGTATGTGAACGAAACAGGAAAAGTAACACCGAAAAACTGGAAAGTCATAATTCCAAAAATCCCAAACTGTACTTTTTTGAGGACCATTGAGAAGAAAATCCAGAAGAAGTTCGGAAAAACTGAAAAGCTATTTAAAGGGAGGTGTAGCGTTATGAAATGTTTGCTCCGATAGGGTCCCGTGTGGAAAAACAAATGGAAAATGCATTTTTATCCCAAAAAAAGTACAAACATAAGCTTCCGGACGTATGGTCCAGGAAAATTCACAACCAACAGCTGGAGTTTTGATTTCATGAGCTCTGAAGACATAATCAAGCGGTGCTAATAAATTGGGAAAAAGAGGCCCATGGTTTTGTAAACTACTGCAAGGGGAAAGTGTCAAAACCTGTTAGAAAATAGCAAAATAGTAAGCATGAATATAAAGTATATAAGCTGCAAGTAAACGGATTATGTGGTACAAATAGAGATATGCCGAATGTAATTTTCTTGCGTACCGACTGTGAGATTAACACAAAACGCAAAGAAACTCGTTACAAGGCAAAATCCCCAATCTTTCTTCTTTTTTTTTTTTTACAAAGTGGAAGTACATTCCATGGGCGTTAAACATTTTCAGATTTACAAGGAAGGTGCAATACATGTGGGAATCATGTTCTGGAAAGGGCACCACCAGTCACCCTGGGGCGATATATATATATCACCGAACATATGAAGACAAGCTGCAATATCAGAATCTGCTCGTGCCAGATCGCCGGCCAAAGCTGTGTCCTTTCTCTTACCTGTACAAGTGATGAGGGATGCAGGTAAGAACGGGGGATTTCTAGCGCTCTGTGCGATACTACTTTTTCATGCCCATTAGGCTACACGTGTTTAACACCTTTAACTCTGCATGCATATGCAGGTCTATCGTTTTTCGCTTTTTTTTTTTTTTAACGGCGCCCTAGCTGTTAACACGATATCTTCAGACAGTTCTCCGCAGTAACCAAATTTAGTCGAGTGGTAGAGATCCATATGTGTGGAAACTCGGGAAATATGGCTGTGCGTCTGGAAAACCACAGTGGCAGGCAGTACAGCGAAAAGGAATCATTGTACGGCGAAGACAGCAGCAGCAGCAGCAGCAGCAGCAGCAGTAGTAGTAGTAGTAATAGTAGTAGTAGTAGCAGCAGCAGCAGCAGCAGCAGCAGCAGCAGCAGCAGCAGCAGCAGTAGTAGTAGTAGTAGTAGTAGTAGTAGTAGTAGTAGTAGTAGTAGTAGTAGTAGTAGTTTATTTCGGAATATATAGTTCCTGGGTGACAATGAAGTATAGGGCTGTAGCCATAAAATATCGAGTAATTCAAAACATTTATAGCAGTGCATATATGTCATGGCTATTGCAAAGCATTGTTGGACTCCTCGAGAGCTGTATATAAATCATAAATTCCACTTATGACTATGAGCGCATTAGACATACATATCGCAAGACTGGTAAATACAAATTTGGGCAACTTAATTCCATATGCCTCATGCATCATACAAACTGAGTAAGCAGTTTCTCATTAAAAATTATAACATACAAGGCAGTGCTTTAATACTACAAGATTGTGTGTTCCAAACTTCCTGTCCTTTCACTGATACACTTGCTGAGGTTGTTCTAAGCCCATGTCATGGAAGTCTTACTGTTTTGGCTTGTTGAGTAGAATAATTATGAACACTAGAAGCATGTTTTAGATATAGTTGAAGTCTCAAAGGAGTAATTTCATTCAAACACAATACATAAATTTTGATATTTCATATCTGTAGATATCTTCTAATTTTAATAAATCAAGTTCAGTAAATAGAATACAACATGTATGTGTATGCGCATTATGCTCTACATCGTATAGATCTATTCTGTTTTGCATGTGTTTAATTTTATCAAGGTGCGACTTATACGTCGACCCACCAAAGGCAAAGTGTTATGCTATGTGGACACACTAGCGCAAAGTAAACTGATTTGAGACCTTTAATTGGGACAAAACTTCGAAGCCTATAAGTAGCATATATTTTTAGATCATGGTCAACTTTATTGGTCCAAGTCAGCGTATCCTATGTGATATACGGGAAATCAAGCTTTTGCTGAATCTGACTATATCGGTCTCATGTTAACTATATATAGGGCTCTACATGGGTCCAAATAATTTATGCTGTGTCACACCTCACTTTTTATTGTTTTTTTTTCTGTGTCACACATCACTTTTTGTAAGAATTTTACGTCACGTCAAGTTTTATAAAATTTTACATACAAAGTATGTTATAAATACATAGAAGACCTTCATGTCAATCTTCGTTTTCTATAAAATTTCAACGTCCATTCTACAATTTTTATAAGATTTTGACGTCACTTTCTACACTTTTTTATCAAGGCTCACGTCGGATTCTAAAACTTTTAAAGTGGTCGTGTCGCACTTTGTTTTTTTACCCATGTGGAGCCCTATATATCATATCTACTTGACAAATTTACTGAAGTGCTTTGCAGCTGAAGCAAATATTTCTCTCCCATAGTATATATTTTTCTTATTTTTTTTATTTTTTTTTTTTTTGGTTCTGTAAAACACAGCAATAGCTCCACCACGTGTCTCCTCGCATTAACTTATGCGGAGGGTTGAATTGATTATATGTCCTTCAATAAATATCGCCACGACCGTCCGGCGGAGTGTGTGTCGGTAAAAGCGCTGTGGGACCCCTACAATTTCCGCTTCCGTCACATCACTAGCATCGCACCCTGTAACATGCTATGTGTAATGTATGTGTCCGATGCCAAAATGCTCAGAGCCGGAACGTCCCAGGGCCTCGGACGACTAAATCCCGGACTGACCATGGAGTGAGTGACTGAGCGCTGTTAGCAATCACGATCTCGGCTAAAATGGCGTCGGTCGTGACAAGCGCTGGCAAAAACAAGAGCCGAGCGAAACAAGCGCGGAGTGTTAATCAGCTGCCGTAGGGAAATAGGATTCAGTGGAGCATGCGCCCTGAGCGCTCTTCCTGTTACAGCCTTGCCGAAGCAACCGGGCGACGGATATTCGGGCCAGTCCGACCGCCCTGTATCAGCGATTCCCGCCAAACGCCTCCCTCCTCCCGACGTAGAAGCAGCAACCCTAGTGTAGGCTGCACCAATGAGCTTTGCCGCCGCCAGTCGCCGTCAGCGGGAAGACCGCACGCGGCTGCAGTAGCAGCAACATACGACTTGAGCTTTTCGCTCGCAATGGCCAACAATGAACCATCACGAAATACGGCCAGCATTTCTAAATATGGATAGATTTTTGTGTCTTTTGCACGTGCTTGGTGACAATGGATACGACGGAACCTGGTGTATGGAATATCCCACGCGCACACTTCCTGCTCTACGCCGTGCCGCTGAGTAAAATTCGGTGAGATATTTCGCCTTTTCTTGGATTTCTCTTGCGTCGTCTTGGAGACATTTCGCGCGCCTTTGCCGGCCAGTGTCGTGTCGTCTGCTCTCGGCATGGCACGCGGCCAAATCCCTGTTTGGCGGGATGTAATCATACGGCCGATTCGCCGGCGTTGTACGTGCTTCTGCAGGTTTGGAGCAGTCTTATTTTATTTTACTTTATTTTTTTTTTGTTATCTCGTGAAATAAAGAGTTTTCAACGTGTGTTTGGACTACGTCGCTCTTTTCCCGCCATTTCGCCGGCGTCACTTTCCAGACAACACGGAGATCGGATTTGGAGAGCGTGGGGGTGAAAACGCCTGAAACGTCTTCGTACCGGAAATGAAGGTTCGGACAAGATTCTGTCCCTAGAGGTCGCTCCTGTCGTTTAGTTTTTGGCGGTAGTGTCGCGGAGCAAGCCAGAGAGCCTATATGTGGAGACGACAAGTCGTGCCTGCCGACGCTGCGGGCTGTTTACCCGCCGCCGCAATATTTTATAAATATGGCTCTGTGTTACCCGGGCCTTTCAGACCCTGCTTCAACGACCGGACCCTAGCATCAAGTGGATTCGGGCAATATTGTGTTACCATTGGATATATGTGATCTGGATTGTTCCCAGCGGCCTCTCTACACGTGTGTCCCGATTGTATGGATACAGGTTTTATTCTGTTGCAGGCAATGGCCGAATCAAAGGATTGTGGAATGTTTCCTGTGTTTTCTTCGCCTTTGGTGGTTTTCCAGTTCTCAATAACAAGCCTTTTTTGCGGGCTTTTAAGTCTCCGGCTGGCTGGGCAGTGGAGGAAAGGAAAGGAATAGGCAGCCATGGCTACTGGCTGCCACCACAAATAGCCATAATCCGTGTAATCAATGTTCCTTGCTGGTTTCAATAAAACTGGCTGGAAAATCCATTCAGGAGCTTGGCGGCCACTCGGGCAGCCCACCTGGATCTGACTGGCCTCTACAGTCTGGATATGGAACCAGCGGGATGTTTAATTCCATGTGAAGTACTCCATGAATTAGATTACTGCTCAGTTGTAGTTGGCCCCTGGCTAAAGGTATAAGAGTAAATTTTTGGGTACAAATAAATCCAAGGCTGGATTTGTTCACGCAGGTCTGAGCCTGGCTTCAACTTGTACAGCCTGGCTTTCAATGAGAACTCCAGTGCTTCCATGTTTATTTGAAAACTTGAAATGTGAAATTTTGTGATCGGAAATTTGCGGCTAGCTTCCGCTGTTTTTCAGAAGAAAATCTCACTTTAGCATATACATTCATGGCAAAGCAAACATCTAATCTAAGCTACTTAATTAAGCTACTACATCATTCATATTACTGTAGCTTTAATAGGCTTAGCAAAAGCCAAATTCCCCATATTTATAGCAGTTACAATTTTAACTTGCTGTGTAATGCAATTACTATTACTATTAGTAAATTACTACTATATTATGTAATTACTACCAATATTAGTTGATTACTGCTATATTATGTAATTATTCCGAATGGTACTACCTCTACCGCCACCTAACTACCGCTACCACTACTTACTACTACATGTACTAGTACTGGTACTACTGGTGCTACAACTACCATCAACAAAATATCACCCTATTTACTGTTACTATTACAACTATTGCTGAGATTACTAGTAGTAACTACCAGTACAACAATCACTAATACTGCCCCCCTTCCCACCCCCAACTTCCACTCGCCAAGGGCCACTGTTTTAGAAATCGTTGAGAAACAAACTCGAGTTTATTATAAGGACCTTGAAAACCACTGTCCATTTCTATGCTTCAAGATCACCTTTCAGTAGCAGTATATGATTTTTCTAGAGGCCAAGCCCTGGGGAAGTTTATGCAGAGTAGGAAACATCTGCTTAGGGAAAACATCTGTGGGCTGCAGTCATTACCGTTACAAGACTCATCAAGCATGTGGTCCACATGTGCTTGATCAGTAATTGCCTCAATTCTTACTAAATCCCTGCCCATACTTGGCCAGCCTGAACTTCTTGGCAGACAGATAGACTTTGCTAAATTCTCTAGTATCTCTACTGCCTTCACTGGGTTTGAACTTATAACTCCAACCCAAATTCTTTTTGCTTGCTTCGTTGAGCTGCTAATTATTTAGGCCCTTCAAATACAGTGTTATATATGTGGTATAATTTCAAATGTAGAAATAAAAGTCAATCCATTGCAAAAAAATTAGAGACACGAAATTAACTTTAGCATTGTACAGATAAAGGTACAACATGTATTTGGGTTGTTACATAAAAAACATTAAAAAAATAGTTTTAAAGCTGCTACACCATTTAACACATTAAAACTACTCAAAATGATCATTACTAGGTGGTCATAAATTCCAGGTGGTTATAAATTCTAGGTGCACCGTCTTAAATTGTAGGGAGTCCTAAATTGCAGGTAGTCTTAAATTAAATATTCTTTACTGTTTGGAATAGATAGAAAATTTTAAAAGGGTAAACCCCAACATATTCTAAACCCTCAAACTTTTTTTTTTTGAAAAAAACTGAGGTAGGGACTTTTCTTTAGAATGCCAATGTTTATTAGTGCCTATGGATGTGTGTAACAGATGCACTGTACCAATTTGTTCGCATTCACTTGTTAATTGTCTGTGGAGAAAATTGAAAGTTTGAATTTCAAATTTCCTTGTGTGACACAAATGAAAAAGCCTATTACATTGAGTTTTGTAACAGTATGTTAATACTGATGCTTGCAACATCTGTAACATCCTATGAAATATGTTGAATGGTTTTCATTGAGGCACTGGCGTGATGTGAACTTGGTTAGGTGGCACTTGAACATGCTAGATCTACACGTATGATTGTTTTTGTGGAAGCCACCTTCTGAAATGTTATTTTGGTAGCGGAAATCTGCCCAAATAGTTGAGGTGGAGCATCGATTTGAAAGAATTTAGTAGAATTAAATGTTTGATGAGGTATGACTGTACTTAAAAAATGGCTTTGCCTAAATACGGTGGTACCTGTAATAATGTTATAGTGGTGCCTGTAACATGACCGTGGTGTCTGTAATGTAACTGTGGTGCCTGTAATGTTATAGTGTCTGTAATGTTATTGTGGTACCTAAAGTGTTACAATGGCGCCCATAGTGTTAGAGTGGTGCCTGTAATGTTATAGTGGTGCCTGTAATGTTATTGTGGTACCTGTAATGTTATAGTGGTGCCTGTAATGTTATAGTGATACCTATAATGTTATTGTGGTGTTTTTAATGTTATAGTGGTGCCTGTAATGTTATAGTGGTGCCTGTAATGTTATTGAGGTGCCTGTAATGTTATAGTGGTGGGAGTAGTGTCAGACAAAAAGTGACTTTACTTTGCATGTGGTCTTAAAATGCGTTAAATTTATAATGTAAATTATTATTGAGCCAATGGTCTTGAAGATAGGAGGGAAGTCTTGAAATAAAGCAACCCTAAATTGCAAGGATCACTACATGGAGATGTTATCCTTAAATCTCAGCGACTGTATGTTACCTATGTGGCACTAAGATATTTCTACATGTACCTTGTAACATGCTAAATGTGTGTAGTAAAACCTGTCTTGAGAGACTACTGTCA
>JAAUYG010209672.1_pt1 | contig 11217 bp, 7 predicted proteins | sample 7278091 | NCBI WGS metagenome assembly JAAUYG01 (sample SAMN14350201, study PRJNA611818) | marine sediment metagenome | isolation source: surface marine sediment (0.6m) | place: French Polynesia: Moorea | collected 2018-08
GCAAAAGTAAGCTCAATTTTGACCCCCTGGAAAGGGAATATATGTGGAACTTTGGCAAATGGCCAAGTTGGTTCTGAAGCAGAGCGTCAAGGCCCATGGGCCTCTTGTTGGAGGAAAGTATTCAACAATGCTTTAATTTTTTTTTTTCGGTGTTTAGCTTGTGTCCGATATAATTAAATATAATTTAATTACTGTAAACTTCTGTCTTCATTGTATCAACTGGTTCAAATAGATTCTTCAAGTGTTATTTTCATGTCCTCATTAAAGATCCCTTATTTTTCACCAGACATGCGTGAGCACAGTGTTGTGAAATGGCGCTGTAGTACAAATCTTATGATCGATTTGCTTGATTCATTGATGGGTTTCAGTGCGCTCAAGAAGAACGATGCAGGAGAACAGCCTCAGGTCCACAGTCATCCGCGCCGTACCACACACAGCGGGGATCGTCACAGCAAACCTGTCACGATTGCTTCCCGCACATCGGACGCCTCCGGCCCTATCGTCAGGGCAGCCACATTCAGCGGCAGTGACGTCACTCGGAGGTACATTTTAGATTAAGGCTGGAACGATATATCATTTATTTGGGATATCAGAATTTTCTTACAGAAAGCGATTACCATATGGGCACCCAGGCAGAATATTGATAGTTGCAAAATTGCTGAAAATGATGTCCTCCTTGAAACTGCATAGAAGTTAATTGATAGAATGCTGAGCGTGCGAGCTACAGGCATTGCCAGGCAGGCCAGTGTTGTGGAACTGTGAAGTTCAGCCAAAACGAACACTCATTGGTCCTTAATAGGCAGTATTTCGCGTCACAAAATCGCAAAATGAATAGTCAGTTTCGTTCAGGAGCCAAAGGGGTCAATCGGCAGCTCTCAGCTCTTTAAAGTGAGCCATGCAAATGCGAGTCGACTTGGTCACTGTTTTCCTGGATGTGCCTGCTCGTTCCAAAGCGAGGATCAAAGCCAGATAAGTGCACAGTTTCCCCAGGGAAATCCATGCATTGTTACACCATTACCAACTTCTTGTACAGTTTTACATCCGACACCAATGCACTTTTTGCCATAGAGTTAGTTGTGTGTTGCCACCATGTTGTCTTCAGATCAGATTTGCATGGTTCTGATTGGTTGAAGTGACTTTGACCTATCAGTAACTTGCCAATTTTTCGAGACCTTTTGGGTCTTTTAGGTTTTTGTCGGGTATGTCCGGAAATCTTTCCCAGCCAAGGAGTTGAAAATATTCCCTATTACATGTTATATCCAAGAATTCAGCCAATTCTGTCAAAAGTGAACAAATCCATTTTCAGCCACAGGCATTTAGCACTCCAAACAGCAAAAATATCTAGAACCTGTAGCTGTCATGACTATTCTATTTAACCATGGGAGTGGTGATGGGTGGAGGGTGGCAGACAGGAAATGCCCCCACTTCCCCCAACACATTATTTAAATTATGTCATACATTGTATACACCCTATAAAGTCGCATTTCAAGTTAATGGACATCTTTTTCAGTCTCAAATAAATGTCCCCACTATCTTGAGTGCTGCATTTTAAAAATAGGAATCTTGTCCATCTCCCCGCCCTTTGAAAGAAATCCCTGGCCTAATTGTTGCTTCGCAGCTTTATGATTGCTATAAATTCAATATTTGCGAGGGATTTATTTGGCGAAAGTCGCAAGCAATTTTAAGTCACAAAAATAAATGCCTGCAAACACAACTCATGTACCTACATGTAGATAATTAACAAGACCTGAACTAACTGCAAATATTAATCCCCACAAACATGGTTTTGTGTCAAAAACGCAAACATTAATCCCAGCGAACATTAATGAATTTACAGTACTTAGTCTTGTTGCGGGCTCTAGGTGATTTTAACAAAAAATGTTGGCCCAATTGAGCCAGAAACAAACACTTTTGCTGGCTCAAACCAAGAACTGCATAGGTCCCAAAAACACGCGTTTGAAAAATAACTTTGTTGCAATTACAATAGCAATGACAGAAAATCTACTGCACTGAAACATGGGAAATACTTTTAAACTTTTTGAGAGGTACATGTAGCATGAGTTTAAGAAATTAGAATTTCCATAAACATAAAATAGTACTTTTGAAAATATAATGTGATTTGTGCAATAAGAACTGGCCCCATTTGACTGATACACTGTAAGTTCCATTGTCCTCATAGCATTTCGTATCGCTCTGCCTGGACATCGAACATGTTGAGGCCATTGGTTATATAGAGCCTTGATTGAGTACATGGTGGGATTCATGTCGAGGCAGTCACGTGACCTGGTTTTTCAGCTGACACGAGACTTTAAGACTCAAATTACCATGATCATACAATTTCCAAGCTTTTATTTGTAGTGCATGGTACTGTAAATACAATGTTTGTGCCTTGTGGGGATTAATGTTTGCCTTTCTTAGACAGAGCAATTTTCACAGGGATTAACATCTGTGGTATGCCCAGGCCTTGTTAAAACAAATTAATTCAGTAATTATATATTCAGTGGTATTTTTTTTTTCTATTTAAAGGCAGTCGCGAAATTCACCGAATAAATGAGTGCATTTTGCCTTTTATCATTTGTGATCATGGTAGTGTTGTACATACATTTGGTATCAACCCTGTATTTTTCCAGCCCATATCGCCGCCGCCACACGGATAGGACGAACTCTGGCCTTAGCCTGCACCCAGGACGTGGATCGACTTACAGCCAGGGTCACTCACCTATGGGAACAAGTCCAATCAGGTATCAACGAGAATTTTAAACCGTAAACAACAATACACAGAAATCCACCCGGTCCCAAATGTTTCCCAGATGTGATTGATGCAGATAATCTGGAACGAGTTCCTTGAAAAATCCTAAAACTAGAAGTGGACTTAAGTTGACTAAGCACCTTGGCAACCATTGTCTTATCCATGCTCAAGATCACAGGTAGACTTAAATATTTATTTAAGGAACAAATAAGAAACTGGCACTTTGCGAGCCAGAAAGAAAAAAAAAAAAACATGTTTATGTTGGATTTGGTGTCAAGTGTTCGATCATACATGTAGGCTTCCTAGCCACTGGCAAAAAATCAAGTCTACATTGTGTTTACACCCACTGTGCCTAGTCTAATAAACTTGGAATAAAGATTTCTACATGTGCTTTAATAATAATACATGTAATAGTAATCGCTGAAATGTAGCTGACAATGTAACCATACTGAAGCATTGCATTGCAGTACAATGTATGGTAGTCCCTCTCTAATAGGGACACCCCTTCTGCCAAACAAATGTGTCCTTATTAGAGAGGTGTCCATGGTAACACGGAACATCACATGCATTTACGGTACTGCTGCCACGAATATGTCCTTTGTAGAGGGGTGTCCTCCCTAGGGAGAGTCCTTCAAGAGAGGGACCAATGTATTCATAACGATGACCAAAAGCCTTGACAGAAGAGCAACTGTTATTAGTCATTCAATATAGACCTTGACTTCCATTGAAGAAGTATTTCTATAACACAGTCACTAGAGATGTAACGATAAATCATTGCATCAGTAAACTTATCCATTGATTTTGGACAAATTTCATTCGAGTATCGATCTTTAAGTTTTGCTAATCGATGTATTGGCACAGCCACTACTTCCAAGCCGCTTGGCCACGTAGGGTTAGCAAACTTATTTAAACAAACATCAAATTTTATGCACAAGCTATTTCTTTGAGTGACAAAGTGACAGAAAAACTGTTAGCAATCGGTAATAGTACTACATAGTAGGAAATATTGTGAAATTAGAAAGATGATCGAACTTCACTATTCAATATAGAATACTAGGCCAGCTCAACATTGAATGTTGAATATTGAACTTAAAAAAAAAAAATTGCTGTACTGCTAAAATTTTGTAATTGGTTTTGTTTATATTTAACGATGCATCAGTGCCAATAGACATGATAGATTGAACAAATTGAACACAAATTTTCAAATCACAGTTTGGCTGAGATCACAACCACTGCCTTCATCTTGTGTTTCCAGCCATCCCTCTTACCTTGATATCCAACGTGAGCGTGCCAACAGCATGGAGTCAAGAAGTACAGCCAGCACAGTATCTGATGACATCGATGCTCCGGTAGATCGCTTCTTAGAGGCGCCTGATGATATGATGGTCCATGCGTTGAACTTGGGACGGGGTATGTATCCTTCAATATTACTTCCCAAATAGGCCTAAAGTGTTGTATTTTACATACATCATGTACATGTACAAAATGTGTGAGCCGTTGATTGTTGTGTGATATATATATCCACTGTGGTTTCACAAGTGGGTGTACTCTTGTGAGAGGCTCTATTTTCCTTTGATACACATCAGAAATGGTATGATTAATTGATGTATTGATAAATTGTCGAGCCGAACAAATTTGACAGAGCATCGATTATGATTTGTTCATCAATGTATCAGCAAACCCATCCATTTAGGGTCCCTGGCAACTATCTCATGCCATATGGAGTTTTGCTCTGAATTTCACGATTTGTTATGAGCAGCGCAATGGGCATTCCCTCCTATTAGCAACAGTATCCTTAGTATATTTTACATCAAAAATCAATAACCATTTGTGCAGAAATATTTTTTGTCAAGACATAAAATTGAGAAAAACTTCAATTTGTCGATGAGCAATAATAGGGACGTTGAGCTTGTTTCTACAGATGGGATGTTAGTGATGCATTCTGATGCTTCCATAACAAGAACGCCGATCTCACGAGTCACAGTTTGGCTGCTGATGACACTTCTAATAGACTTAAAAGTTGACAGCTTGAGAGCATAGACAATGTGAAGCAACATTTGCTTTCCTAATACCTTGTTAAATTTAATAGGCATTGAAGCCTTAGCACCTAGTTTTCCATGTTTGCTTCCTGATCTGGGCCCTTAATAAAACCCTTTCAAAGTGGTTCTTGTACAGATTTATAAACCTACCTTGAAAGACTACAATAATGGTGCATATTTACGACAAAAGGACCTTTCAATAACATGAATAATATTATCTATCCTTTCACCAGAAACCATCTGTCTTGAGAAACCACACATGTACATGAATGGCCAATGCGGCAGTCTTTCAAAGATACATTCTCCTGTATGTGCTGTATGTATAAATCAAACAGATCATATATTGTCATTGCCTTTTTTCCATCACTGGCACAAATATTAATTTTGTAACACACACACGTGATTGCATTTGTCCGTGAACATTACTAGCGTTCATGCACTGTTCTTGCTGCTGATGACACATCTTGCGTAATCTTGCCAGATGCTCTTATTCGCTTTGCTGCAGAAGTGTCCATCAGCCCAATTCAGGAGGATGATCTATTGCAGCCGCAATCTAGCTTCCCCAACGAAAGCTCCCCATACCTTGACATGACCCCGGAAGCCGTGGCGACGACCCCCCAGTCGCCTCCGTTCCCGCACCTTCCCTCCACCCCGCCGGTCGGGATCCAGGACCGTGGATACATGGACATGACGATGGGATCCCACGAGGACAGCTACCTGGACATGAGCCACCCCAGTAGTATTGCGTCACCTGCGAGTAGCGCTCATGACATTGACGCTTATCAGGACATGACGAAATCATTCTCTCCTGGAGTAGACTCATGTAAGCTGTGTTAAAAGGCACTGGTGATGTGTATAGTTGAAAAACTTATGGCTAATTTCAGATGAGCTGTAGTTGTTTGATCTTTTATTAATTTATTACTGAAGAAACTATACAAATCACATATTTAGTTTTTGAAAGAGTGTTCTGTTTGAAATTGGGTGATGCTGTATTTGCAAGCAAAGACACACGGTTGTTTTATTTTATTTTTTTTTTTGGTTTTCGTAACATCCACTTATCCTGAAGAAATGTTCTGTTTACATTAAACAATTGCACGTACACTTGTAGCACCACAGAAATATACTGTATATTCATTAATGTTTGCGAGGGATTTATTTGGTAAAATTCACGACCATCTTTAAATCGCAAAAATAAATAGCAGCAAACATAATTCATGTACCTAGGTAATTAACAAGACCTGAGGTAACCACAAATATTAATCCCACACACATGGTTTTTGTCTTAAAAACTCAAACATTAATCCCCGCGCACATTAATGAGTTTACAGTACATTGTATTGTAATGTTGTATAAGACGTACAGCTGAATGACGCTAGTACTAATATTATTTGTGCTTTCCTTTCCAGCTTATGCTGTGATGTCATCCCAAAGTTCCTCCCCAATGCCTCAGTCCTTACGTCTTGAGAAAGTTCAGAGCTACCTCTCCGACGATACTGGAGACGAAAGCTTCATACAACGTGCTTACTCGGTGGGGAGCAAGACCGATGTGTTACCACCTCTGAAGGATTCGTACATGGACATGTCCGGCTCACAGAAAAGTATGGATAGGCTTAATAACCCGAAGACTTGCAGCGCCCCCCACCTTAACAACAAACTGGTGCCTGGGATGGCTGGATCACAGGAAGAGATTGCTAGAACACCGCCGGGGAAAGCAAATGAAGGAGACGACCTGCTGATGGAAATGAACTTCCGTTTGGGGAAATGTAACAAGGTTGACACTCAAGGATATCTTGACATGCGTCCGCGATCTGCAAGCGGTGGATCGCGAGACCTGCCGTGCGCTTCACGCTCATCCAGTGTTGCGCAGTATGAGCGTACGAGAACTGGAAGCTTTGGCACCAAAGAATCGCGACTGAATTTTTTTCGTCGCTTCAAAGGGAACTCTTTTGCAGAGGGTAAGACAGACGCACACAGGCCACGTACAGCCACGATTGCGCAAGAATCATTACGCCCCAGAACTTCCAGCTTGGGGTCTTCTGACATGAGGCCACGCTCCTCCAGTCAAGTAGCTGGCGGGATGGGTAAGCTCAGAGACTTTCTGAAGCTGTCCAAAGAGAGCAGCTCCAACCATGGCTCTCAAGATTCCCTGAAACGCCAAAGTAAAGGAAAACGCACGTCACAGGAATCTCTGAATGAATACCTTGACATGAACCCCAAGACTGCGCCGTCACCTTCCCAGGCTCTTGAAGCCACGTTCTTCGCAGCAGAAAAGCCGTTGGCCAAACCCCCTGTAACTAAAGTGAATTCGGCTCCTCAGCGTGAAAGAAAACTTAGTTCAGAAGATTCTGCATACTTCAATATTGAAACTCCGAGCGACGTACGATCAGTTCAAACGCACAAGAGAAACACCTCAGGTGGAAGGATCCCCAACGATGGATCTTCTGCTAAGCTTAACTCAGTGAATGCAGGTGCTAAACGCTCCAGTGCTGCCACTTATAGTGCAGACACTGACCAGTATATTTCCATTGAGTATGGAGAGAAAAAAGACAAAAAAGACACGGCCGATAAGAAGTCGGTCAAGTCAGAGAGACCGAGCTCCCTGGTGGATACTGATGATTCGTATGTATTGTATAATCCTGCAGATGACACTGGGAGCTCCGTCGGTGTGCATCCTGGCAGTCATGTTGGCCTGCAGAAGGTTTCTAGTCCCATAGCGGAAACAGGAAGTGGCTTCCACGCAGGTGGGGCTGGTCCTCACGCGGGCCACACCTCCTCTGTAAAAGATCGCAGCAAGAAGCAGAAAATGGCGGCGATTGCTGAGATAAGGACAAGCACCGCCCAAGAGGAAGAGACTGCTGGTAACAGTAGACACACAGCAAGACCGAGGCTTGATAGCGCGAAGTCCCGCACCAAACCCCTGCCGTACCCTTACCCTGTACAGGCCGACGAACCCAAGAGTAGTATCAGTAGTAACACATTGACAGGAACAGCGCCGTCAGTTCAGCCACCACAAACTTCCACTTCGTCTCAGTCCACACCAGCAGCAAAACCTCCCATTGCTCAGTTTTCTGACTATATGGAGATGTCCTCTTCCGATGCTGCTGCCAAATCCCCGAGGACCACAACACCATCGAGCAAGGAGGTGAAAAGTGCAAGGACATCAACTTCCGGGGATTACATGGAAATGCCGGGGAAGGGCAAATGTGAGGTCAAGGGGACTACACAGAAGGTGCCAGCAGTGAGCCACAAAGCCAAGACAGCCTTGCCTAGCAGTAGTTCTCCACCGGTCACCAGTAACCAGCCGGTATCAAAAGGGATCAGCCATGTTACACAGCATACAGGGAATACTGCTGGGAGCGTATCCACTGCCAGATCCAGTAAACTTGGTATAAATAAAGCAGCAATCCATGCCGGTTCAAGCGCATCTTCTGGAGAAGGAGACTATATGATGCTTTCCGGATCCACATCTGCGACCGGCTCTAGCCAGGCTAAGCGATCGCCACCACCAGCTACCTCCATTGCATCTAGACTCTCCACTTCTGGGGGTGCTAAACTCCCCGGCTCCAGTCCTAGTCCAGCTCTTGCCACCTCAGCCATGCTAAATCCCGCAATTCCCGAGTCTCCAGTGTCACCACAGCCAAACAAATCCACTGACATTCCCCTAAGGATTCAGACCAACCCTTGCTCACCTGGCCCAAGCCAAGCAAGCCCCAAAACACCCGTTTTCTTCACCCCCAGTGACTCTCCCACATCAGAGACCGGTGCTGCTAAGCCCAGCGTTAACCCTACCTCCGGTCGCACTGTAGCTCCACAACGGAAGCGATTTAGCATCGGGAGCTCTCCGGAGCCCCCATCTACTGGTAGCAGCGGGTTGGTGAGAATCGCACCCTTAGGAACACGCGGTGGCAGCTCTCCCAGTTTGAGCTCGTTGGCGCCGGGACAGGTTAGCCCCCGTGTAGGCTTCCCCCTCAAGGGCAGCAACAGCCAAACACTGTTAGGAGAGTTACAGGCATCCAACACCTCCCTTAATGATGATGAACAACAGCTCAACTACGCTACATTGGACCTGCACACAGCAAAACCCGAAACCCCCAAATCAACTGAAGACAACACTCGGACTCTGGCCGCCCCTGCGTCAGGTTGTGATCTGACACTGGAGTATGCAGAAATTGATTTTAAACGTTCCCAGGAACTTCGGCAGGTTACCGGCAGTGTCCCCAAATCCACTCCGAAACCTTTTGATATCTAGCTAAAACATCTATTATGGTATGTTTCAACCCAACCTTGTAGTGCTACATATATGTAATTAACCGTTAGTCGAATTATTCTGCATCCATGTTTTCACTGTTTTGAGTTTGTAGTGTACTGTAAGATATCACAGTATACTAGTTGTACCCTTTTAGTTTACCAGGATCTAAAAAACTCTTAGAAAATAATAATTTTTAGTGTTGACGACAGTTGTTCGTAAATTTGCCGATTCTGGCCTTCTCTGCAAGCCTTAAACATGTTAAAGCAATTAATTATTAAGTTAATTACAACAGCAATGGCCTCTCTGTTGGGCCCCAGTCTTCGTACTCTTGATGCTATTACCGTGGCTCTGGCAAATACATGTATACGGCAAACCTTTTTTTATTGACCGTACGGTCACCCTATTGACAGTTGTGCTAGATATATTGAATCGAGAATTGTATTTGAAATTGTACATAGGATACAATCAATCATGTAGTTCTAACATTTGAAAGCATGAATATTATGTATATCCTAGTTTTTGCCTAGTATCATTTCAGCGCTTCTGATCTTTTTTATTTATTGTCTGGAGATGTTTGGAAGTACATGTAATACATATATGTAATACAACCTGTAAAAAGACATGGATTAACAGTATTATTAAGAAGAGCTACTTGGGTAGCATGACATTCATTTTGTGATATGTGTGTGCTTTATGTATTTTAGCATGTTTAATCATGTTAATGGGTATAACTACAGTCAAACTTGCTCTAAAGACCACCTGTATATAAAGACCACCTGCTTATAAAGACCACATTTTACAGGTCCCCAGGTGTATACTTTCCATACTATTGAACCTGCATATAAAGACCACCTGTGTATAAAGACCACATTTTGTTGGTCCCTAGGGTGGTCTTTATATACAAGTTTCACTGTATTATGGTAGGATGAGGGTGAAATGATTATGTGCACCATTAACCCCGTTCACAATTCTTTGATGACAAAATGATTGTGCTGAAAGAGAATCTGGCGTCTTGTGTGTGATAGCATCTGGTAGGAGGAATTTTTAAAGAACTGAGGCACTGTACAAGGTAGTTGTGTACATGTACAGTACATCAATCTTTGAAAATGTTCATGTCAAATTCTGTTGATGCTACACGTAGTGACACAGTGCTGGTGGTAAGCGACATCAACTCTGTTATCTTATCACTGATTGTTTAATAGGAAAACTTTATCATAGTGTTGTACATTTATATGTACGTGCATCTTGTTTCAGCTAAGAAGGATCCCAGTGCTTTATACTCTGTGCGAAACACTTGTTTTATATGATAATTTGTTGCTTTTGTATTGGAATTAAGAACTGCAGATCTACATGTATTAGCCTACATGTACAATTTTGATGTGGTGACCTTATTTTGTTTGTGACAAGTCATGAATTGCTTTGGAATTCAATTGAAACGGGTTGGGGGCAAAGACGGATTGGATCAGTGCTTTACTTGGGCAAAAGCTAAGAAATGCTGGTTTGCTTATGCATCCAAAATATCATTTGTATGCTGATGACAATTGTAGTACATGTACATGCAACTACTACATGTACTAATCAAGAACATTTACCTATAGTACATGCAGGTATTGACATGTCCTTGTATGCATTACTTGGTACTCAAATTAAAAGGTGGAAGGGATATTCTTACAGACTGTCTAATGCACCATTGTGGCTATCACTTAATCAGTTTTAACAACCCCACCCCCTCCTAAAATGCATGGTATGTACTTTAGTATCAGTATCTGGACTCTACATGTGGTGCGTGTGCATGAAAGTGTGTAAAGTGCTCACGCTTAGCAGTACACATCTCTGTACACTTTTGTTCTTCATAACTGAGTGTATTATATTACACAATGATATATGTATATATATTGTTGTGAATGGTCTTCCAAGTCTTGATCTTAAATACAAAGAGACTTCTCAGAAAATTATCTCTACATGAACTTAATGAACGTGTGGATTAAGCAAAAGCACAATTTATATGAATACTCTTTTCAGGGATGGACGTTAAGGATTGTCCGACTGCCCGGGACAACTGAAAGTACTTGTCGGACAACTGAACTTCCCATCCCACTTGTCCTACAGGACAAGTAAAATTTGAACCTTCTTTTATTCTAAAAGCAGTTGTAGGTACAGAAAATCCTGCCAATGAGTAC
>JAAUYG010025382.1_pt1 | contig 11216 bp, 8 predicted proteins | sample 7278091 | NCBI WGS metagenome assembly JAAUYG01 (sample SAMN14350201, study PRJNA611818) | marine sediment metagenome | isolation source: surface marine sediment (0.6m) | place: French Polynesia: Moorea | collected 2018-08
ATCCAGTACTATCACAGAGATCCAGTACTATCACAGAGATCCAGTACTATCACAGAGATCCAGTACTCTATCACAGCTTTTATACTCTTTGCAGCATTAGATTACACAAATAATCATGTTGCAATTGAGTATCTGTAATGTACTTATCGGCTAAAAGTGGATACATTATGCATTGGACACCAGGGAAACCGCGTCAAGACCATAAATCATCAATATCAATTTACCACAACTTTAACGGAAACCCGGTCTCTAACAACTTGGGGCATCCAGTAACTGTGTCACACTGATACACCGCACCCTTTACAATCACGCCTAGAAGTGTTTATCAAAATGTAGGAACCTCTTTAGGCAAAACGAGTGACGATATGGCACCGATGAAGCCCAGAGTACGATGCTGTTTACTGGCCACAAGAGGGCCATGAAGCTGTTAGCTGAGTTACCCATACGAATACTGCGCACTGATTTGTGTACGTACTTTTGTAATTCAGAACGACTGTTCTTTCCGGCTTTGTGTCGATTTCTTTAATACCTACCGGTATTATTACCGGTATTATTATTAACCGTTTTATCATTTTATTTTTCTTTGTTTTCAACTATCTGGTTGTGGCACAAGCAAATGATGCCTCATTGGCATGAATGGCAATGAAAGTTGTCCATTGCCCGTCTTTTTATTGAATCTACTCAACGTAAGAATCACCAGATAGGCTACAGCCTTTGCTAAGGTGTTTTTTCTTCCATATTGTACATGTGTAAATTGTATATACTTGAATTGTAATAATAAAATATGCCGTTGTACATTCGAAGAAATAAATACTCCCACTATTCTTACTCCCCCTCCCCCTCCTTTCTTCTTCCTCTTCTTCTTCTTCCTCCTCCTCCTCCTCCCCCTACTACTACTACTACTACTACTACTACTACTACTACTACTACTACTACTACCACCACTACTATTACTACTACATGTACTAGCAGTCTACTGCTACATGTAGTTATAGACTGCTAGTACTGGTACTACCACTTACTACCTCTGCCGCTGCTGCCCCTTTCCCCGTTTAACCCAGTCTCCCTTATCTCTATGGACTTGTCTATATTCCATTACAACTCTATCAGCATGTGTCCAGGATCACTCGGGCCCTAACAGACTTATCGCTCTCAGCAGAGGGATCGATCTTGACCACCGTGTCCCTGTATTAATATCCAGCCAGTGTTCACGCTACGTTACACTTTAATCTGCCGAGGTCTGTGGGGCGGGAGGAGTGGGGGGGGGGGGGGGTCATAGGCTAGTGGTGCCAACCCGACCCTACAGCTTGATCCCGGGGCCCAGACAGGCCACTAGGAGTCGACGATCACAGGAGATAAGGTGATCACTGTGAGCCAAAAAGAAACACTGATGCCTATACCAGCTGGATACAATGTTTTACGTCTTGACTACCACTAGGCAGATTGGGTTACGGATTCTACACGTACCTTGGCTGCTGTGGTGATATAGTACTGAGACCATTGCTAGTATTTGACTGCCTCTGGTGCTACGTTGTATTTGGCTTTACCCATTGTTTTCACTTGACTGCCATCGTCAGTATTTGACTATCACTATTGCTAGTACTTGACTGCCACCATTGCTATTATTTGACTGCCACCATTGCTATTATTTGACTGCCACCATTGCTATCATTTGACTGCCACCATTGCTAGTATTTGACTGTCAAAATTTCTCTAAATAATACCAAATTGGTATTTGACTGTCACCATCGCAAATATTTGACTATCACCATCGCTAGTACATGTATTTGACGGCCACAATTGCTACTATTTGACGGGCTACAATTGCTATTATTTGACTGCCACCATCTCCAGTACTTGACTGCCACCATTGCTAGTACTTGACAGGGGCAGCTAGTTGGATTTGAGTGACAATTGGATGTGTTCCCTGCATTGCATTTCCATTAAAAAACTGCAAATGCAAACGCCTTGTCTACATTGTCCTTTGTCTTTTTCCTTTTCGGTTTTGAGTGACTCCCCGTCACTCCGAAGACGCACGCTGCAAAGCATGAGAGGGAAAAAAAGACAGAAATTCTCGCACAAACGCACATGACAAGCTGCAGAAGATTTAAAACAGCCCGACGCTCAGTAATCTAATCGCGCTAAATCACTCGGCGCAATTCTAAAACTTAGAGACACAATTATCAAGTTGCTGGTTTATCCTTCAAAGCAAGGAGCCGAGTCCAATAGGTAAGCCCAAGGGATAATTTCTTGAAAAGGCTTAAGATCACAACTAGAGCTTAATACCAACTCCACTCAAGTCTCAAGCTTAACTCCAGCTATAATAGCGTTAGTGAATAGTAAAATTGGGTTTATTACTACACAACTTACCAGCTATAATAGCGTTAGTGAATAGTGAAATTGGGTTTATTACTACACAACTTGTTGCTATAGTGTTTTATCAAAGTCTATTACTGCACACAGGCGTTATACGTACATGTACTGCACCATGGGTATTACTGGAGTGAAATTCATTACCAGACAAGGGTAAGCCTGATGACCGCTGTAGCTAATGTGATAACCATGGATGCAATGGACAATGCGGTAACCACGGTGATTAATTACTGAATCTGATTCTGCTGCAGTGAGCGGCTTGGTGACCCGCCTATGTGTTTTCGCAACTGATTGGTCTGGTCGCTAAATGAACGAGAGATCGTGTATGCATTTGTCTCTATATTCGGTTCTGACACGTAAAAGACCCCATTGGGACTGTTTGAAAAGGGCAACAGAATTTCTCCAGTCTCGGGTTTCACCTACCGTCTATGTGATATAAAAAGTCGACTCCGACGTGAACCAAATCAACCCGTTCTGTTGCTAGACAAAATGGTTACCAAGGTAATTAAGCCCAATGTTAGGCAATTACTATGGTGATTACTTTGTGTCTAGTACAAGCCAAGTATGACCACCCACGCTGGATGGGTCTTGGGGGCGGCGGATTTACTCACCCCCAAAATCGGAACTGGCACCGAATAATACATTTCTGTCTAGATCTCTCGCTTGCCCCAGGAATTGGACCTGTTCTTCTTGTTGTACAACAAACGGCCCGCACTTTCATGCTATTGCACATCGCATAAAGCCACCTCACGATGAAACCGGGTTGGTTGCCATTGGCCGGGTGTTTGCGAATGAAACCCACGTCACTCCTTCCTGAGTTATGGCGACTGTGGCACCAGGACGATAAAACGTGCTTTAAATCTTGTACCGCGGCGGGATACAACGCCATCCAGTCTACTTTGTCATAGCACGCGTTTCTATCACTCCGAGATCCGCGACACCACAATCGGGACAGGGACACGCTACAGAAAGGAAGAAGACAAATGGTACTGGCTAGAGCCACACGAGACTGGCTACTTCACAGTACAGACCAAACCGCTAGAACAGTCAGATTTGCCATTGAAGATTCACGGACATTTTAAATTTTTTTCTTCTTTTTTTTTTTTTTTTGCATTGTGTAGAGAAGAATTTGTTCTTGCATGTGTTCTTTACCAGTAATTAAAATTGTTACAGCTAACCATTTTAATTCGCTTATATCATGTAAAAAGTAGCTCCCGTGTTGGACGTAATACCTAATTTTTGGTGTCTGGAGAAGCGTTTTTGGCTACTGTTAGACATAAAAAATGAACGTTTCGAAGCAGCTCAATGAGATGGATTTACACCAGTGGTTCGTGAGAAATTTTCTGTCACGTTAACACTAATTCGGTGTGTAATAATACGTGTATCCAAGTTGTATATTCCTTGAAACATTATGTCAACTACTGAGTGAATGCCACTAAGCGCCTTAATCTGTCACAACCCGAATCTAAAGACGACTATCACGCGTGTGTGTAAACCCCGAACCGGTGAGACACGCTTGTTCCGGCATTTACACTGAAATTCCTTCCATTCAGAGTGTCACTTCCAAAACAAGGCTATTCCGTCTAATCCCTCTTCTGCTTTGCGCTATAATGCAGCACGTGAAACCAAGGCGACCGTCCACGTCACGTGGTACCACTTCTTGCTGGTTCCCACAAGTTTTAATTACAGTACATTACCGGTCTTCTTTTTCTGCGCGGTTCTCGCCTAACACGTCTAATGCGAGCGTTCACGTTAGACGCATTAGATTGGAAGCCTTCGGGAAAAGGATGCTAATCCAGGAATGGAAGGGCCGGCACTGTTGAATTACACGCACTTAACAAGCACGTATTTCTTCTTTGCTTCGTAAATTCTGGCTAAGAGCGCTTTGATGGCGGGGCGTTATAACCCGATCTGGGGCGTGGTGCCAGTTTTGCTACAAACCGCAGTGGCTCTAACTCACGCTTTCCTTGCACACGATCTACAAGAAAAGAGCTATTAGACATGCGTAAGCCACGCTATATATTTTTTCCCTCTCCCTCTAACGACCGAAGAGAAATTTTTGTATGGTGTTATTACGAGTTACACGCAGTGACTTCCTGTCGCTATGAATTGGAGCCGGCGGCAACTTTTCTGTATTTGTCAAGCATGCTGTCACAGATGAAGAATGTTTTGAGTGCGGTATTGGGCAATATTCTCGTTCGCAAACCTAGAGTGAATCCTAGGTTCAATTGACATTGACAAAATGATAATAAAAACAGTAAACTCAACATGCCATACAGTAAAAAAAATACACACATGAAAATTGATGAGACTCACAGTTGCTGCATTTTACTTTAAAATTTGCGTATACCCCATGGGATGATGGAATTCTTAAGACGGTTTGTCCGAGCCAACGGTAATGTAAATCCCTTCGTAGTGCCTGTGTTGTGTGCGCTTTTATTAATTGCTGAATAGATCGTAGAGTTTGCTGCTAGGTTCGGGAAATCGTCTTGAAATATTTCTCATAGATGAATCCCTTCTTTCCTGTAAAATCTTCAACCTTCCCGGGTAAATACATCGTATGACCCGCTTTTGGATACACTCAGTACTTATCGCTACAACAACAACAACAACTACTACTACTACTACTACTACTACTACTACTACTACTACTACTACTACTACTGCTACTACTACTACTACTACTACTGCTAGTACTACTACTGTCCAAATAACTTATATATGTAGGTTCCTTTGGGCTGTATAACGCTTACACTTCCCACTGCTACCGTACATTGTTTATTATAATATTTCACATATACATGCACCCCTACAACGACCTACAGACTTCAATACCATCACATTACCAGCTCACATTATCTCAACTTTGCCAAAGAAACTGGAGTGCTGGCTCTTCTGCCACCCTCTCTTAGCCTATCACCTACTACCCTCACACCCGCCCCCTCCACCCCCCACCCCCAACCCGACCGTACCAGCAATGGAGAGGACGCATCCACTGTCTCCTTCCTCTTTAACTGTCTCCCGTCAAGCCACTGTCACCCCGGCGCCACACAACCTGACACCGACGACACTTTCCGCTTTGATGTATGCCGACTGCTGTGACCAGTGATAGGACGGACTGAGGGGACTGGCACGTTCCTTGACGGCAGCGGGTGGGGGCGGGGTGGGGGTATGGGGGATGGACTTGGTCAGGAGAATTCAGTATCAGAGAATCGTCCCTGATCTCGGGAATAGCTGACGTGTTCCCAGCTGATAACATAGCTGGATGAGAAATCTTTAGAATTGCTTCCATCTCGACTAGTCAGACTCCACAGCGTCTTCCCGCGCAGGGAGCGACATTTAAAGGGACTATTGTCTGCCTACTGATCAGTGAGAGGATGCAGACATACAAGGTATCCTTGTAGTTATTACAAGATTACAAGAACAAGTGCAACAGCATATAGTGGAAGTGGCAGCAATAACCGTAGCAGCAATACTACTACTACTACTACTACTACTACTACTACTACTACTACTGCTGCTGCTGCTGCTGCTGCTGCTGCTGCTGCTGCTGCTGCTGCTGCTACCACTACTACTACTACTACTACTACTAAATCTGTGCTAAAATCGAAAAAAAATATTATCTTGCCTTTAAACTTGCCCTGAACAATGGCATACCAGTCTCATTCCACTCCTCCATAAGGGACGAGTGAAGCTTTAGCTTCTATCTACAGGGGATATCAATCATCAGTTCTCTAGGAAAAGTATTTGCCTCTATAATCAGTAATAGGCTATATAAATCTATAACATAGAATGTTTGGATGTATGCCTGTTAATTTGGATTTATGAAACACCAGAGTCACTTTCTGTATTCAATTAAAGCAAACGATAGCAGTTTGCTACAAGACAGTTGCAACTAGATGCAGAAAGTAACATAAGCATAAAAAAGTATAAATAAGCATAGCAAGATGTTAACCTCTAAGGAGTCCAGCCAGGGAAAGTATTTAGCCAACAGATTGAACTGACATGTGAATAAGCTGTGTACTCATATGTGTTTACTAGATATTTTTAGTTCTTTTACTTTGTTATTGTTTCTTTGTGCCTAGCTTGTGCTTGTATGTACAGCTATACTGTGTGTTCCTGTAGGATACATCCTGTAAGATACATCCTGTAGGATACACCCTGTACCATTTCCTGCTGTACTGTGAAGGCCCGAGTTGTTTGTGACACATTTTCACCTGTCTAGTACAACAGTGGCATGTGACACATGCGTGGACAAAACGACTTTTCCACGTGATAACTAGCTAGGCCACTGAGCGCCCTTTAATTCGTTTCTATACAACCCGATTTTATACCTACATCGTGTACATCAAAGCACGCTCCTCATTTTTTTGCCTCCCACCTGAAATCGCTTCCTTGCTCCACAGTAGAAATTTCCATTTGATGAATCGACCTACCATGTGTGAAATATCAAACCTTTATCCTCTTTTATCATTCGAGTGCAGTTTTTCTTATGAATACTGCGGGCCTTTGTGCAGATATGTATATTTATCCAAAGTAGCATATCAAGACGGGATTCGGGGGCAGCCACGAGAACAAACCGGGACTAGGCTACGACTGATCTCACAAGCCACGCGATTTCTGGTATTGATGCAAGATGCTGACAAAAGATATACAATCTGTTGCATTTTCACATTTTCTACACGGGTCTTCCCATTGAGACCTCAATAATACCGCAATAATACCACAATAATACCACAATGAGAGAGTATTTGTACAACATCTGTAATAACAACTGGATCTGTTCTGTTGGGGTAGCGTCGGTGTGGGGAGGGAGGGGCTGAGCAGTGCTGAAGAATGCGGTAAGCACGGTGTAATGCTAAAAAAAAATGCCTATTATGTTTACTGAAAGTGCACTTTGAATTTTATAAAAGAATGAACAACGCGATATGTGCTACGGGATATCGTTGAGCGATGGTCAATTTGGTTCCAGTCAATGAACAATGGGGTGTAACGTAGTCCTCAGACTGTTCATATCAAAAGAGAAAGGAATAGAATGAAATTTTAATTTAAAGTCGATAAAACAGAGAAAGACAACAGAGAAGAGCGTATAATGAAAATTGCTATACACGTATGCGATTAGATAACATGTCTATCTATATATGTGTATTAAAACATCCGGTTGCATATCGCGGTCGTAAAACATGTAAAGGTCACATTTGCACTAAAACACACTTGACACATATGGGGCGCGTACATGGTGCTCTAATCCTGGGGCGCGTACATGGTGCTCTAATCCGTGACAGACTACACCATGTATAATTTTTATTCCAACTCCTCCATTATTTGACTGGTATCTCAAAGAACTGAAACATATATTTGGCTATTTTAAACATAGGCTGCACAACTATTTATATCCTTCTCAGACACACGCTGTTGTTTCGCAGCAAACAATGTAAATACGTTGAACCTAATTTGTTTAAAATCTAATTTCGTGAAAGCTAATATTTCGATTAACGTAGCCTTGAGGTATGTAGAGTGACGTTTCTCTTAGTTCAATATATGGAACAGCAAAAATCAGTTTATACATGTTTCAGCGCATGGTATTGAACTGTTTAATTTCCTGGTATCTTCAATACTGCAATTATAGGGGAATGGTTATAATGACACAGGCCTAGTATAAACGATTTCATTAAGCAAAAGCTTATGTTTTACATCCCAAGATGTCTACAGACCTGCAATGCACTCAAACGCCTACCGGTCTTGTTACAGATATAAGAAATATACGAAGAATTGGTCTATCTGCTATATAAAAGCCCAAGACTTTGATGCATGACTACACATTTATGCATTAAAATCAGCCATACCTCGAAATTGTTATACTTGTTGAACGTTATATTGAACTTTGAATTCATAAGGTTCGCTTGCACCATGTTTACATGCACGATTGCATTACAGGACATAATTAGATTGCTTCAGTTCATCCTGGTCAATTCCAACTGCATGAACTGTGTTGGAGAGTCGTCAGCGTAACTATGTGGTAACTACGTCGTGTGGTAAGCCGCTTTCTCCTATGCGTAGCACGGGGAAGTCTAGCTAAGGCGGCTACATGGCGACAAGCCAGAATGGCGTAGTTGTAAACGTCAAGTAGACTTACAACTTCTCAGATAGGTCAATCTGGAGCTCCTTGGAGAGATATAAATCCTAACAGCTGAGTGACGAAGTTTGACCTTTCAAGGTCACTCAATGTCAAATCCATACTATAACTGTGCAGTTGGTCCCCCCATACATGACGTCGTATGGTGGCTAATAGTATCACGTGTTTTCACCGTTTAGCCGTTATAGTTGTTTGACACCCTACCTCACCTCCACCATCATATCTGTTACTGATTACTGGGTTACCCCCCCCCCCCCCTCCCCCTCCAACCCGAACTCTTACCTCAGGGCAATATTTTGTTTCAAATCGAATTACTCTTCTACCAAAAATGAAACTTACAGACAGACAGCATTTTCACAATATACCCCGCCCGGCAGGCATGTATTAAGCGTGTTAATGGCAAAGGCAAAGTGTGCTTTCGTAATAACAGTTAGCGTTTTCTTTCACGGAAATACGAATCCAACTGTCTTCAGTTCATGCAAGAAAGGTCACGTTCGGCGACTATTGTGTGTATATGAATTTGGAATTGTCGAGAGCCTAATTATTACAGCACAAAATGCCAATGAACAGATCGCTATGCTACTATCATTGATATGCTAAATACTACTAGTAAACAAAAACTTTAATGCATTTATCTTGTCCATAGTTCCTATTGCTTTTCATTGTAAGTCGACCCTAATGTAGTGGATCATGTTTCTTTCGATCCAGGATAGGTATTCTCTGCGGATTAGCAAATCCGTTCGATTCATCACACCTACTCATGAACGGTCGTGAGAAGTTGCACAGAAAAAAAACACATTTCCGGTTGGAAAACACTCAGATTTCTCTGGGTTAGCTCCAGACTACCGAACACAGCTACAGAATTTATGTTTCGTTCTCTGGTAACATTATCAAGCTCTGCCGGCCCTGAAAGGATTTCCAAGAAAAGGCCTATTGATGGATCTTACCATGATGTCTTTCTTCTATTATGCGTCGGACGTATTCTTTGAATAAATAAAATTGCCAATGGCCTGGCAAATGCTTTATTGGAATCTGGGCTCAGGGGAAGTATCGTACATTTGCAGCAGATGGCGTACATGGGTCTATAATAACACAGCCACTGCCTATGTTATTGTACAATGCATAAGTTGTACTACTATATAGAGTTATGCAGATAGTATTTAGAGACATGCTTCCCTGAAAGTTAATTTCTGATAAAATGGAGAAATTTCTGTTAACATTTGGTGCATGGATATGGATAAATTGGTGTGCTTCAAACTAAATTTGGGTGTAGCCTGAACTGCAGAAACATTGACCCATATTTCACTTTTTTATTATAAGTCTTATATATTGTCATTTGGGAATTTGGTTGAAATAAGTGTAGGTGTTTGGTAGATTTTCAATTAAAGATTCGTTATAGTCATGGAGATACATGTATTTGTACCCCATTTCACATATACCGTGTATACACCCACTCTTTATGCTACATCTCCAGTCTCCTAATAAACCTTTTCCACACTTTTGTTGACATTTTTGATCAACCAGAATATGCACCCTCGCGTTTCCAACCATTCTCTCTCTCTCTCTCTCTCTCTCTCTCTCTCTCTCTCTCTCTCTCTCTCTCGCGCGCGCGCGCGCGCGCGCGTGCACACACACACATCTCTTGTAGGACTCTGCATTGGCTATGGAAGCCTGATTGGGGTCAAACTGAGACACAACAGTTTCTTGATGATGATAAACTCTTGAGGTCGCAGTCCACTATATCGGTACATACTACATCCCCCTGTTTTAAGAAAGAAGACATGCTATGACATGCAAGATACAATCCCCAAACTATTGTTTAGCCTAAATGTATATACAGTCAATATAAGTGTTCACATGAAAGTGAGCCTAGGCAGTTCTGAACGGCTGTCAAAAATACGTGTTATACAACACATAGCATACATGACTAAAAACAGTGTCAGCATAGAAAGTCCTTGCATTTTGCAGGTTGCCGGACCGCCCTTCCTAACCGCGTAGTTATGGCATCCTGTTTGAGGCTTATTGGCGCTGTAGGGACAACTTGGCATCGTTGCTGGGGAGTCTGGAGCTGCCGCCTCAGATTTGGCAGGACTGAGGGGCACGGGTTCCTCAGGCAATGCAGGCCTGGGGGTTGGCTGCACAGTGGGCACTGCCTGAGGAAGATGTTCCAGGTTTTCTCCTGTTACACTTTGTTGCAGCGGAGGTGCAGTATGTTCTGGCTGTCTAACTTGTGGGAGTGCTGCCAGTCGCATATGTGGGTTCTGTTGCGACGGGCTGTCCCATGTGGAGTCACTATAGTGAATGACCTTGGTGCTGGTTTACCTGTTACCTGACCATATTTCCATGGTTGGCCTCGCATTATTGGAGGTGGTTTGAAGTAGACGTAGTCACCTATTTTCACCTCAGGTAACTCCTGGCCGGCTTGTCTGTCATAATGTCGTTTTGATAACTCGTGCTGGTGTTGCATTTCCAGCTGGACTGTTGCGGGTTGTATAACTTCCGGTTGAAGGTGTTCTGGTGATACTGGTAAGCTGGTACGGGTGCGCCTAGAGAACAGCCGCTGTGCTGGACTACTGGCATGGTGTTTCGTTGGTGTGTTTCGTAAGTGGAGCAGTCCCAGAAGCGGATCCTTGCATTTCTTCAGTAGATTTTTGGCAGTCTTAACTGCAGCCTCTGCTCGCCCATTTCCCTGGCTGTGATAGGGTGA
>JAAUYG010229942.1_pt1 | contig 11215 bp, 11 predicted proteins | sample 7278091 | NCBI WGS metagenome assembly JAAUYG01 (sample SAMN14350201, study PRJNA611818) | marine sediment metagenome | isolation source: surface marine sediment (0.6m) | place: French Polynesia: Moorea | collected 2018-08
CACTTTTCCACGCTCCCACTCCCCCACAACCCCTCAACGCTAATTTCACCCCCCCCCCCCCAAAAAAAAAAAAAAAAAATGCTGAAATCCCAATAAAAAATGGTTTAAGAATGATCCCCATGTCTTAAGATCGAAATTAATCTGTGCCCAGTGTTTTCCACCGCTCACACAAAGAAATGGCCGACATTGATCGAACCTGCCGAACAAACAAAAGATTCAAAATCACGAACCTTGACCATTCATTGTTCGCTGCTGGTGGCTAGCCGAAAGACTACCAAGGCAATCACTTATCGTCCCCCAAAACAGGAGACAGCCAGGACAGGAGGGAGGGAAACAGAATTAAGGGTCATCAGGACTTGATGTTCGCTACATTATAACAATATAAGGACTCGTCCTAGTCCGAAAAATTGATTATTAAACTACACTCACATCAAGTCCTGACTTCTGCAGAGTCCCACGCAGGAAACTCAGCTGGCTGTCAAAAATCTTTCCATCATGTAAATGACAAGGACGCAACCTAGCCATAGGAGCCCAGACGGAAACGACAGCTGGATGTCAATCCCATACGGAAACCTCTGTCCCCCAGGCCAGAAAAAAGCCCAAAAACTAAACCAAAAGAGAGGAAAAACCAGTGAAAGAACAACACACCGGGCAGACAGAGGGCGTGACAGGAGACAGCGACCCTAACTCTGACCGGGCCTGGGCAAACCTGAAAAACCCGATCAGTCACAGGCTGGGAAAACATGGTGTAGACAAAGTGCAACATAAACCTCTGGCTGAAGAAATACCCCTAATATACAAGCTGGGAAAAAAACCTCTACAGGGTGCAGTGCATGCGGAAAAGGAGAATTAAGCTATTCCCCCGCTAGCGCAAAACCATGAAAAACTCTCTTCATCCTTCACCCCCAGAATGTATACAGTTTAATGACAGACAAAACGTGTAACATTGCTTTTTTTTTTTTTTTGCAAACATCTTGGCAAAATAAAGACTAAAAACAATGTAAGGGGGAGAGACAACCCAGCCCGCTAATGTGGTTGGCCCTTTTTGCTATACACAACAGCTGAGTAGCAAATTAGGGGAATTCTTGTTCAGACCCAAATCCAAACGATAATGGCGGGCAAATGAACAAGGGGCCAACCAGGTAGCGGCCCGACAGATCTCTTTGGGAGGAAGTCTGGCAAACTCAGCCCAGGTCGTCGCAATGCCCCTGACAGAAAGGGGGTTGGAACTAACAATCTCTCTCTCTATTGAGAACAAAATAAGTGGCTCGAATAGCAGCCATCAAGAAACGTCCTAAAGTAGCTTTAGAGATCGGACAGGCGGCCTTGGCTGGATCATAATGAATGAACAGAGCCCTGTTCTGTCCCCTAACCTCCTTCGTGCGGTCAATATAAATCTTGAGTGCCCTATCCAGACACATCCGCTGTAGAAAACGCTCGTATTTAGAAGTGGGGTTGGGGACAAAAGCTCGTAGTTCGATATCCGAGTCCAAGGCCTCCTCCGTGTTAGTTTTCAGTAAAAAGGCAGGGTTTACCGCCAGATTGAAAGATAGGGGTTTTTCAATCAAAAAGGGACACGTGGTTGTACTGAAAGCGCATGCAACTCAGAGATGCAACGTGCAGAGGCTAACGCCACCAAAAACAGAATCTTATACGTCAGGTGCTCCATGTCCACCTGATGCAAAGGCTCATTAAACGCTCCTCCCCTAAAGCGACCAGAACGGCCTGGAGGTCCCAGGGAGGAACCCTCAACTTCACAGGAGGGTGACAAATCATGTGACCCCTCATCCAGGCAGAAATCAATGGGTGAATACCCACTTGAACCCCTTCAATACCATACGTACAAGAACTAAGCACAGAAACATGCGTCATAATGGTACATGTATTGTGCGCCAAATGAACCTCAGAAAGATGTTTTCCAAATACTCCACTATTTGCTGCAGAGTTGGGTGAAGGAGATCGAAGCTGTATTCAGCATACCTGCAGCCACAAAAATTCTGCTACTTGGCGTCATACAAATCTCTCATAGACTGTCTTTTACCAGATGGCGACCGGCCGGTACGCATGTCAGCTGCTGCTGAAACTCCCTCTGCTTGGAGAGTTTCCCCGAGAGACGCCAAGCGGCTAGGTGGAGGGTGATTAGACCCAGGTGCGGGAGTCCCTGTGGACGGCTTATGACTTCTGGCCAAACCAGAAGAAGCACTGGCAGATCTTCCAGTAGGCTCAGAACCAGCGGAAACCAACCTCTTCTAGGCCACCATGGTAGGATGGCAATCACGTCTGCTTCCTCTTATCTGATTTTGTGAAGAGCCCGGTGTAGCAGCGGAATCGGTGGGTACATATAAAGAAGACCCTTGGACCAGTCGGCCTGAAACGCATTGTCTTGACAAGCCGAGGGTTCTGCTATCTGGCTGTAAAAGGCGGGAACCTTCGCATTGGCAGCTGTCACGAAAAGGTCTACTGTTGGGCTCCCCACACACACACAAAAGAGCAGGTTGACTAACTCCTGGTCAAGAGACCACTCCACTGAACTGTCCAGTTTGTCCTGGCGAATCCTGCAGCGACAAGACAGTCGGTCGGCTTCGACATTGTCTGCCCCTGACAGATGAACTGCTTGCATTTTGATCGACCTGTTCAGACACCAAAGAGTGATCTCCCAAGCTAACTGGTTGAGAGACTGGGAGCTGGTTCCTCCCATCCATTTCAGATAAGACTGAACGGTCGTGTTGTCTGTCTGAACTAGAATCCTGGCCTGAAGGCTTCCCTGAAAAAATTCGATTGCTCTGAGAACTGCCATTATCTGGAGAATGTTTATGTGGTTTTTCAACTCCTGAAGAGACCACCTTCCCGAGCAATGGTTCCCGTCCAGGACTGCCCCCCAACTGTAATTGGAGGCATCCGAGGCATCCGGACGGCTGATATCCCAGAGGCTCTGCCACTTGAGAGGGATCCGACCAAAACAGGAGAGCCTCCACGACCTCCGGAACATCCAAGAGAATGGTCTTCATGATGGGATCTGACCTCCACTTGAAGTTCCTGGACAGGTGAGACGATATGGATCTGAGTCGAAACAGACACAACGGAACTGTGGCTTGACAAGACGCCATCTGGCTGACGCCATCTAGGTTGATGATAAATCCTAGCTGGAGATGAAGACAAACGCTGGCGCCTCAAGTCAGAATGACTGAATCCCTGGAGATCTGAGCGTGGAAGATGTCGTCTATATACAGATACATAGACATATTCCTGAGGTGCAAGCGGGCCGCAATTGGGGCCAAGAGCTTGGTGAACAACACCCTGGGGGCTGTTGCCAACCTGAAAGGAAGAACTCTCCACTGGTAAACACGGAGGATCTCTAGTCGATCCTTGCAGATCTCATAAAATTGAAGCCAGGATCTCCATTCTGAACTTCTCCAAGAGGAGAGAGGCATTCAGTCCCCTGAGATTGAGAATGGGATGAAAACCGCCTGTCCTTTTGGACGCAAGGAAGTAGTGGGAGTAATACCCCCCGCCTTGTTGTTTGCCTGGAAAAATCTCCTTGACAGCTCCCTTGTCCAGGAGGGACTGGACCTCTGTCCACAGGGCTTCTCGCTTTAGAGGAGTAACAGGCAGAGCAGTCTCTAACGGTTCCCTGGCCATAGGAGGAGGACCCGAGAAAGGTAAGGCGTAACCATTTGAGACGATCTCTAACATCCACCGATCGGTAGTGATCTTGCTCCAGGCCTCCCGAAAATGAGACAATCTTCCTGCCACTGTATAGTTGTTGAGTTGTAGAGTTCTTCCCAGGTCATCTTGTTGGAGACCTGGAAGGTCGTTGATTGGCTGTCCTTACGCTCCCCCCCGGACGGCCCAGCTCGGGAACGGAGGAGGGAGCAGCCTGCTCCCTAGCGGCGAGGAGGGGGAGGCTCCTTGAAGGAGACCCAACTCCTGGTGTTGGACTGAGAGCGTCCCCTACCCCGGGAATGGCTTCAAGAACGAGACCTTGAATCGTATGACCTCCCCTAGCAGATATCTGGGCTTGGGTGGCCGGAGCACCGGGTGGAGCAGGAGACTGTGATGTCGATCCTCCCCTAGTGCGACCTCTGAAGATATTGCATATATATCCTCTCCTAGATCCAAAGGCCCGTGCTTTCTTCAGTTGTTCTTCTTCCTTGTCCAGGCAATCCACTTGTTGAAGGATAACACTGTCAAAAAGAAGGCCACCTTTAAGTTGAATAGGGGCTAGACGGGATCTGAGAGGGGTCTAATTCCCCAGCGTCGAAGTCTCGACCACCTGACGACAAATAAGTCCAAGAGAAGAAGAAGCACCCTTAAGACAAAGCTTGCATTGCTCCACCAAAGCTCGATACAGGACTACTAGAGAGCCACATTCCTGGATAACCTGTCCTGTGCCGTATCGAAAAAATAACGCACCGGTACAGATGTGTGCCAGTTCATATGGAACGCGCCCATAAAGGCCTCATACAAGGCCTTAACAACTTTGCGATGGTCACCGACCGTGGAGGCAGGGACAGAGCCTCTGACATTACTAGTAGCCAGTACTTGTTCATCCAATGGTGGGGCTTTGAAGAACTTTGGATACAACATCTGTGGAATGCGAAAGGATGAGGTCTGATCAACCAGTCGAGTATGAAGTTCCGGTGCCCTAAAGGCGTCCAGCAACTCCTGGAGGATATGATCACCAACGCCAGAGCTACAGACTGGCTACCCTGAGGATCATCTGGTAACAGGGCCCAGGGAGATGCAGGAGGAGGTAAGCCTCATACTAACAGGCCTGGCATTTGGATGGTTCAAAGTACCTCCCTCAAAAGATCTGCATAATGGAGTAACAGGCCTCAAACCTATCGAAGGAGCATCCCTGCAGGAGTCCTCGAAGAAGTGTCTAGGGGATGAAGCCTGAGGTGGATCTCCCAGATCTCGAAAAACAGTGCCTCAAAGCAAGTTGAAACTGGTGTCTTGGCTATCACCTATAAAGGTGGCACGTGTAGACTGGGATAAATCGACATCCCTGGTCGCTGAAGAGCTAGTCCTCGAGGAGCTTCGAGATGACTGGAGATCATAGAACTGGGAATGGCTGAGACGCTCCAAAGTTGAATCTTGAGGAGCCGAGGCTTGGGCCGAGGAAGCGGTGATAGTGGAAGTTCTGGTGGCCAAAAGGGTTGTTTTCAAAACCGAGTGTACCCCGCCGGTTTGGGACTGACCACCTCTTACTTCCCCACGAGACTTAATAGACTCTTCTGCCTGGAGCTCAGGGTTTTCGGAACGAACGTTTACATCACACCCCATGCCTTTGCCTGTACTTGAAGATGCTCCCTGTGCCTCATCCGTATCCATCTGAATAACTGTCTCTTTCTGATGGGCTGGGCTGGAAACCTGAGTAGGATTATAAACATGCACAATAGCTGTAGTCTTGACAGGCTGACTCTGAGATGACAATGCCTCCATAGCAGAGGACGAGTTTGAATTGCCCCCCTCTCCTTCCGCCAGGGAGCTTAGAGATTCCTCTAGTGCGGATAGGGAAGAGGAAACGTCTAACGGGGCTGATGACTGGGAATTAGCCTCTTTGTAAAATTGAGAGGCGTCTGGCACTAAATCTATGTACTGTTCCTTGCCCTCTAAATCAATAATTGCATCAGCTAAAACTTTAGTCGGCATACGGGCTGAGTGGGACGTTTATGCTTTTCTTTGTTCTTCCTGGTCAGACTAATCCAGAGGAATTGGTGCAGAAATCTAGCCCAAAACGCTTTCCATTTAAATGCCAAACATTGCGTGCAGTTAAAAATGGGGTGGCCCCTACCCAAACAAGTAAGGCACAGGTCATGAGTGTCAGAAATGGCTATTTTAAGTCTACACTTTTCGCAATGTTTGAAGGCAATGAGCGATCGTCTTTTCTGCCTGGGACCGGTGGATTTGGCTGCAGAGGAGGAGCGTTTACGTGATTTCTTCCTTTTATGTTTGCGGGGTTTGGAAGACAGGGAACAACCCCCGGTCCAAATTACCACGAAAACTAAGACAAACCAGACCCCCACTCCAGCCAAAACGGTCCACCATAATTAATGTGTTACCCTGCATTTTTAATGCCCACAAGAAAAAAAAAGAAAAAGCCACTTCCCCGATAGAGTGCGGAGCCCTCAGCAGCAGTGAACAACAGCAATAATCCTAAGACAGAGGTTGTGTCCGATCCTAAAACGGCAAACACGATGAACATTTCCAGTAACGAATCTTCTTAAGCAGTTCTGCAATAAAAAAATGATGCGTTCTGGCCTTCTCAAGCTAGGACGATAAGTGATTGCCTTGGCGGTCTTTCCGCCGGCCGCCAGCAACGAACATTATATTATGAATGGTCACGGTTTGTGATTTCAATTCTTTTGTTCGTTCGGCAGGTTCGGTCAATGCCAGCCATTTCTTTGAGTGAGCGGCAGGAAAACACTGGGCACAGATTAATTTTAATCGTAAGACGTGGGGATCATTCTTAAACCTTTTTTTATTGGGATTTCGGCATTTTTGAGGGGTTAATCGCCAGTTACTAGCTTGTGCTGCATTCTCAGCTGGCCGAATGCAGAAGTCAGGACTTGATGTGAGCGTAGTTATAATCAATACTGAATTTTCTCCAGTTTATTATTACTACATATTCTTAAGTTCATTATGTTACCGGTATGTTATTACTAGTGCATAGAACATGTAGAAAGAAAGAAATAAAAAATTTTGGTGCAACAACACAAATGTACATGAGGCTGGAAAATGGATATTTTAAAAAGGGAATGACCCGACTGAAGTGCAAAGCAAGAAACAAGTTTAAATTGAAGCTAATGTGTAAGAGCAACTTAGAAGCAGGCATATCACACAACATTGGAAACCTACTCCATTGTACACCAATGTCAGCAACTCATAAACATCCAGCAGACGCTTTGGTTGAGCTCCAAGCTTCTCCTCCTCCAGCGTCTTCACTCTCAGAGCTGTCCACAGAGACTTCTCGAACTGTCCAGCTTGATTTCTGTGAAGAAAAGACACAGTATACAGTGGTCCCTCTCTTAGTGGCCACTCTCAACAGAGGCCACGCTCTCTAATAACGCCATGAATCTTTGCAGCTACTGTGATCAATGTATTTACTTCTGACTCTCTCAAAAGGCAACCTCCCTAATGTGGTCACAAATTCTTGGCAAATACGGCGGCCTTGTCAGAGAGGGGCTACTTAGTCAATATAGCAGCATATATATACAAAGTAATGAATATTAATTACTTGTTTTGATAGCCCAGTTCCGGCTGTTACCACTTGAAGCCACTTAAAGAAGTAACCTCTAGATGTATGTCCAGTTCCAAACAGCTCCAAACACAACCACTGCCAGCTGCCTGCCTCAGCAGCATCATTTTTGATTATTGATGAATTTCTGTTATGCATAAAATTAATGAAATTTCGGTTCAAATTCTGCCCATGCCACATTTGAAAAAAAAATCCCCAAGTTTATTTTTTGTGATGTGGATGATGAACATACATATAAAAATATCAAAACTGGCAGCAAAAGCAAGTATAAATACAGCAGTAGAGGACAGGCAATTCCACATAGCGGAAAAATATTTGTTATATTTGACAACAGGAATTCATATTTCTGGAGATCATGACTTATCTATTAATAGTTCCTCTTCACACAGCAAACATTTGTGATGCATTACAGGGCACAATTTCAATGATCCATCTGCTATCTTCTTTTCAGAAATGCATAACGTCAAATCCACATAAAAGATGTTGACACTTAGATAAAACTGACATATGAAACTACCTCCAGGAAGAAGCCATACATTTTAACTGGAGAAGGACTATATTTTAACCAGACAGTTGGTTGCCCGCGAGGCAAGCTGGTACAGTGGTCCCTGCATTTTAAGACCACCCCTTCAGCCACAAAAATACGGTATTAAATGAGAGGTGGTTTTAAAATCGAGCGATATTTATATTGAAAGTATAAGCATGGTGTCACTGATCATGCTGATAGCTGGTTGTAAAATGCGGGGAATTGTTGAATAGAAGGGTCTTAAATCGCAGGGACCACTGTATCCGGTTGCTGAGATTTATTCCTGCTATCAGTTGCCATATTGATTCTTACAATCACGATAATTTAAATTCTGGAAGTCTTTTGGCACAAATTACCAACATGTGATGAAGAAAAGTCTGTATCATATGCCTTAACCATGTTAACAGAATATGATATGAAAATTATAAGGTATTGCTCCCTGTGGCCTTGTACGTTCATGTGACTTTCACAAGATATCTAAATACCTCTCTTAATTATTACTAATCTTCCAACAACAGGAGCATGGAATTATGGGATACATCCGTTTGTGACAGTGTGATTAAAATCTACATATCATGCATATGGACTTTGATATTTTACTGCAACTCTCTGCAAGGTGTAATAGCCTATAATGACTGTAGGAATATCACTTCCTATTAGTATCCAATAGTAGCATAGGTACATGTATTATGAACATGTAACTGTAAATAGGGGGTGGTAATTTAGTTATGAGATCCCATCACAAAGTGGCAGGGCTTTGAATAAGATATAAATAAGTTCTCAATTAGCAAATCTAGTATGTATATTATAATTCTAGTGTAGGCTCAAGTAGTGCCCAGCAGCGTTAAGATGGATCCTCCATCACTGAACCAAACACAATACATTATGCTACACTAACATTAGTTCAGTCCAAACTTACAGTGCTCTGGACATCTTCACACAACGCTGAGAAAACTCTCCCAGCTTTGATTCTTCCATGTCCTGATCTTCTAGTCTTAGCTTTTCAATGTAACAATCTGCCATCTCTGGGTAATCAGCACACTGTAACGTAAATACAACAAAACCTCGGCTGTTAGGATGTACAAAAGACAACTAAATACACACAATACCATATGTAAGAGTATATTTTGGAATACAAGTACATGTATTTACATACACAAGTTATGTGCACAGGTACTCATAATTGCATATATATTGCATATATATGGGTACATTTCATTTTCTTTGCAGGAGAGCAGCTATCATTTTTCTGAACCATTAACATGGGCTCTTCATTATATACATTTGTATTGCCTTTAACCCTTATTGCATAATGTTCACTGTTGAATGGGCTAGCCCATGCATATTAATTAGCTTAACACACTGTGGATTATGTTCTTCACAGAGCATGCAGAGTTGGGACATCCATATAAACACTGAGTGAAACCACACTGAGCAACTAAATGCTGATGGTGAAAATTAAGTCTCAGCCTCTGACTGTCATGACCGACATAACAATATCCCCTTCAGGAATACATGCACTGAAAGTGTAACAATGCACTGAGTACATACAAATACATGCATGCTTTTTTTTTCAGAATGATTAAAATATCTATAGGGTGGATCCTCACTTTTGCGACCAGCTCAGAATTAAGACCATCTCAGAATAATGCCTACATCCCTAAAGTACCAAATTGTATTTTTGATGTTTAGTATTCTTAAAATATAAGACCACCTTGAGCATTATCAAGGCCAGTTTATGGCAGTCCCAAGCATATGGTGTTTATTCCGAGGTTCCACTGTACATTAATATACAGTGAAACTTGTATATAAAGGCCACCCTAAGGGCCAAGAAAGCGTGGTCCTCATACGCAGGTGGTCTTTATATGCAGGTTCAATAACATGGAAAGTCTACCCCTGGGAGTCTTTAATATGGTCTTTATCAGCAGGTGGTCTTTATATACAGGTGGTCTTTACAGCAGGTGTGACTGTACCTGTCTCCAGTATTTGAGGAGCCTGGCACTAAGGTCTTTGTCGTACATCCTGTCAAATGCCGGCCACTCGCTGAGAAATGCCTTCAGGCGTACGTTGCCACCTAGACATACCAGGTGTTGTGGGTACTCCTGTAGAGTGTCAAACAGGGACACAGTCATAAAAGAAAGATATAACCTGTTTGCACTAGATACATGAATTATGCATCTTCAACATAATATTTTCTCATAAAAATACTTACCCCCGGTAGTAACAAGTATTGAATTCAGTATAATAGTTTCTTGTTTTACAAATCATAATTTTCTTCCAGAAGCAGAAATGAAGATAATTGCATGCTGTTTTCTCACATATAAAAATACATACACGTATATGAGCTGTATGTAGTACCGGTATCAAAATATATTGCGAGTTTCTTTTCTATAAAGGGAAGGCTTAATAATTTAAACAATTTGCTTGTCTCCCAAGATAGGCAATTTTCCATTCACGCCAATGCATGAATGGTCACCACTGGATTTGTATTTTAGAACATAAAACCCTCTACCAGCCAGGAATGTAAAGCATTTTAAGAACGCACCAAAGAACTGTGTAAAAGCTTATTCCACATTAGCAGAAAAACCCATGGGAAGAAATTAATTTGTGTATACATGTGTACTTTACTAGGAACCAACCTCAGTTTTTCTGTCATAGTTATCTGACTGTTCAAAGAAGTCCGCCAGTTTTCTGTGCCACCACAGAGACCGGGATTTCTGCCCACTGGGCTCAGCCTCGGTTGCCAGGAGATACCTGCCAGAAGATTAACACACAGGATACAGTGTAGACTCTTGGGTGGGTTTTGCAAAAAAAAATTTCAGTTCAACTGGTGATCTTAAGCATGCAAAAGACAATGGTTGCCAAGGTGATTGGTGAACATTATAAGTCCATTTCTAGCCTTAAAGTTTTTCCAGAAACTGGGGTTGGACTATGTAAAAATGCCCTTGTATGCAGATGTCCTATTATCCTTCAAGTTCATTTAGGACTGAATAATCTCTTTTCATTAGAGGTCTTCCTATGGCTCGATAATCTCAAAGGTATATTGTAATGCGAACATCAAATGCGCCTGTAATCTGCATAAGACTCGATATATATATATATAATTATATTTTTCATTAAACTTTATAAAAAATTGCACTAATTTTAATTCAAGGAATACATGTACAATGCATGTTACTTTTACATTGTGTTATATTCTGCTAAAACTGTTTAATGTTTACTTTTTCCTGACAGCCTTGCTCAGTGAGCGGTGATAGAAGTCCAAACGACCTTCTCCGCTGTCACCAAACGGTCGCAGGAACGGACGCAAGGCTCGGTAAACTGATGCCCATTTATACGCCGGTAAGTGTTGAGTCATTTTGCTTTTTTCACTCTCTGATTTCTCCCTTTCACCTGCAGTAGATACAGCCAGAAATATTATTGGTATA
>JAAUYG010278422.1_pt1 | contig 11213 bp, 12 predicted proteins | sample 7278091 | NCBI WGS metagenome assembly JAAUYG01 (sample SAMN14350201, study PRJNA611818) | marine sediment metagenome | isolation source: surface marine sediment (0.6m) | place: French Polynesia: Moorea | collected 2018-08
GCCCTATTGAAAACAAATATGAAAACAAATAAAATAAATTGCTACATTGTTGCTTTGCAGTTGTCACGCTGGAATCACCAGAAAATCGGCCGACTCCGCAAGCCACATTTTTCACCCATTTGGCGAACAAATTTGCTTGGATATGGGGGAGCAACGCTTCTGGACAGGAAAACGTGGCGTAAGTGTTGGACTGACGAAAATAGAAAAATGCCAGTTCTTGATTTGAAGCGAAACACTACTTCAACGACATTTTTTCTTTGATTTCCAGAACAGACAGGAGCAAATCAGAAAACAAAGATCCAAACAGCTAGGAAAAAATTGGTGCCTGTTTCCGAACGCCTGAATCCCTTTGATAACCACCCACACCTGAAAGGCAGTGAACACTTTGGCATGCATTTGCCCAGTTTGGTTGAGAGGATATTTTCTCGCCGATGAATATTTGTGCAAGATCGCAACAAAGCTCGCCTGTTGAAAACTGCCTGCTTTTGCACGAATTCGTCCTCCTGTGAACTTCTTGCACCTCCGTTTTCTCCAGAACAATGTCCAGTTAAAGAGTGAAGCGGAGCCCAGCGTGAGCCTGTTTGTACTTTGTTTTCAAATGTGCAGAACTTTGAAAGACTTGCAATTTCAGGGAAATGCTTTGTTTGAATCTTCCGTAGTTTTAGAAGGGTTAGATCTGTGAAATTGTGCACACGGTTTACAAGTGTTGCATTCAGCTCTTTCTTCTCCAGATGTTTTCAGAAAAATGGACATTGCTAAGCGCAGCTCATTGTCTTGTCCTTGTTTGCAATTGCACTGCGCGATGACATATACAAATTACCAATGCAGCATTAGATGCAATTGAAAGGTGCAATAAAGACAATGTTCAAATTACTTGGACGTTCCAATTGCTCAAAGAGCCGATGCTTCGATTTGATCGACAACATGCAAAAGTTCACAAGACGAATCGACTGTTGTGCATCTTGTCTTGTTCGTCAAAATTTTTCATTTGTTTGTTTTTGCCCCCACCATTTCAAAACAAAAAAATCTCACAAATCCCATCTTTTTTGCCAAAAATAGTCTGTGTGTAAAACAAAACAAAATGTGCCGATTTTCCTTTTGAGAAACAGGCGATATTTGTTTTATTCATTTGTCTGAAGTTTTCAGCATTCACGTTTGACGCCAAGTTCTGCAGGACATTTTGTGAAAACAATGGACGAGCCAGCTTGTCAATTTATACCGAGCTTTGCTCTATTCAGGAATTCCCCGTGCAAAAAACCATCCTTTCCTTTCTGTGCCCGAAATGTTTTGTTCCGATACTCAACAGTCCAGGAATGTTCACTGTTCATCCACGGATCATTTCATGGCGTTTAGAGGGTCGTCAAAAATGTTCGGCGCGTCAGAACTGAAGATGTCCCCTGCAGCTGCACTTGCGGTGGAACCTGCAGGTTTCTTTTTCGTTTTCTTCGCTTTAGGCTTCGAGGCACTTTCGGCAAATATGTCATCTGAAAGAAAACGTCCATGTGCAATAAATCTCAAAGTTCTCACTGCCAGCTGACGTTCAACGTCAGATCACCTTTGGGTGATACTCCCCGTCTCAAAGAGATTGCACCTCCAAGGATGATGCAATTTCTTACCAACATCATCTCTGAATATTGACTTCGCTTCAACTGTCTTCTTCGTTTTCGACTTTTTCTCTTTCGGTTTACTGGAAGGTAGATCTGCGAATATGTCCGTGTCATCTTGAAACAAATCCTCATCCTTCGTCTGTGCTTTCTTCGGTCGCTTTGTCGCTTTGGGTACGGCTGTTGGTGGCGCAGCAAATATGTCTGAATCTTCATGCTAAACAAAGAACGATGTTTTGTGACATTAGGGATTGATACAAGGTCGAGCTAGACCAGTAAATTCGGCAGTGCAAAAGCCAGATATGCTTGTCAGCGCAAAGGCGCGCGTGATGAACGTCACATGATCCGTGTGTCATGTTGGGGGGGGGGTGTCCAGTGTGGGGTCCAGCAACGACAATAACAACGACATGACTCCATGGACCAAAATATACAAGAAACATACACAAGGAGAAAAGATGGATACCTGAAGAGCAGACTTTGGCTGAATGGTTTTTGATTGCGTTGAAACTGAAGAACCGGCAAAAATGTCGTCATCCACCCCGACAGCTGTTTTTGGCTTTGCTTCTGGAACAAAAGAGGAACGCTACGATGAAGAGCTGAGAGTAGAATTGGTAGGACACTTGCACTGACAGTAACAAGATCAAATTCGACGACGTTGAACATGAGAATTAGTGTTCAAAAAAACCTCAAAATATTCACAAAACAGCAAAAGGGACGATTGTGCAAGAAGCCCCTGCTTGACATGGGGAGAGGAAAATCAACCCAACATCACGGCTCTCAGTTTTGTTGTTGCTGTTGTTGCTGTTGTTTGTTTGTTTTGGTCAGCTGTTTGCAAACTTCACCTTTTCTTTTGTTGATGCTTGCATCGGCAAAGATGTCATCTGGATCGTCTACAACAGTGGATGTACCCGGCGCAGTTCTTGTTCTACTTGCTGCTCCAGCCACTGAACTTCCCGCAAACAAATCGTCGTCGTCGTCCAGCACTTGAGCTATGGCGGATTTCTTTTTCTTCGTCCCAGATGCAAAAATATCATCATCATCATCTAATGGAGGCGGTTCAAACAAAGCAGGTGACACTGGTTTTTTGTCCGATTGTTTTACTGTGGACGTGAACAAGTCATCGTCGTCTGTGTCCATTGTGGACATCGGCTGCTTTCCAGCAGGAATTGAAGAGAAGATGTCGTCGTCATAACTTGCAGGCGCTTTCTTCTTTTTCTCCATTGCTTTTTCTGCAGTGTTCCTGCTCACAATAAATTGATCACTCTTTCCTTCGCTTAATTTGCCTTTTAGCAAGTCATCAGACTTTTGATCACTGTTGTTGTTCACATTTTCAGAAGGCTTCGAATATGTTTTTGGAATGGCACCAGAGGATTTCGGGGAACTGACAGCCCCAAACAAGTGGTCACTTCCAAACAAGTTCGAATTTGCTCTTCCAGTTTCAGTTTTGGCACCAGACTTTTGTGCTTCAGATGGAAACTCAGACACTCTTGACGTGTCCACACTACTTGAACTGTCTTCAAACAAGCTTTCTGATTGGCTGGTGCCAGCTGCTGCTCGTCGGGCTTGTCTGGTCGGTGGTCTCCTCTTCGCTTGGATTTTAGCACGTTCCTGAAAATGAGCGAAGTCTCGTTCATTCTTTTCCCTGCTGAACAAGGTTTATCACACACAAATCGCCAATGAAAACTGATTCATTTGCCGTAATCGTCACGCCCCACCCATGAAAGGAACAAATTGCAAGCCCAACACATGAATGAAGCAGGCAATTCATAGAGCCCGTCTGAACTGGTCCAATCGCCTATGTCAACAGACACCTTCAGCATTTGTGATGCAAAAGGTCAAGCGAAACGTAAAAAAGTCTCCTTAGATACCATGGAACAAACAATTGCGTTTGACGCGAAACAATGGATTTGCGTGACGTGTAAAACGCACAACTTTTTCGTGCTTTTTCTGTTTGCGGAGCATTTTGCTGAAGGTGTCTTGTGTGCAAGTCCGTAACGTGGAAGGGACGCCGTCATCGCCCCCAAGGAGAATTGAGAACATTCAATTTGTTAGGGAATCTGGGAGATGTTTGCACTCGATACGAAAATGCTTTAGGTGAGCACGCGTTCTTTTCAAGTACCTTCTGAGCTGTATGTAGTGTACTCGTCTGCACAGGCTGGTCAAAACCTACGGCTACTGGAGCCTCTTCCTTGATAGGGGGTGCCGCGCCAGGAAGAAGGGCTGCTGGGTTGATTGCCAAACTCGCCTGCAAGATTGGGATGTGAAAAGGCAAATTTTGCTTCAAAATCTCCACCTCCTGAGACAGAATCAGATATTGTGTTCAATCTGATGATGTTGTGTAATTCTTTGACACAAATTCAACAGCAACAAGAATACCTTCAGTTTGCCTATTCCACCACTGGAAGACTTGGCGACTTTAGGCTCTTCGCGCACTTGACTTGTTGTTACAGGTTTGTCTGGAACTAGAGACGGCGTTGCTGGTTTTGGAGCATCTTGGTTCGCCGGTGGCGTTGGCGCTGGAGGCTTTTTACTCGCGGCCGGAGGCGCCACTGGCTTCCAGCCAGTTGGCTTGGAAGGCGCGTCTGAAACCAATTGCAGTGTTCAAATGATTCCTTTTTTTTTCTTTCAGATCACGCGGCTGAAAGCTGGGCCTGTGTTAGTCAAAGTTACCGTTGTTGTTCTCATCATGTTGTTCTCATCCATGATTGCCATCTCAAGTCATTTTTTCATCGTGGATGCAGAAACCCCCCCCCCCCTACCTCCAAATGCCAGCTCGCACAATTATGATGGCAGCAAGTCCTTGACGTCCAAACGCATTCAGACTGACGCAGTGCGGTCGCAAGAGCTGCACGTTCTTTTTTCGCATCATCGGCTCTTCAACATGGATCTTTTTAAGTTTCGGTTGGGTTCACTTCTCGGCTCATTTTGCGGCGTGTTACCTTCTCTGGTCTCCGGGCTGAGCGAATCCGCCCGTTTCTTGACGGCAGCGGCGATATCAACTCCGCCAAACATGGACACGGCCCCTGGCGGTCTTTTGGTTTTTTCTTCTTCCTGCAATTACACACACAGTATTGAAAATGTTGTAACTGAACAATCTTTGGAAAAGATGTGTGGACATGAAAAGCCTGACTGTCTCAAAAGCAGACAGAAGTCTTGTTGGGTTGTGTTTCTCTCAAAACGGTCAAACAAAGCAAGCAACAATTTAATGCTTTTCTGGCCTACCTTGGGAGGTTCCGATGGTTTACTTGATGCAAACAAATCTTCATCAGAATCAGACTTGTCAGCAAACAATCCTTTGTCTCCTTTGTCAGTGGACGATTCTGTTAAAGTTGCACCTTTCACATCCACCTACAACGCAGGCGTCAATTTTGTCAACGGGAAAAGCAACATCAACAAATTGAGATGCTGGAAATTTTTGCTGACAAACTTTGAGACAGCCAAAACGAAAGTCTCCTAGTTCCAACGCCCGTACCTTTTTGTGCGTTTGAGGTGTGGTTGGTTTTTCCTCTGTCACTGCCGGTTTCTTTTTGGCTGAGACTCCAAACAAATCCGCGTCGTCCTCATCACTGCCGGACTGAGTGAAGATGTCAGTTGTTGAAGCGGAGGTTGTCGCCCCTTTGATGGACATCTGAGACTTTGGTTCTTCCGGTTCAGAAAATTTTGGCGGCGCCTTGTCCTGTGACAACAGTTCTTTTTTTTCACAAGTAGTCCATCATGAAGTGTTCCACAAGAAAAGAGCGCCGGTTTGAACTCTGGCTACGGTCACTGTTGGAAAAAGTAAAGAATCTCTACGACCATTGCTTGAATACAAACCTTCGTTGGCGACACGGGGCTTCCGGGAGCGAACAGGTCGACCTGGGGAGCCTCAGCTGGAGTTCCTCCGAATAACACATCTTCATCCTCAAACAGCATCTTGCTCTTGCTGCGAGGTTTACGAGTCTGAAAGTTGAAGAGAAAAGAGGGATAACAAAGTTGTGCGTGTCTGCAATCACAGAGGTCTGCAGAATCGCACAGACAGCAGCACAAACCACCAGTCTACTATTTCTCAACCCTTCACGCCATCTTCAGTGAGAGGACATTTGTGTTCAGGGGTGTTAAAAACAATGGGGTGCAAAGTTCTGTCCAAAATCAGGGAGCATTTCAATATTTTCGTCCTTTCTTCCGAACAGATCGTGCCTAGATAGAGCAAAGTCATCAATGGCACACACTGAGAAAAGAAAGACATTATCGTGTGGGGATTCCCTCCGGTGGTGTGGTTTGGCCAGTTGTTACCTGACAAGATTTCCGTCAAAGTTTTTGAACGAGGGTGAGTTGGAACAGTTGGAACATCCTCACTGATCGCTGAAACAAAACTACGACTCCCCAAGTTTCCTCCAAAAGTTTTTCCCGGTTTGGATTTACCTTGACTTTGACGCACATCACCATCAGACGTCTTTTGTTCAAACCCACAAGGAATTTTTTGAACAAAGTCATCTCACACTTGTTGGTATCCATCCACAACAAAGCGCATTCAAAAGTAACTTTAAGAAGCGGCTATTCCTTCTTCTTGTCTGTATCTTCTGACAAAATCGTTTCATTCAGATTCCATGATTTCCAAGGAACAAGAGCGGCCTTTGCGTTTCCCTTTGGCCTAACTTTCGTCATGTCTGACTTTCTCGTTTCAAGTAGAGCTATCCAACTTGACGTATGATGGGCCTATTTTCTTCAATCCAACTGCTGTAGGCCTATATTGAACTGAACTCAAAACAATTTGCGACGAAATTCAAAACTTCCATGGAATGAGCAACCAAACGTTCATCAAGAGCTCGTGATTCGTGAAATGAGTTGTTGACCACTGAAAGCATTAGCCAACCACATCTGGTGCAAAACTGAATAATTTTGCGACAGCGGTTGTGCTTTTCTCTTCCTCCCGTGTGCACGCATTCAGTCTTGTCCGATTACAATGAAATCAAGCAAGCAGGGATTTTTTTTGGTGAGGGTACTGCAACTGAGTTTTTCGGGATCAGCAGAGATCCCCTTCTAGGAGAAAAGAAAACACGTTTGTTTTTGCAAAAGTGGCCGTCAATAACTTGTTCATGCCAAAACCAACAAAGGGTTTTCGTTGTCGAGAAAAAAAGTGGAAAAAGTGTTTCCTCGCGCACTTGTGCGCAAAAATTTGAAACTTGCATTGCTTTGTAAAGTTCACGCAAGTCGCAAATTTCTCGTTTTGTGTAATTATTCGCATAATTAGAGATAAAAGTGCGAGGAACTAGAGAGGAACATGCATCTCCGAGTCACACATGTTACCTGAGCGAGTAGCCATGTGTTGCCTCACAAAGGTAACAGCTGTTCCACTGCCTGTTTACGCATTGTTCCGACCAGATGTTTGCAATGCCGCAGGTCACGACAAATCAGTTCAGGCAAAGAGTTCACGAAAATGAATCAATCCGAGGTCGGAGCAGGCGCAAACCAAAGATTCAGTCGGGAATCAACCCAGGAACGAGAGAGGGCGAGAGGGGATGGGTCAGGCAAGATGGTGTGAGGTGATCCTAAAAATCTGATGGGTTTCGTGTTTGCTGACCTACATTTAGCATTCTCTCCACAATTCTATTTCAAGGCGTAAGATTATCCGGTTGTGGGGAAAACAAACGCCAACTCTGCACAATGCGCCGCAACAATCTCGACTTACTGTGTCTTGATCGGCAACTTTAGTTTGTGACTTGGTTGTTGATGGCGCTGCAAACAGATCTCCCCCAGCATCGTCATCATCGAAAAGAGACAACGTCATTTTTCTTGGGACAGGCGCCGAAGACCCAGCTTCTGGTTTCTCAGGTTCTTTCGCCTTTACCGGTTCCTACAACGAAGTGACACCAACTTTACGTTCTGTGGAATATTATTTTTGCAAGTCTTGATGACCAAGGTTTTGCATTGCGAATTTGCGAAAAGTGCAGCAGCAAACAGCACAGATCCCCCACTCCACAACAATTTTTGTCACCCTGACAAACGGAATTTTATGGCGACCAAATTACCTTTGCTGGTTCCTCCTTTGCTACTTTTCTCTTCGTTTCAGCAAATAAGTCGGCTCCTCCCTCACCAAAGAGTGACACTCCACCAACAGGCTTCCTCCTCCCACTGCAAGAAGGTGAAAAGATGCTCCAAGTGGGCGGAGGCGTGTTCAGCAATCAGGGGAAATGCATTCCGACTTTTAGCGGAGAGGTGGACACTGGACTTAGTTGCAGCATTTACATTGGGAAAAAGCGCTCAAATCAGCCTGAAAAGTGACTCGTCCATCCTTGGAATGGGTGCAGAACGCACAAATTTGTTTTCCGGTAGTTTTTAATGACAGCCATTTTCATCCTGCTGGCGCACGACCAGGCAGAACAGCTCGCGCATTTTCTTTTATCCATTTCATCCGGTAAAGTTCAGACCTTTCAACTGGAGGCTTGTCCGATGCTGGATGTGTCGCAGGCGTACTGGATGCGGCAGGAGCTGGATTGGCAAACAAGTCGCCTTCTTCCTGTTCATCTTCAAACAGCAAACTCGTTGCACGAGGTTTTGGTTTGTCACCCGCCTGCAGGGAGAAGCAGACGCAAACGTTCAAGGTTCAGTCTGAGACATGAAACGCTGCTATGTGTCAAGGGTGTTTTGGTTTTACATCTGACCCTTCGAGATGTCAAAAAGAAAATACCGTACACAAGCATTTGTTTCCTGTGGTCAACAACGTTCTGTTTTTTTGGACCGAGGTTTACGACCGATGTTTCACTGGCTCAGATTGTGTGAAAGCGTTCCGGGTATGATGGAGGGGAGTCGTCAAACATGACTGAGTCTAAGACAATTCACTTCTGGCAATGACACTCGCCTTCGCCTTTGGTTGCGTTGTGATGCTGAACAAATCTTCGTCCTCATCTTCATCGCCTCCAAAAAGACCCGCCGCCTTCGCCTTGGGTTTACTGCAAACAGAAAGTGCTCTTTCAGAGGAAAAGTTCATTCAGACTCACAACAAAGGCCGTGATGAAAGACATCCATCTTCGACGTAACCATCGACTGAAAAAGAAAAATTTTGTGAGGAAATTCTTCAAACTCAAACGAAGAAATGGTCAACACACAAGTGTCAGATAAAACAATCCACGCCAACCTGAAATACAACTGCCCTCCAATCAGTCTTTCCCACAGAACGAGAATGCATCAAAATGTTTGCGCCAGTACCTCGAACTTTTCAGTTTGTTAAATTTGCTTTTGAGAAGCCATGATCCGTTGTTCCTGGTCGAGTCTGTGTCGCTCCAAGGCTCTGCATGTAAGCTGTCGCGGCTACCTCCAGTGCACAGTAAATTATCACAGCTCTTGGAAGACAACAGTTTGGAATTCCTTATTGTTGTCCCAATTTTAACAGGGGATATTTTTGTACTGAGGTTCATAAAATAACTCCTAATCTTGGAAAACTTAGTTTTGTGTTCACAAGTGCTCAAAATGTCAGTCTTGTTTGTGATGTCAGTCCTTCCATTGTTACAGAAGCCATTGTGAAAATTCTCTACAGTTATCGCTCTCACATACTGACTCTCTCTGTGCACCATCCTGTTCTCCAATGCTTTGTTCCGGAAACTGTTGTCTCCATAAATTTTTCTCTTGCATGCCATGGTTTTCCAGTGTCTCTTTTTTTCTGAAATCTACGCTCCGGAAAACGCGTGAACTGATGGAGAATCTGCTTGAGGCAGCATCATGTTGTCATTCTCCATCTTCTGTGGTGCAAGAATGCCTTAAGATTCTTCCAAAATCTTGTATTCCTTGTCCTGTTCTCTCAAACGATGAAACAGAACACATTTCGCGATGAAAGAAACTTTTGCGCGGTGTCCTTTTGGGGGGTCCACGAGTTCCACGCCCTGACTGAATTGGAAAATCACTGCAATAATGAGAAAAATGTTCAGAAGATTTTGATCATGATGCAGTTTTTCATCAGTTATTTGCCACTTTTGTCCGTTTCTGAATCAGTTTGGGACAAAAGAAAGTTGCACGCACAAACTTCACCAAGTGCTTGGTATCTTCGTTGTGCGGCAAAACAACTTTTGCAGGTAACTTCCCTTTTCTGGTTTTGGAACCGGGTATTTTCCTTGAACACATTCTTTCATTGTTCTCTGTTTGAATCCATTCAGATTGAATCAGTGACTGTTCAATCTCTGAAAGCACGTTCTCATTGCTCCCATAACAGCTTTCCATTTGTGTTTGTTGTTCATACATGTGCATTCAATGGCTGCCTGTTGTGCTTGTGACAATTAGTTGCAAGTCCATTTTTGGCACACGAACCACTAATGGATTGAGAGGAGATTTACAGCATTACTTCCACATATCTGTTTTGCTGTTTGATGAGAACACATTAACCCTTTGCGTGAGTACCAACCTGAGAAAGGGTCCTTTGAGTGCAAATTTGCCCTTCCTTTGGTTTCAAAAAAATCCCAAATTACAGACTGAAACCCTGTATCTATTGGTGAGGTTCACAAACAAATGAAGAAAAGGAACTGCGCGGACTCTCTTCCTTTGGTGCACAGCATAAAAGTAACTTTAACCCCACAGAAACAGACAGCATCAACGTTCTTCCAACAGAGTGATCTGTATTCCTGACAGGGTCCAAATCAATCACCCCAAAGTTCGTATCAGGCTGACATTTCAGCAAAATCCGCATTCGTATGGTTAACGCACACCTCTGCGCGACTGCCAATCGCTTACGAGTACCAACTATATTCACGGCGGATGTGGACATGCCTCTGTAGCGCACACGTGGGTCAGATCCCACATAACCTGCGGGTCAACCAGAGCGGCCGGAATACCCCAACCAACTTGGTCAGCGTCAGATCGCGCAGACAATTCCGCTTTGTGCAATCCACTTTCTTATCACTTTCAAAACTGATCAAAAACTTCAAGTAGATGGTCGAGATTTAGTCTCCCTCAACATGCTGTGTTCCCATTTGGAGGACTTTTGCACACTTGGCAAACATGCGCGCCATCAGTGTGATAGTTTGTCAATTCATCAACAAAATTGATATTCCACTGAAAACAAGAAATTCTGACTTTCCTTGTCTTTTGAAAATCCAAAAAGGGCGCAACTCCAAGTATCTCTGCACAGCTGGAAACGTCAAACCAGTGAGCATTCCATTCAACATGGCTTCAAATTCACAGACTCAAAGCACGTTTGTAAATATTCGTTTCTGAAATTGCCACCGTTGGCCTGAGGAGGTTCATAAGCAGTAAAGAGAAAACAACATGTTTACCTCTCTACTGGTGATCGTGCCTCATTTTCATTACAATTGTTTTCTTACCGCGGGGCTCACTCTTCACGTGCTTATTTTGTTGTAATTACTCTTTGTTCTCGCTTTGAATCATGCAAAATTCACAAATTTAGTGATTTGTGTTTTGCACTTGATCATTTTTCTGTTATGTTACCATTTCTTTTTCGACAAAAAATTAATGGCAACAAAACAGTGGAGTGGTAACAATCAGCTATTTCCTTGAAGGCTGCTGCTCAGAATGAAACAGTTCCATCAACCAACAGCGACTGTTCATCCCCCCTCCCCAAAAAAAAAATCTCAGAAAGGTACGAGGTAAAAGTTTCAACAAGTACGCTTGGTCAGCGTAAAGGCC
>JAAUYG010170340.1_pt1 | contig 11212 bp, 4 predicted proteins | sample 7278091 | NCBI WGS metagenome assembly JAAUYG01 (sample SAMN14350201, study PRJNA611818) | marine sediment metagenome | isolation source: surface marine sediment (0.6m) | place: French Polynesia: Moorea | collected 2018-08
CAAAGTGTGCATCAAAATAAAAACAGATGAAGTGTTCAACAACTCACACCAGGTGAAATTTTTATCACTTCACAACAGTTGAGTGCACACTAATTCACACTTGGGGTGAAGTGTGCATCAATAAACCACAGTTTAATGCACACCAATTCACAACAGGCAAATTGTGCACTCTAGGTGAAATGTACATCAATTCATGACCATCTCACAATGGTAAATTGTGCACAATTTCATACAAAATCAAATGAACATCAGTTCACAACAGCAGTGCATTAATTCACAACAGATAAAGTGCAGGCATTCACGAATAAAACAGAGTAGGTTACAGAAGGTTGTTGGCATACAATCTCCACCCTTTGAACCCTAGTTTTCCTGTGCAGGCCAGGAACAAACTTTCAGTCCTGACAAAACCTTTTCCCCTCACATTGTAATTTAATGTTTTCTGAGGCAGATTTTCACTCTCTTAGTCACCATCAAAGTGTTGCAGCATGTGACCTGACTTGTGGGTCTTTGAATGATCTGACTGAAATTGGCTGGTGCTCCACATGATCTCTTTCAGAGTCAAAGCAAAAGCTGATCCCCATTCCAGGAAAAATTGCCTGAAATGGGGCATTTTGGGGTGAAAATTAAAGCAATGGCCCCCAGGGTCAGACTTCATATATTAAGGTTTTGCTTCCCGACCAAAATCCTAAATCTGCAGTTGCACACACAGAACGCCAAGAAGCAGAGGTACTATATAGTCCTTACCTGAGGAGGGCAGTCTTCAGGCGCCACGACAATCACGGTCTCCTCGCACAGTCTCGTTACCACGTGATCAGAACTGATTTCCTCGTAACCTACATCAAGAATGACGCGTGTTTCTGTAGTTTTCACAAAAGGGGGCTCACAATCTTACGGGACTCGAAGAACAAACCTCAAAAGACATTTTCCACATGGTATATTTGGTTGTTCTTTTTTCCGAGACCTTGATTTGTGACAAACAAGGTTATATAGATTAGATATGGAGCACAAACACAAACAGGTCGACACTTCAGATGCACTTTGGTAACACAAGCATAGGAGTGGTATTTAACTTGGTGGCGGATGCAGGGAAGGAGCTCTACGGCCCACCCTGACCCTGGATTCTTTCCTTTTCAACATATATAGAGCCCCTATTCTCTCAACTGTGGACAAATGGAGAGAAATAGCTGTTTTGAAAACGGAAAATCGAAACAGCTTCCAGTCTCTCTACTTACCCTCTGTCGCCTCGGAATCCGCATTGCTTCCAGGTCTACCCTGGTCCAGTCCCTCAGAGCCGGGCACTACACGGTCACCGGAAGCAACGTCACCAACTTCCGCCATGGCGACCAGTTCCTCGTCGTCCTGGTCTCCGAGCATTCCCGGGAACTCAGCGTTCGGGCACACCGGAGTGGTCTCCAGTGCAGGAACAGTCTCAGGCTCAGGCGTCACATGGTGAGTGGCGTCTGTCGTCAGTTCCACAGGCTCAGTTCCATCCTGCACTGTAACCCCTACAGGTCCCATGGTCGTGTCCTCAGTTCTCTGGCCAGTGTCAGATTCTGCTCGCAACTGTTCTGATATTTCAGGGCATATCTCTAGTTGAGCTTCATTCAGTAGTCCCAGTAGTCCTCTCCGATCTGCTTCGCCTGATCTGACATCCCCAGATACCTGTACACCACCGGATGCTTGTTCTGACTCTCTAACTACTGCTGTGTTGCCTGTTCCACTGGGTGATGTTGCCCCTGTGCCAGGGACAAGAACCTGTGAATTCAATGCATCTTCCACAGGCTGAGCCCCAAGGTCGGGGATGTTGGTGCGGCAGGGGGCATTCTGTGACTTAGTTGCAAGTTCCTCCCTGCTGACATGGACGTCTGGCGGTGTGAGCTGGGACGGTGGAAAGCAAGCCTCAGAGTCTACTCGTTGTAGGTTGAGTTCTTGTACTTCCGTTCTGAGTTCGTCAGAATTTCCTGCCTCTGCCTCTGCCTCTGATTCCATCTCTGGGTTCTTGAAGGCCTTATTGTTGTCTATGGTTACCCCTGGCAGATGTACAATTTTAGCTGTCTTCGCAAAGTTTTCTTCTGGTGCTGTTGCAGGTTCTCTCGTGACTTTAGTTGCACTGGCTACTTCTGAGCCTTGATTTGCCTCAATCAAGATTGTCCCTGCAGTTTCCGACCGGAGACCAGACACATCAAACACAGGCTGTTGTACAAGAGAATCTGAGTTTGCACTTTTTTCCTGTCTGTCACCAGATTCTTGTACAGTGGATGACAAGTCTTTTGGGTCAATCACTGGCAGCTTCTTACTGAGGGAGAAATTTGGCGGGAAAAATAGTCGACTGGAGAGAACACTTTCTGTCAGGTGCGTCTGCTTTTTGCGTTCATTGGAAGGGACACTTTCATCTGTCAGAGTCTGGTTTGCACTGGTAGTTGTGAGATCAATCACCTCTGTGGTTCGGGAGCGTTTGGGGTGAACTTCCGGTTTTCCCGGAGCGATGATCTCACACTCGTTCTCCGACGCTTCTTGTTTAATGCTGATTTTGCACGGGGAGGGCGGTATATGGGTAAATCTTCCTTTGAAAGCATCAATGAAGGACCTGTCAGTGGCTCTTGGTTTCCCAGGTCTTTCAAGATTAGTTGCGAGTTCCGAGTTAACGTTTGGCGAGACTCGTTTGGGTCCAGAGTCACTGTCATTTCTGGGATCTTCGGGCTCTAGGGATTTTCTTTCACTGGAGTGCCTTCCGCACGAGTGGGTTTTCCTTTCGGCGGTCGTCGGTGTCTGGTGGTGGGATGGTTTCTGATGTGTTCCTGTTGTCTTCTCACCACTAGATGTCTCGTCTTTGCTGGACTTTCCCTCTAGACTGGGGTGTTTCTGGTCATGTGACTTTCCGCCTTCCACGCTCTTCCGGTCGCGGTGTTTTCTGGGATCCTCTGTCTTCCGGGTTCCGCTTTCACTGCTTCTGTGCGACTTCCGGTCATGTGACCGCTTACTGTCGACACGTGACCTCCGCTCTTCCTGTGATTTCCGGTTGTCTTGCGATTTTCTGTCAGAACTTAGCTTTCCCTGATCTGAAGTTTTCCTGTGGCGTTCATAATGTTTGTGCTTGTGTCTGTCAGCAGAATGTCCATGGGAACGGGACCGATGGCGGCCAGCCTTTTCCTGGACCACAGTGTGACTGGAACCGCAGGAGAGAGATCGTGACAGAGCATCTGGAACTTTACTCTTTTTGCTGTCCTGGACCGAGTGACTGACCTTTATGGCTGCCCTTGTTGGTTGCAATGTAGTGGTAGCACCAGAGGGGGCTGCTGGTTTTGTTTTTGCAGATTGCGAGTTATGGAAGGCAGGACTCTTTTCTGCCAGTGTCCAGCTGTCAGATCTGTTCCTTTCAACCTCAGTCCCTTGAGGGTGGGAACTTGGCTTTTCACTGGTTGAGCTGCGATCTTTTTTCTCTTTGGCCGAGTTATGGAGCTTTTTCCCATCATTTGAGCTCTGGTGCGGTTTTCCAATGGTTGCATTCTGGTGTCTTTTCTCATTGGCTGAGCTGTTTTGCTGTTTCCCATTGGTTAATGCACTGTGTTGTTGTTTCTTATTGGTTGAGCTGCAATGTGAGCTGCCATTCTGTTTATTATTGGTTGAGCTGTGGATTTTCTGACCAGTTGATGAACTGTGGTGCTTTTTCTCACTTTCTGAGCTGTTTTGCTGCTTCTCGCCAGACATTGAGCTGTGAGGTTGTTTCCCAATGGATGAGCTGCCGTGCTGTTTCTCATTGGCTGAGTTGTGAGGCTGTTTTTCACTGAATGAGCTATGATGCTGCCTCTCGCTGGTTGAACTGTTGTGCTGAATTCCACAAATAGAATGGTGGTGATGTTTCTCACCACATGACTTCAGCTGTTTGTCATTTCCTGCTGAACCTTTGTGCTTTTTCTCACTGGTTGAGCTGTAGTGTTCAATGATTGAGATCTGCTCTTTCTCACTGGCTGGCATTTTAGGGTCTTTCCCATTGGATGAGCCTGGGTGCTGCTTCTCACTGTGGTGCTGTTTCTGATTTTGTGATGAGCTGCTGTGCTTACTGGATGAAGTGCGATGATGCTTGTTCTTTGAACTGGATGGTGCTGCACTGCTAGATGACCTTAAAGACTTACCATGGTGCTTGGAACCGTGATGGTGATGGTGATGATGACGATGGTGATGCCTTCTAGCATCATCGGGTGTGGTTTTGTGATTTGATGACTTGTTGTTGGACATGCTATTTTCCTTGCACCTGTTGACATCAATACCAGACTGCTTCTGGAGATCCGGGCTGGGCGTTGTCTCATCCCCAGTGTCAGGATTTTTTTTATTTCCGTTTCCTGTAGGATTGCTGGAACCAACAGATGGTTCCACTCTTCTGGCGTCGCATCCAAAAGCAGATGCCTGTTCAGAGGATTCAGGAGACTGGAGTTTTGGCGTCACATCTTTCTGCTTCTGGGTGTTGCGTCTGGGGTCAGTGATACTTGATTTTGATTGGTTGTTCCCAGCAGACAGACTTCTTTCAGGCTTTCTCTCTGGATGGACTCTACTTGGATTGCTCACAGCAGAGTTGGGCTTGGGAATTCTATCGATGCTCGACGATTCTGATTTCGTGTTGTCAATCTGGTGGCCGTCTTGTGGTGGTTTCATTCTCTCAGGAATCCACGGCCCAAGTTTACTGGGCAGCTCAGCACGTCTGGGACTTGATAACTCGGACTGGGAGTCAAAAGAGCCAACAGAGCGTGTAGCTTTGGATGGAGAATGTAGAGTGGGGTTGTGCTCAGAGCTGGAAAGCTGAGGAGAGCTCCTAGACTCTGGTGGCTTTGCTGTTGTTGTCTCCTGTAACGTGACTTGCCCCTTTCTGGGCGGGGAGCAAGTCCGAGGTTCCCTGACCCGGACTGCTGCAGCAGGAATCTTCAAACTTACAGGTAACGTTGGAGACCGGGCGCTGGATACAGAAGTGCTTTTAATTGATCCAGAAGGGCTTTTTCCTGCATCTGATTTCCCATGGAGAGAGGTTCTAATGTCTGCACTAAGTTTTGAAACAGACTGTGCCTGCGTAACACCAGACACAGTGTCAGCTGGATTTCTGGTCTCTGAGGTTGACTGCTGCTGTGCTGCTGTGCTGGACTGACCCAGAGTTGTGTTCGCTGAGTGCCCCTCACTGTACATGTACATGTAAAGTTTGGAACGGCTATTGTGCGTCTCATCCAATGTCTTTGGGGATTTTGGCCGATGACCTGTGTTGGGGTTAGATCCTAGACTTGGGCTTTCTGAATTTGACTCGGACTGCAGACTTTCATCTGAAAGTGTATCGGGAACTGTTCTCCGAAGCGGGGGCCAGTTCTCGGGCCCGGGAAGCCGCAATCCCGGACCGTCAGTCCGGGGTTCCTTCCCGGCCGGCTCTGTGGCTCTGTCACTGGTTGGTTCAGGCGACTGCCCACGGTCAGCAGATACTGGGACAGAGCCCAACTGAACAGGCGGGACGTTGGCATTAATTTTCGTGCTTTGTTTCTGCACAGTAGATTTGGGTTCATCAACTACAGGGACAGGACAATTAGCTATCTTCAAGTGCTGGCTCCTGATGTTAGACAAGGAGTGCTGGACACTCGGAGGTTGTTCCAGGCCCTGATTGGCTAAGAGGTGACTCACCTTCAGTGCAGAAACAGCCTTCAGAGCCTGGGCAGCAGAAATGTAGTAGCTCGCCTTGTCCCATTGGCTGGAAACTGATGACGTCGTTCTACTTCCAGTGGAGCCTGATGGAACTCCGGGTGACGCCATGTTGGGAGCCGAGGATGACTGACCAATGGCAGAGAGTCCTGGGGCTTCTCTTTTGGGAACCGTAGAACTGTTGGATGAGTGTTTAGCAGAGCTGTGGTGTTCATGGTGACTCTGTCTATACACGTCACCAGGACTTCGTTTTCTGGAACCAGAAATGTGGAACTTGGAGCTGTGGGAACTGAGAGACCCGCTATGGACACTGGACTTGGAACTGGAGCCGTGCTTCCTGTGATGAGAACGCATTGCTGACGCGTCCCAGTCTTTTCTATCCTGAGAATCTTTTGCCTTTGAGCGATTCTTGCTTTTGGAACTCTGGCAGGAGTCTTTATCCTGGTTCTTGAGCAATGAGCTTTTGTGTGCACCAGACAAGTGTTTGAGGAGTTCCTGAGGTTGATCGGTTAAGCCAATAACAGTCGAGGACATTTGTGTAGAACTCAAGTGAGAGCCAATCACAGCTGTGCTTTTGGAATGAGTTCTTCGTGAGTCGCTGTGCTTTGCGTTGCTTCCCTGACCTGAGTGGGCTTGTTTCTCAACTGTTCCTGAATCTTCAGCACCTCGAACATGAGAATCAGCTTGCCTTTCATGAGCTTCAGTGGACTCGTATTTCTTCCGCTTCTTGGACTTCCTTCTGGATTTGCTTCTCCTCAGGTACTCTTTGAGCAGTTCCTTGCAGTTAGTGTTGAGGGACCCCAAGTCCACAACTGGAGTTTTCTTCACCAGGTCTCTTAGCACTCCAAGTCTCTGTGCTCTGGTCAGTCCAAAGGTCCAGAAGGAAATTTTCTGTTTGTCTGCAGAAGTGACAGGGGACAGGGGAGGAGGGGACCTGATGGGTGATTCCATCTTCAGCTTGGGGATCTCATCCTCATTCTCATTCTCCTTGTTCCTCACATCTTGATCAAGGGACTGGAATGTCCTGCTGAGCTTTCCCTTCTTGTGTCCATTGGAATGGTCACTGTGTATTATAGCCCAATCATTGTCACATCTCCTGAGTTGGAAACTCATGTCAGTGTTCTGATTGGTTGATTTCATTTGTTGCACAGGCGCAGTCATGTCAGCTGGGTATTTATCAATGATAGGTGGGGCCCCGTGCTGCTTTGGTCTGACGAACAACTCCAGAGGTTTGTTGCCATGTTTGTCCTTGGAAACCAGGAGTTTGTATCTCCTGTTTTTTCTCTCGTCCAGGGTGCCTGTGCGTGTTGCCTGGACTGCAGCCATGACGACGTGTTGCGCAGATGACGTCACAGATGGTGCGGAGTTCAGGTGATTGACTGGAGCAAAACAAACAAAATTAAAGCGTTTCTGTGGTGACCACTGAAGAAGTTAGTAAAATATTGGGCCTGCTTGGAGTGAACTGAGATTTTCACCCTTGAACTGACAGTTCACAGAGAGTGCAAAGAGGGACACAGGTATCCCGTCGGTCTCATCAGTGGAGTTGCTTTCGAAGGTGTGGGGGGGGGGCTTTGGGCAAACTGGAGTTGGGATTATCCAGAGTGAATCAACCTTCAGAACACAGATCTATGGTTCTGAAATCTTTGAACACTCCATTGGTTATGCCTGGGGGAAAAGCCGGTGTCGTGTGAGATTTGAGAATGCATTCCCAAATCTCACGCAACACCCGAGCCAACAAGCAGCCATTTAATGAGTGGTGCCTATCCCAACTGCGTGGCAGTTTTGAACCAACCTGTTTTCCTGACTTCTTTTCCAGGCACAAGCAATTATGCCAGACGTGAAGCGTTCACTCTCACATTTCCCTGTCTTGAAGCGCCCACGCGCTGCTCTTCCAGTCACAAACACCCAGCTTATTGTTTCTTCAGCACAGGGCAAAACAACAGCCTGAGGACCTTGATCCCACAGGGCAAGTCAAGAGACTCTCTTATCTCTTATCAGCAGCAGAAGAAACAGGCCAAATAACAGAACCTGATAAACAGTGGTAGCACCTGAAGTGACCGGTGTAGCGATTCCTGGGTGACCCCTCCGTTCCGCCCGGAGTTCATTGAACAGCTCACTGATCCCCCAGTTTTTGTTGTTCCAACAAAATTTACTTGTGATGGGCTGTCTTATTCTTTGGCCTGTTCTCCCTGTGCAGGCCTGTTCTAATGCACAGTCAGCCTCTTGCTGAACAGGGTTTCTGTGCTGAGTTTTCCTCAGATTCCTTTCCAGGCAGTATATAACCCATCCAAGTACCTACAGAATGTGGGTGGTACCCAAATGGCGCAGCAGTGTAAATACTCTGTGCCACAAAGCGTGAATAAGGATATCCATTGACATACCGGTGAGTGCGTGACGTAGACGCCGTCTGGGACACTCAGGACATGCGCGCCGGGCCCGACACTTGACGCGGTCGTACAGGTCACGTGGCCAGCAGCTCTCACTCTGCAAAACAACAAACAGCGAAGTGTTAACACCACAGCAAATCGCAATGGAAGGCGTAGGGGAGTCCTTGCTGAGATAATGGTAATGGTGTCATTTTGTGTATTGAGTTTGTTTTAGAAAATGAACGAAGGAATATTGGAAGATTTTGAGTTGCCTACAGGTAACAATCTTTGAGCCAAATTTTAAACACGTCACTTTTTTTTAAAACAAACTGATGTCCAATTTTAGATGCCCGTAAATGACACCATTGCCGAGCCCTTGATGTCCAAGGGGAAGTTTGGGAACCCAAAGTGATGTTGACACATATTTGGCCAGGCCCAAAATCCTGGAATCAATGCTTAGAGGTCTGACATCTGTACATCATAGGTTGGTGCCTCCATGCTGCCAGAATCAAACAAACACAACTGTCAGGCAGGCACCCCTTGCTCCTCTGAGCTGAATAAAATCTGGGACAACAGAAACAGTGGAGACAACCATCTTTGCTTCACCAATTCTGGTCACTCCCTGATCCAGAATGAAGGTTTTTCTTGTTTGCAAACTGCCTCTGATTCTTACAAGCAAAATGAAGCAGATTTGTGAGTTCTACATGTGTTGGCACATGTAAAACTCATGAAACACAAACGTGTTCGTAGCTTTGTGGGAGGCATTCTGCGCTGCACTGATCATTTGCTTCTAAATCACACATCGTCAATATTTCATCAAACTGGTTCAATGATTTGTGAAAAACATTCAAAATTAATTGGCAGTGCCTTTTAAGTGTTGGAACTGATTGACCAAAACCGCCATTCTGTCTCAGGCAGACTCTTAAAGCCACTGAGATAGCAAGCACATGCATGGAACACACCTCCTTGTCTGACCGTTTGAGAAACTGTGTCCTCAAAAAATTCTGCTGGGATGCGGAATGACACTGCATCCCTTGCAAAATTTTTCAACAATCAGGACTTTGCGTATGTTTTGGGTCCTTTTGTTGAGAGATCTGTTGAAAGACGCTGTACGGAGACGGCCAGAAGTCCTTCCACCACTATGGGAGGAAACTGCACCATTCATGTATAGCTATACATGTAGTTTTTTTGACAGGCAAAAGGAAAGTCGGGTCTTGACAAAATACGCCTTGCGTGAGCCACACCAGGCCAACAATGCGCGACGACGCCAAGTTCAAGCAACGCAGGCTTACAAACTCGGCACTGCGTCACGTATCACGTCACTGACGGCCAATTGGCTGATACGTGTCTTTGTTGGTTTTCACGTGTACGCGTTTTTGGCTCCAAGTAACATTTAGGAACGTGCACGTCAACCTGTTCTGGCAATGGTTTTCGCAACAAAGAGACAGAGCAACAAAGAGCAGCAGAGCTGATCAAAAGTTTGCTCGAGCGTTGTTTGTTTCTTTGTTGTTGACGGCGGATAATTTGCTGTTTTCATCCTCTAATTCCTTCCATCCGTCTTCATTGTGTTGCCACACAGGGCCGTTTGAACTGGAAGTGCAAAACGGCAAACGTTTTCATCAAACCCTTTTTTGTTCACAATGAAAAATTGCCTTGTGATTATGAGTCATGCACCACTGTTGCCAACGTCATCTGCACATTTTGAGTTTCGCAGATTGTGGAAGCACACTGTTCGCATTACGCATTCAAGGTGGCGCCGCACTGAGACCTGCGTCACAGTGGACGCCTGAGAATACATATTTGTGGGAGCCACCTTGAATCCAGCTGTTCAGGTTGTCACAAGTTAACAGAACTTTCCTTGTGTTTTTTCCTTGAGGCGAAAAATGAACTGAGTGGGATGCACCACATGTGGTAATTTTGATCTTTTTTCTCAAGAAAAGTCGAACTTGTCGGTGTCAGCAGGTGAGATGCACAATGCCAGGGAGGGCAGGACACTCCAGAAAATGGTTCACATTTCTGGGATCACGGCACCCTTTGGTTTGTTGGTGGCAGTCTGCCCCAGGAATTTATCCTGTGAAAAATAACTTTTCAATTTGAGAGTGGGGGAGGCCATCTGAAGCGCTGACACCAGACCCTGGGGGTAAATGAGATTTGTGATCGCAGTGATTCACCAGATGTCAGGAAGACTAATTGACTGGAGGCATGTTACTGCTGCGAGATGTGCCCAACAATTTTCTCTGTTGTGGTTGGACACTTTCCACAAAATTCTTGACATCATTGTGGCTGTATTTGGAACTCAGATTTGGTACGGTTGGGTAATTTCGGAGTGTTCTGTGTTTCTAAGATTTCAGAAAAAAAACCAAAAGTGTGTTGGACAAATCTGCACGTGCGGGAAGTTGCGGGAATCTGCGAGTCGGGCCTGCAGGGCAACCACATTCAGTGTGGATTCTCGTTTGCCTAAAAAAATTATCACAATGAACAATTGCGTTTAATGGATTGGATGCCACACACACACACACACATACATATATACAGGGGAAAAGTCAACGCACACGACTTAATGAATGCATCCGCTCCAGGCCTGCCTGCAGGATCAATGCTTTTAGCTACCTTGGTGAAACAATGGTGGAAATGTATGTGCCTGCACCCGAAGTGAAGCTCCCGCACAATCTAACGTTTCCCCAACAAAACCCCGTGAGACTGGATCACATGCACAATGCTAAAGGACGGATTCTAAGCCCTGAGGTTCCGCAAAACTTGAGTTGCGGTGGACGCGGGAGGGCGCCTTCAGAGGTTTTCCTTGACTGATTTTTTTTCAAAGTTTCAGGATGACAAAACCTGTTTTTGGGGAGTTTCTGGGGCTATCAAAGGGCCACCAAGTTTTTTCTTATTCCCAATGTTAAGGTAATTTAGGCCCTTTCTGAGCAAAAAGACATCCTGGCGTTTTGTGGCCCGACCGCACGTCAGTTTTGTGTTTCGGAGGCACCGTCTGTGCCTTATTTGTTGCAGTTGTGAGTACGGGACGAGATTGTGCACGCCGAGCGGTGGATGTTTGTTTGGTAGATGGGGATGCATTAGCTCAGCGCAGTGCGGGATCGCTCCGACTATTAGCGCAGAGTAACGCCCTGTGTCAATAGACAGATTAAGCACCGAACGTAACTTCGCGTCAATTCTCC